>Ga0105107_10000440_pt1 | contig 26146 bp, 25 predicted proteins | sample PPLLaktember2015_6_FD_79335 | JGI IMG/M metagenome (GOLD analysis project Ga0105107, IMG submission 79335) | Freshwater sediment microbial communities from Prairie Pothole Lake near Jamestown, North Dakota, USA - PPLs Lake P8 Core (1) Depth... | ecosystem: Environmental > Aquatic > Freshwater >... | reverse complement strand
CGGTTCAGATGATGAGGCGGATCATCGCCTCGATCGAACGATGGCGCAGAACGGATAGGAGGCTCGCATGCTAGAGCGGATCAAGCCGTTACTGGGAGATGAAAGTGACCTGACCCCGTCGCAGCGATCCAGCCCTTGTGTTAGCTCGTCGGGCAGCCTGCGCGATAGGAAGGGAGTTGAAAGGTCCCGGTGGTTCTGCTATAATCCGGCAGTCTTATAAGGCCCGTAGCGGGCTTTTCAGGCGAGAATTGGTCAATTTCACGGCCGGCCAAACCGCGAGTTAATTGGCCAGTTGAAGTTAGAGATCCTCCCCGGTGGGGCTGTAGCTCAGTTGGGAGAGCGCTTGAATGGCATTCAAGAGGTCGCCAGTTCGATCCTGGTCAGCTCCACCACCGAAATAACCCCGCTTCCCCTGATGGTCGATTGACCCTCGTCTTCTTCCGAGGGAACCCTCTCGTCGGCGGGAAACATCCCTCTCGCTGTGCCGGGACCGCCCTTGCCGCCCGATCGCTGTCAGGCCGCAGGCGGGGCGCCGGCGCTGTCATCATCCCGGCGCCACAGAATGAAGACGAGCCACAGCAGAAAGATCCGTACCGGCAGGGGGAAGGCCTCGGGGAAGTCGGCCGTCGCCCGGCGCGTAACGATATTATCCGGCCGGACCGACCCGATCTCGCCCTGGCTGTCGCGAAGGACGAACGTCCGGCCGAACGCCGACCGGGCCTCGAGCGTCAGCCGCCAGCCATCGTATCCGACGAGAAAGCTCCGGCGGAGCGCGCTCGGCTTCTCCGCCCTGACCACGATCCGCCCTCCCGGATCCTCGAGAATGAAGGCGCCGTGTGCCGGCCCTTCCCGGTAGACCCGGTAAGGAATGCCCTCGATGGACAAGCTCCCCTTCTCGCGCCAAAACGACAGGCCCATTTCGGCCACTTCCCGGCCTCCGTCCGAGACCCGGAAATCCCACGAGAGCCAGTTTCTTGGAATGGCCTTCAGCATGTCCCGCCTACCCTCCAAACCCGAGTCTTGGGGATGAGTCGATCGGAATTGCTCACCCGTTCCCGTATTGTACCGGAATCCGCGCGGCGCTCAAGAGCCTTGAGCCGTCTCCTTCCGGCGACAGAGGGGGGAATCATCACCGGATTCACCTTCGGGGGTGATGGACTCCGGTCACGGGGGGATGAAGGATAGGGGCTGCCAATGAGAAGCCGAGAGGATCCAGCCGGCCGTTTGTTGCCCAGGAGGTCATGGTGATGAACAAAATGAGCGTGAGGCCGACGAAGCCCGTGGCCGTCATGGGAATGGTCGCCGCCCTGGCCATGGGCGCCTTTGGGCTGTTCTTCCTCGGACTCCTCATCAAGGAAGGCTCAGGCGTGGGCATCGCCTTCATGGCCGTCTGGTTCGTCGTGCTCGGCGTGATCATCGCCTATTACGTCTACACCCTCAAGAGCCGCAAGGGCATCATCGAGATCGAGATGGATTCCGCGACGCCGGACGGCTCCGGCGCCCAGGGCTTCGACGCGAGGCTCCGGAGGCTCGAGCTCCTGAAAAAAGACGGGCTTGTCACGGAGGAGGAGTATCGGACCAAGAGAGCCGAGATCATGGCTGACAAGTGGTGATCCGCGATCACCACTTGTCCCGCATGAATTCGTCCCGCTTCCGCTGATATTCTTCTTCGCTGACGAGACCGTCTCTTTTCAGGGATTCGAGCTTCCGGAACTTTGTTTCAAAATCTGAAGACTCCTCTGCTCTCCGCGGCGCCGCGGCTTCCGCGGTCGGGCTTGCAGCCGTTTGCGATCCGGCCGTTTTCGACCGGGAGAGGGAGTAGAGGTTCAGGACGTTCATGACGATCGCGCCGATCCAGACGGTGAACCAGACGATCCCGAAAACGATCCGCAGGGCCTTCTCGCCGCCCCCGAGGTCAACGGCCTTGCCCGTCAGATTGAGGACCACGAACCCGAACCAGAGTCCGATGATGGCCAGGACCAAGCCGAGGATCGAGCGCGGACGGGACTGTCCGGGCCGGCCCTTTTTCGTGCTGCTCATTGAATCATTCCCGCCTTTCAGGCCGCGGCTGGCGACGGTGACGAATTCGCGGCGCTCCCGTTCCGGCAGGGACTATACCATGATTTCACGGTCGAGGGCGGGAAAAAGAGAGCTCGAACGGCCGGCCAGGGGATCTTTTAACCTTCCGTATCATCTCCAGGGGTGATTGACGGCCATTCGTGTTCACGCAAGAATCAGTCTCGGATTTAGAGAATCAAGAAGGAAGGAGCTGTCTCAGAATGGCCAAGCGCGAACATCAACCCTCTTCCCCGTCGACCGCGGATACCGAGACGACCTCCGCAAAGAAGATGAACCGAAGGGATTTCGTGAATGCCGCGACCAAGGCGGCCATCCCCACGATCGCCTTCCTCGGCCTGGCCCGATTGGGACGCTCGATGTCCGGTCCCGGCCCGAAGGCGCAGGATCTCCCCGGCAAGTCCTCCACGCAGCCGAACGACTGCGTTTTGACCTGCGAGGGCGGCTGCCGCGGTTGCGAAGGCGAGTGCCTCGGCACGTGCAAGGACGCCTGCTTCCTGACCTGCGAGGGATCCTGCAAGTACACCTGCGGCGAAGGCTTCTGCAAAGCGGTCTGCGCGGATTCCTGCAACAACAACTGCACCGGGACCTGCAGGAAAGAAGCCTGGTAGCTCCCCGCCGGAAAAGGCCTGACTTTCGGCACGAAGCTCCGATGCCCCAGAACGCCGTGATCCGGGAAGGGAACAAGGCCTGGGAAGAGGGCCGCGCCAAGAACGTCACCTTCGTCGTCACCGAGGATTGCCAGCTCCGCTGCCGCTATTGCTACATGGTCGGCAAGAACAAGGCCGGCCGGCTGCCGTTCGACGTTGCCCGGAAGGCCATCGATTATCTCCTGACGGAGAGGGCTCTCGTCCCCGAGCGGTCGGTCGTCTGGGACTTCATCGGCGGGGAGCCGTTCCTCGAGGTCGACCTCATCGATCGCATCTGCGACTACTTCAAGGCGCGGGCCTACGAGCTGGACCACCCCTGGTTCGACAGCTACAGGCTCAGCTTTTCGACGAACGGGCTGCTCTACAACGAACCGAGGGTCCAGAGGTTCATCGCCAAGAACAGGACCCACCTGAGCGTCCAGATCACGGTCGACGGGACGCGGGCCAAGCACGATCTCCAGAGGGTCTACCCGGACGGCCACGGATCGTACGACGACGTCGTCCGCAGCATCCCCCGCTGGCTGGACCAGTTCCCGGAGTCGTCGACGAAGGTCACCATATCGACCGACGACATCCCCCACATCACGGAGAGCGTCCTGCACCTCTGGGGGCTCGGCATCAAAGAGGTCAACATCAACGTCGTCTTCGAGGACGTCTGGAAGCCCGGGGACGACGAGCGGTTCGAGGGCCAGTTGGTGAGCTTGGCCGACGAGATCATCCGGCAGGGCCTCTACGAGACGAACTCCTGCTCGTTCTTCTCGAAAACGCTCGGCCATCCGTACCGGGACAACATGAACTGGTGCGGAGCGGGCAAGATGCTGGCCGTCGACCACGTGGGGAACTTCTTCCCCTGCGTCCGGTTCCTGGGCTTCTCGCTCCAGAACCGGGCGCCGCTCGTGATCGGCAATATCTCCGACGGGCTCGACTGGAACAAGCTCAGATCGTTCCTGACCCTGGATATGGTCTCCCAGAGCCCCGCGGAATGCATCGACTGCGACATCGCGACGGGCTGTGCCTGGTGCCAGGGGGCGAACTACGATTTCGCCGACACCGGGACGATCTTCCAGAGGTCGACCTCTCTCTGCAAGATGCACAAGGCCAGGGTCAGGGCCAACAACTACTATTGGAACAAGCTCGGCCGGAAGCTCGGCCGGGACCTAAGGGCCCAGGCCTGAGGACGGGCGCGACACGTGCTGAAATACCTGCTGGTCGTCCTGAGCGAAGCGTCGACGTCCTTTTGCACCTATGAGGCCAAGGCCCGCAAGCCCGGCGCGAAAGGCCTTCTGCCGCTCGAGAAGCTCGAGGCCGCTGTGACCTTCGCGCTCAAGAACAATCTCAAGGTCAATTTTCTCTATCCCTCCCAAAAGCTCGGCCCGGCCTATGCGGCTCTCGTCGAAGCGGTCGATCACGTCAAGATCGTGCCCTTCTCGGCGCGCGAGAGACATCCGGATGCCATCCTTGTCGTCGATTCCGCCGATTTTCCAGCCGCCGGCGATCTGGGCAAGCTCCGCGGAACGAACATCGTCTTCCGGCTGCGGCGCGCGGACCTGCCCCGGCTGTCTGTCCTGTTGGGTCGTCTCCTGCCGCGGGCCCGGCGGGTCAATCTGGTCCTTCGGGATGTCGAGAACTACGGTCCCGACGAATTCGCGGAGTACGGTCGACAGCTCGAAAAGGCGTCCGGGCGGGTCCTGGCGATGGCGGCCAAGAAGAACCCTCCCGAGCTGAACGTCCTGACCGACCGGCTGATCCTGGACAAGATGAACAACTGCGATGCCGGGTTGACGCATCTGACCGTCGCGCCAAACGGCCGGCTTTATGTCTGCCCGGCCTTCTACGAGGCCTGCCCGGACGACACCCTCGGAGAGATCCGGAACGAGGTCCCCATCGGGAACCGGCGCCTCCTCGAGCTGAAGTACGCCCCGATCTGCAGGATCTGCGACGCCTACCACTGCAAGCGGTGCGTCTTCCTGAACAGGAAGCTCACTCTCGAGATCAACACGCCGTCCTTCCAGCAGTGCCGCGTCGCGCACGTCGAACGGGAGGCCTCACGCGCCTACCTGCTGAAAGCCAGGGAGAGGATCGGAGGGACGGCCGTTTTCGCCGATATCCCCGAGATCGCCTACAGCGACCCCTTCGAGGTCGTCGAAAAGGACAAGATCTCTATCGCCGAATTCAAGAAATTGGGAGTGCCACAGTGAAGAAGACAGCGGGTGAAGCCGTGGGAAAGATCACGGAATCCGAGAGGGACGAGATCAAGCGCCTGTTCGAGCGGAAGAACGGGCTTCTGGAGCTCTTCAAGAGCATTTCCGACGCCTCCCATCCCCTTTACGATCGCCTCGTCCAGGACATGGGGGAGACGGCGACGAAGTTCCAAAAGTGGTGGGACGGGAAAAGCCGCCAGTACCGATGGAAAGGCGCGGCCGGGCATCATTGGGAGATCGACTTCGAGACCTGCGAGATCTTCCTGAAAAAGGACCGCTGAGCCTCCTCCGGCCCGCGGCCCGGGCCTATCGGCCGCGCGCCCTGAAGCTGGCGGCCACCCGGTCGAAGACCGGCCGCAGCTCCTCGAAGGCCTCCGCTTCGGCCGCGTAGTGGAGCACGTAGAACGACCCGTCCTTCATCGGCACGACATAGAGGATCTCCAGGATCCGGACGCTTTCATCCGACTTCGATTCCGGATGAAGATCGACCATCCGGTCCCGCCTTAACCTGAAGGCGTCCCTGCCGCCGAGTTGCACATTCTCGACGGGCCCATACTGCTCGCGGGCGTTTCCGGTCTCGCCCAGGACGTTCTTGGAATTCCGCTCGAAGAAGTCCTGGTAGCCCGAAAAATCCGCATTGTCCTCCAAAAGGTAGCGGACGTTGATGCTCGTCATGGACGCCGGCGCGGTCAGATCGATCTCGTAGATGCCGTATTCGGCGTCTTCTTCGGCGTCCCGCCGGAGCTCCCAGCTGGCCGGGATGTCGCAGGAGAAGTAGTCCTTTTCCATCACATAGAGCTTGAAGACGTCCTGTTGGGCCTGGCCTCGCGACAAGACGGGCGCCGCGGTCGCGGCGAGCCAAAAAACCGAAAGGAGGACGAGGGCCGCCCGCTTGGGCGGGCCCGGAAGCAGCTGGTTTCTCATCGCGATCTCCCGGGACGGGCGGTTAGTGGTAGATCAGGCCTTCCATCACGACCTTGCCCAGGCCCCACCCGGACTCTCGCTTCTCCATAAGGACGAGGTATTGGGCCCGCATGGCCCCGGGCGAGGTCATGGCCGCGCTGAGCAGGGCGAGGTCCCCGGCGCCGTTGAATCCGACGCGGCTCAGAGTGACGAAGCCGCCCCGGAGGCCCATGACATTCTCCTCTTCGCCGGCTGGGCCCCTCAGCGCCGCCTTCAGACGGGCGTCCAGCTCCTCGGGTGAGATCACGGTCAGATGCGGGACCATGATCCGGTCGGCGAGAGGCCATTCCGTCTCGTTCTTCGCCTGGTAGTCCTTGATCAGGCCGGGGTCGAGCGGACCGAAAACATCTCCCGGCCATTCCGGGTTTGCCGGCTTTTCGGCGGACATCGTTCTCCCGGCGACAAGACGGCTGTTCGGGACGGACTCGAAGAACTGCGGGCTGTCCAGCCCGCCCGGCGCCTTGACTCCGAAAAGCGCGGTATAGACCTCGTACTCACCGGCCGGGATCGTGTCTCGGGCCACCGGCTCGCCCATGTCGGCCGGGGCGAAGGACCCGACCACGCGATCGAAGGTCCCCAGATAAGTTGTTGACGCGCTTTCGGGGGCGTCATACCGAAGGACGAAAAATCCCCGGCTGGCGGGAACGATGACATGACGGACGAGGCCCGGAACCTTGTCCCCGCTCATCCCCAGGGGAGGATAGCGGTCGACGGCCGCTTCGAACCACTGCGCCGGCCGGCCGGCGACGACGATCTCTTGGACGCCGGTGCGGATGTCGGCCGGATCGCCTGCCGGGGTCCGGCTCTGGTCGAACAGATACCTCTCCGGGGTGCGCTGCGATTCGGCGAAGTGGAAGACGGTGATGGTGACATACCCCGGCCACGGCTCCTCGGGCGCGGCCAGCTGCAACTCTGAGGGCGCGCGCCAACCCGGGGATTCTGTCCATGTCTGTTCCCACCCGGCGGGGACATCGAGGGTGTAGGCCCCGCCGGGGACCGTGAAGCTCGTCAGCTGAGGGCCCTGCCGAGGCGCCCGGGGGCATCCGGTCAGCAGCGCCGCGAACAATACTGCGAGCCCCAAGCCGAATCCGCTATTTCTCATCCTGAACATGGCCCTTCTCCTCCCCGCCATTTAATCCTCCCGGGCGGCATCTGTCAATCCGGACGGGTTCGGCCATCCGGCGGTTGCTTGACATCCTTCTCCGGCTGAGAGTATCGTGGCCCCTCATGCAGCGGTGCCGTTGATTCATGCCGGTTGTCTTCCGATCAACACGTGAGGTCATTCTCATGAGGGTTGGCAGATGGGCGGGCGTGAAGCGATGAGCGAATTCACTCGCGAAAGGACGGCTATGACCAACAGGAAAAAGAATACGAACATCCGGCTGGCCGTGATGATCATGACGCTGGTCACGAGTTCCCTGATGTCCGCCCAGGCTCCGGATGACGTCCGGACCGTCGCTACGGGGGCGAACGCGTTCGCCGGAAAAGTGTTTTCCGAGCTGGCCCGAGGAGAGGGGAACCTCTTCTTCTCCCCCTACAGCATCTCCTCGGCCCTGGCCATGACCTATGTCGGGGCTCGCGGCCGGACGGCCGAGCAGATGGCCGGCCTCTTGGGCTTTTCGCTCCCTCAGGAGAAGCTCAATCCCGCCCTTTCGGAGCTGATGGCGGGCTTCAACGCCAAAGACAAATCCTACAAGCTCTATGTCGCCAACGCGCTTTGGGGCCAGGCGCGATTTCCATTCGCCCCCGCCTTCCTCCAGATCATCAAGACCTATTTCGGAGGAGGGTTCAGAGAAGTCGATTATATCGATGCGGCGAATCGGGAGAGGACGAGGCAGGCCATCAATGCCTGGACGGAAGAGCAGACGGCCCAAAAGATCAAAGAATTGATCACCCCCGGCATCCTGTCCGACATGACCCGCCTGGTCCTGACCAACGCCATCTACTTCAAAGGGACATGGCAGTTCCAGTTCAAGACCGCGGCCACCCGGGAGATGCCCTTCGCCGTTTCGGAGTCCCAGAAGGTCAACGTGCCGATGATGATCCAAACGGGCGAGTTCAAGTACGCCGAAAAGGGCGGCACCCAGATCCTGGAGATGCCCTATGACGGGGGCGAGCTGTCGATGGTCGTCCTGCTGCCGGGATCCGTGTCCGGCCTCGAGAAGCTCCAGGAAGCCCTGCCCCGGACGCTCGACGGCTGGCTGGCCGCGCTCTCCGCGCAAGAGGTCCACGTGTTCCTGCCTCGGTTCAAGCTGGAACAGGCGTTCCTCCTGAACGACCAGCTGATCGCGCTCGGGATGACCGACGCTTTCGACGATGCGGCGGCCGATTTCTCGGGGATGATGGCCGACGGGAGCAAGGGCCTCTTCATCTCCAAAGTCATCCACAAGGCCTTCGTCGACGTCAACGAGGAAGGGACCGAAGCCGCCGCGGCCACGGCCGTGGTGGTGGACACCAAGTCGATCTCCCTGACGCCCGTCTTCAAAGCCGACCACCCGTTCCTCTTCCTGATCCGGGACGTCCGCACCGGGACGATCCTCTTCATGGGGAGGATGTCCAACCCCCGCTGAAAAGAAATCCTGGTCCCGCGCCGGCCCTGCCCCGACAAAACTCATTGAGGAGGACATCCATGTCCAGAAAAGAGGCCAAACGGGACGATTGGGACGCGCGGTTCTCTCCGGCCGTGAAACCGGCGCGGGTGCGGGGGATCGGCCGCAGCCAGGGCCTGACGCTCATCCTGTTGGGCATCGGGCTGCCCCTCGTCGCCTTCTTCATCCAGATCGACGGGGCGCTGAGGTTCTCGAGCCAGGATAAGATCTTCGAGCGGACGCTGACGGCCGCCGAGAAGCAGGAGATCCAGGCGGCCGTCTCGGCGCACAAGGCCAAGCTCGACACCGTCCAGAGGATCGTCGAGACGATCAAGGAGAAATACCGGGGGGAGACGGGCGCGAGCTATGAGCGGGACGCCTGGGTCGTCCACGTCAAGGACGGCCTGGCCATCCCCTACAACTACGTCCTCGCCCTCGGGGCGCTGCTCTTCCTGATTGGATTGGGCAAGCTGATCGTCTAGAATATCGGGGGGGCCGCGGAGCGTGCGGCCAGACGATCCTCAGGAGGGCTTGCCATGATCATCGTTCTCTGTCTGCTCCTTCTCTCCCTGTCCCTTCCGGCCGCGGCCCAGACCGCCGGTGCGCCCGACGCCGAAGCGCTCCGGGCCGGACGGGACTATATCGCCACGCCGACGTTCACCGAAGCTGCGGACAAGGCCCTTCTCGCCCTGTTCAAGGGCCTGAGGGTCGCCGACGTCGTCGACGGCATGGACGCGGTCGGGCTCGTCGACACGGGCACCATGGACGCCGAGATCCACGCGCTCTGGCGCGATACAGAGAACTTCGCTCACCGGTTCACCGGCATCGCCGTCACGGCCCGCTACGTCCCGACCCAGCAGCCGCCGGCCGGCATCAGGGCCGTCGACGCGTACGACGCCTGGGCCGGCGATTGGTACGACCGCCGCTCGCCGGAGTCGTTCATCCCGCTCATCCGCCCGGGCACGGCCCTGGTCCTCGATGAGGCGCCTCTCGCCGACGTCGGCTCGATCGGCTCCTACAATATCCTCGATTGGCAGAGCCGCGGTTGCGCCGGCGTGGTCACGAACGGGACGGCCCGCGACACCGACGAGATCATCACCCAGAAGGTCCCGCTGTACCTGCGGAAGATCGGCCGCGGCATCCGCCCCGGCCGCAACGAGCTCGAATCGGTCAACCGCCCTGTTGTCTGCGGCGGCGTCCTTGTCGTCCCCGGCGATGTCGTCGTGGCTGACGGCGACGGCGTCGTGGTCGTCCCCAGGGCCAAAGCCGAGGCCGTGGCCAAGTACGCCCGCAAGATCATGGACGGGGACAAGGAGGGGCGGCGGGAGCTCTACAAGAAGGTCGGGCTCAAACCCGATCCTTCGATCAAGAAGTAGGCCGGCGCTTCGGCCGGCCTCGCGTCATTGCGGCGGCGCCGGCGCCGCCTCGGGACCGTCCTGGAACAGCCGGATGGTCTGCGGACTGAAGAGAACAACCATCGAATAGACGCCGAGGGCCGTGCCGAAGGGGACGTGCGGCAGGCTGAGGAACGAGACCACGAGCATCAGGATCCGGGCCCACTCCTTGTGCCGTATGAGGCCCAGGCCGCCGATGATCTGGGGCAGTCCGAGGAGGCCCAGGAACGCGCTGGCGACGATACCGATGATCCGCAGGATGCCCGGTTCGATGTCATCCACGTTGGGGATCTGGGCGACGCCGAAAAAGAAAAGGAATGCGAAAAGGGCCAAAAGCAGGCAGAACGCCCCGAAGATGACCCAAAGGATGCCGATGACCTTGATGTGGTCTCTCATGCGCCACCGCCTTTCGCCCCCCATTATACGGAAAAGGCCGCTGTGGCCCAAGATCCACTTGCGCTCCGCTCCGGAATCCCGGAAAATGGACCCGGACATGCTCCCGTAACGGCGGAAGGAGGCTCGATCTTGCTCCGCGCGGCGCTTCTCGGGACCCTCCTGGCCTGTGCCGCCCACGCGATCGCCGTGGGCGCCGCGGCCGGGCCGGTCGGACCGTGCCCCCAGGCGGGATCCGCGGACGCGGGGGACCCGGCCCTGTCCACCGCCGAGCGGGCCGAGGTCCTCAAAGGCCGGATCGTCCTGCGCGAAGTCCGGGAGCCGGGCCGGAAGGGCCGGACCTTCGAGGCTTTCGGCGTCCTGCTCGCCACCGTGGACGAGGCCCTGGCTGTCATCACCGATTATCGCTGCTACCCGGAGTTCATGCCCCGCGTCAAACGGACGGTCGTCATGGAGGAAAGCCCCACGGTCGCTCTCGTCGAACAGCATCTGAAGCTGCCGTTGGGGGTCGACAAGCGCTGCCGGTTGCGTTACGTGATCAGGCGCGGCGACGAGGGCTTCCGCGTCGATTGGGAGAAGATGCCTTGGCCCGGGCTGACTCCCGGCCAGACGATCGCGGAGACCACGGGATATTGGCAGGTGGGGCGGTTCCCCGAAGGCGGGCTCCTGGCCCTCTATCATGTCTACACGGACCCCGGGAAGGTGCCGCTAGGGATGAAAGGGCTGGCGCTGTCCTTCTCGAAGCACGAGATCCCCAAGGTCGTCGAGGGGGTCCGGCAGAGGCTCCGGTCGATCGCCGCGCCCAGGCCGGGCCGAAGCTGACGCTGCCCCGTCCTCAGAGCTCCTCGCCGTAGCGCCCCGCCGATCCCAGGACCTCGCGGTTCTTCCTCTTGTACATCTCGACGAGGGCCGTCCGGGCCGGGCCGAGATACTTGCGCGGGTCGAACTCCCCCGGCGATTCGGCGAAGACCTGGCGGATCGTGGCCGTCATGACCATCCGGCCGTCCGTATCGATGTTGATCTTGCAGACGGCCGACCGGGCGGCCTGGCGCAGCTGCTCTTCGGGGACGCCGATCGCGTCCTTCATCTTGCCCCCGTACTTGTTGATGGTGGCCACCGCCTCCTGGATGACCGACGACGAGCCGTGCAGGACGATGGGGAAGCCGGGGATCTCTTTTTCGATCTCGGCCAGGATGTCGAACCGGAGCGGCGGCGGAACGAGGATGCCGCGCTCGTCACGGGTGCACTGCTCGGGCTTGAACTTGTAGGCGCCGTGGGAGGTCCCGATGGAGATGGCCAGCGAGTCGACGGTCGAGCGCCTGACGAAATCGACGACCTGCGCGGGATCCGTGTAGCTCGATTTCTCGGCCTGGACCTCGTCCTCGATCCCGGCCAGGCGGCCGAGCTCGCCCTCGACCGAGACCCCGAGGGGGCGGGCGTAATCGACGACCCGGCGGGTCAGGGCGATGTTCTCGTCGTACGGGAGATGCGAGCCGTCGATCATGACCGACGAGAAGCCGTTGTCGATGCAGGACTTGGCCAGCTCGAAGGTGTCGCCGTGGTCGAGGTGGAGGGTGATGGGGATGGCCTGGCTCGCGCCCTTGGCCTTCTCCATATCCCGGGCCATGTGGACGGCGCCTTCGGCCATGTAGCGGAGGAGCGTCTGGTTGGCGTACTTCCGGGCGCCGCTCGAGATCTGCAGGATGACCGGCGAGCGCGTCTCGACGCAGGCCGTGATGATGGCCTGGAGCTGCTCCATGTTGTTGAAATTGTAGGCGGGGACCGCATAGCGGCCGGCGAAGGCGCGCCTGAACATCTCGCCGGTGTTGGCGAGGCCGATGTCTTTATAGGATACGGGCATGATCGAACCTCCTTGGATTTTGCCGGAGCTTGACCTCATCATAATCCAAGGCGGGCCGCTTTTCAAAGCCTTCCGGCCGGCCCGACGCCGGGCAGGATCGTGCATTGTCTTTTCGGCCGGCGTCTGGTATAAGCCGGAGTGACGGCATGTCCGAAACAACGGATCGACGGAGAGCCCCCATGACCAAGCGCCTGACCTTTCTCTCGGTCTATCTTCTCGCTGTCGTCGCCTCCGTCGCGGCGCAGGCCCGGATCGAGCTCCGCAGGGACGGCGCGAACCTGACGCTCGTCGCGGACGGGCGGCCTGTCGCGGCCATCGTCACGTTTGCCGAAAAGGACTTCTCGGCGGAGGACGCCGTCCGTGAGGTCCGGCCCGGTCTCTACGAGTGGACCCGGATCTTCCGCTATGACGGACAGGATCACGTCCGGCCGGCCCGGCTGGTCATGGAGCTCGAGGCCCTGTACCCGTCGCGCTACAGCCTCATCCCGGCCGTGATATATGACGGGAACTCGTGGGGCACGGGCCTCGAGCCCAAGGGCTTCGTCAAGGACGGCCGGCCGTGGACCTTCGCTTATCACCGGACGTCCATCCCCGGCGCAACCTACTCGGAGTCGGAGGCGTGGTCGGTCGGCCTCTTCAGCGCCCCCGGCCAGCTCATCGGCGGATTCTCCTGCTCGCTCGAGCCGCGATCGGACAAGACCGTCCATCGGCTCATCTGGCCGGAGGAGGAGACGCCCCAGGTCTACGCCATGCGCGACGCCTACCAGAGCGCCTACATCGGCGACCTGCGGGTGTCCCGCGGGCAGACGATCGCGCTGAAGGCCTGGATCGTCGTCGGAACGGTCACGACGCCGCGGCACGGCTGGCACGCCCTCGTCGACGCCGCCTGGACGCTCAATGCCCGGCCGGCGAAGCCCCTCTTCGAGCCCGAGGTCATCTGGGAGATGGGCGCCCAGTTCGCCGCCGACAGCCTCTGGGCCGAGGAGAAGGGCTTCATGGGCTTCTCGATCGGCCTGCGCTGGGACCCGCAGGAGCAGGGCTGGGTCCAGCGGCAATCATGGAAGTACGAGATCGGCTGGGCCGGGCAGAATATCTCCCTCGCCAACTCCATGCTGCAGGATTACGTCCTGGCCAACGAGCGCCGGTCCCTCGACAAGGGCATCGCCTGCCTCGACACGTGGCTCAAGAACGCGCGGCTCCGGAACGGCCTCTTCCGGACCCATTACGATTACCTCATCGGGCTCGAAGACCCCAAGAACGAGGTCCAGGACGCCTGCAACCTCGGCCATGCCGCCCAAGGCTACTTCGAGGCCTTCGATCTGGCGGCGCGGTGCGGCCTGAAGAAGCCGGAATACCGGGCCGCGGCGCTCGGCGTCTGCGACTTCGCCCTGAAGGCGATGGGGGCGGACGGCCGCATCGGCAAGGCCTGGACGAACGAAGGCAAGGTGGTCGATCCCGAGGGGACGATCGGGGCCTTCCTCATCCCGCCCCTCGTCACGGCCTACCGGGCGACCCACAAGGCCGCCTACCTCGAAGGGGCCGAGAGGGCGTACGCCTTCTACATCAACGAGTTCGTCCGGAACGGCTTCACGACGGCCGGGGCGCTCGACACCTACTGCATCGACAAGGAGTCGGCGACGCCGCTCCTCAAGGCCGCGCTCGAGCTCCACGATGTCACCGGCAAAGCGCAATACCTGAAGTGGGCCGAAGACGTGTCCTATTACCTGGCGACCTGGCAGTGGCACTACAGCGTCCCCTTCGCCGAAGGGACCGTGCTCCGGGAGATGGGCTACGACACCTTTGGCGGGACGGCCGTCTCGACGCAGCACCACCACCAGGATCCCTATGCCCTGATCATCGTCAACGACTGGATCAAGCTGGCCCGGCTCACGGGGAAGCCTGTTTGGCGGGAGCGAGCCGTCGCGGCCTGGGCCAACGGCACGATCGGCATCTCGGGCGGAGATCTCGTCGTCATGGGCAAGAAGCGGCCCTACGGCAGCCAGGACGAGGGCTTCCTGCACACGCGTTGGCTGCAGCCGTTCGCCGTCAGTCAGTGGCTCGTCGCCTGGCCGACCGCCTTCCGCCTCGAGACGCTCCGCCAGAACCCCAACTGGTCCCTCTTCGATAAAAAATAAACGAGATGCGCATCAAGCTGGCTTACGGGAAACACGGGCTGCCGCTCGAGCTCGACGATTCACTCGACGTCACGGTCGTCGAGCCCGCGTTTGTCGCCGCCCTCGCCGATCCCGCCTCCGCCGTCCGGGCCTCTCTCGAAGCGCCCATCGGCTCGCCGCCCCTTCGCGAGCTCGTCCGCCCGGGCCTGCGCGTCGGGATCGTCTTCAGCGACATCACCCGGCCCGCGCCCAATCCGCTGCTCCTCACGGCCGTTCTCGAGGTCTTGGATGCCATTCCGGGCGTCGAGGTCACTCTCTTCAACGCCCTGGGCACCCACCGTCCCAACACCGAAGCCGAGCTGCGGACGATGGTCGGCGATGCGATCTTCGAACGGCGCCGCATCGTCCAGAACGACACCTTCGATCCGTCGACCCAGGCCAGGATCGGCGTGACCTCGAAGGGCCACGAGACCTGGCTCAACGCCGAGCTCATGCGCTGCGACCTGAAAGTCCTGACCGGATTCATCGAGCCCCACCTCTTCGCCGGGTTTTCCGGCGGGGGCAAGGCGATCATGCCCGGCATGGCCGGCCAGCGCACCGTCCTCGGCAATCACGATGCGGGCATGATCGGTCATCCGAAGGCCATCTGGGGCGTCACCCACGGCAATCCCATTTGGGAGGAGGTCCGCGAGGTCGCCGGGCAGGCCGGCCGCCTGTTCCTCCTCAATGTGACGCTCAACCGGGACAAAGCCGTGACCGGCGTTTTCGCCGGCGATCTCGACCGGGCCCATGAGGCCGGCTGCGCGTTCGTCAAGCGCTCGGCCATGGTCGCCGTGGACCGGCCGTTCGACATCGTCGTCACCACGAATTCGGGCTATCCGCTCGACATCAACCTCTATCAGTCCGTGAAAGGCATGAGGGCGGCCGGCCAGATCGTCCGCCCGGGCGGCGCCATCGTCGTCGCCACCAGCTGCTGGGACGGCATCCCCGAGCACGGCCTCTACGGCAGGATCCTGAAGGAGTCCGCCGATCCCCGCGAGCTGCTCGCCAAGATCTCCGCCCCCGGCTTCCTCGAGCAGGACCAGTGGCAGGCCCATGTCCAAGCGCTCGTCCAGCGGAAAGCATCGATCTACGTCCGGTCCGACGGACTTACGGACGACCAGATCCGTTCCGCCCTCCTCCTGCCATGCCGGCGCATCGAGGACACGATCGCCGGGCTCCTCGGCGATTTCGGCCGTGGGGCGTCCATCTGCGTCATGCCCGAAGGCCCTCAGACCATCCCCTACATCGCCTGACCGGGGCGTTTCCTGGGCCCGCCTGGATCACCCGCGGCCGAGGACCTTGCGGATGAGCCCGGAGAGCTCCCCGATCGTGAAGGGCTTCATCAGGAAGGCCTGGATCCCGTCGCTGCCCACGACGTCGCTATTGACGTTTTCGCTGAAGCCGGTGGTCAGGATGATGGGGATGCCCGCCCGGGCCTGGATCAGGTTGCGGGCCAGCTCCAGCCCCGACATGCGGGCCATGGTCTGGTCGGTGATGACCAGGTCGAAAGCGGCCGGATCTTTCGCGAATTCTTCCGCCGCGGCGCTTCCCGAGGATCGCGGCGTGACCTCATACCCGAGCTTCTCGAGCATCCGGGCCAGGCTTTCGAGCTGAGCGATGTCGTCGTCGACGAGCAGGATCCTCTCGCTGCCGCCTTTGGCCGCCGGGGCGGTCAGGGGCTGTGCCGTCCGGGCGCCGTCAGGCAGGAGGGGAAGAAAGATGCTGAAGGTGCTGCCCTTGCCCACCTCGCTGTAGGCCGTGATCGCCCCGCCGTTGCTCCTGACGATCCCGTGGACGACCGAGAGTCCGAGTCCGCTGCCTTCCCCCGGGCTGCGGGTCGTGAAAAAAGGCTCGAAAACCCGGCACAGGACCTCCCCCGGCATGCCGCAGCCCGAATCCGAGACGGTCAGGCGGGCGTGAGGTCCGGGTTCGAGCCCCGCATGCCTGGAGGCCATGGCGGCGTCGACCTGGGCAGTGTCGAGCCTGACCTCCAGCCGGCCCGGTTTGCCCCGCATGGCCAGGGAGGCGTTCTGGCAGAGGTTCGACAGGATCTGGTGGATCTGGGCGGGGTGGGCCAGGACCATGGCGTCCTTCGCGCCGATCTTCTCGATCACCGTGACCGACTGGGGGAGCGTGGCCCGAAAGATCTTCAGGGCCTCCCGGACCACTGGCGCGAGGCGGAGAGCGTTCTTCGCCGGTTCTTGCTGATGGCTGAACGCAACGATCTGCTTGACCAGCTCCCTGCCCCGCTCCGCCGCCTTCAGGACGAGCGGCAGGGATTGCCGGGCCGGGCAATTCTCCTCGGCCTCGAGAAGAGCCAGCTCCGTGTTGATGACGATGGCCCCGAGCATGTTGTTGAAATCGTGGGCGACTCCTCCCGCCAAAGTCCCCAGTGCCTCCATCTTCTGGGCTTGACGCACCTGCTCCTGAAGCATGACCTCCTGGGTGATGTCCCGCTCGGTGATGAGGATGCCGGCGGGCTCCTTGATGGAGGTGGCGACGACCTCGAGCCTGACCGCCCGCGCTTCGGGCCTCTTGAGGGTGATCTGGCCGCTCCACGCTTCGCCCCGCCCGACGGCGGCGCGCATGGCGTCGACCGATGGATCGCCGGCGACCAGGTCGAAATAGCTGCGACCCACGGCGGCGTCCTTGGCGAGCCGGTTGATCCCCTCGAACGCCGTGTTCACATAGAGGATCCTGCCGTCCGGCTCGGCCATGACGACCGCTTCCGTCGCCAGCTCGACCGCCGCCCCCAAGCGCAGGCGCTCCTGTTCCGCCAGGGCCTGCCGCAGGGCTTCGGTGCGCTTGCGATCCGTGATGTCGTGGACCATCCCGATGGAGCGGACGATCCGGCCGGAGGAGTTCCGGATGTGCTCGCATTTTTCATGGACGATCCGGATCTCCCCGGTGTCCCTGCGGACGACCCGATGTTCGATCTCGTAGCCGTCATGACCTGGGCGACAGGAGCCCTGATAAGCGGCGTCGACGGCCTTGCGATCGTCCGGGTGGACCGCGGCCAGGAACGCCTCGTAGGTCGTCGCGAATTCTCCCGGCCTGAGCCCGAAGATCCGGAAGACCTCGTCCGACCAGGTCAGACGGTCGCCCGCGACATCGAGCTCCCAGCTCCCGAGATGGGCGATCTCCTGGGATCTCTCATGACGCCTCTCGCTTTCGCGAAGCGCTTCCTCGGTCATCTTCCGCTGGGAGATGTCCATGAACACGACGGCGAACTGGCGGGGCGCGGGCCGGTAGGCGTAGATCTCGAACCAGCGGTTGAGCGGCTCCGGATAATATCTTTCGAACTTGATCGGCTCCCCGGTCAGGGCCACGCGGCCATAGGTCTCGATCCAGTCGGGTTTGATATGCTTCAGAACCTCCCGAACGCGCCTGCCCACGACCTCTTCCCGGCGCAGGCCCGTCAGACGCTCGAAAGCCGGATTGACGTCGAGGAAAACGTAATCGACAGCCCGGCCCTCGGCGTCGGTGACGGTCTCGTGCAGGGCGAACCCTTCGGTCATGCTGTTGAACAGGGCCCGGTATCTCTCTTCTCCTATCTTCAAGCCCTCTTCCGCCTTCCGGCGGGCGCTGATGTCCTCGATGATGCTGGCAAAGCGGCGCCCGCCCAAGGGGAACGTGACGATGTGTATGTACCGGTCGACCGCCTTGGCGTACGTTTCGAAATCGGCCGGTGTCCCGGTGGCGACGACGCGGGCGAAGGTCGGCAGGTACTCCGCGTACGTCGCCGGGAAGAGCTCGCTGACGAGCCGGCCCTTGATCGATTCGATGTTGACACCCGTATGGCGCGAGTAGGCGTCGTTGACCTCGAGGATGCGCCAGTCGATGGCCCGTCCTTCCTCGCTCTCGATGAGCTCGTAGAGAGCGAATCCTTCGGTCATGGATTCGAAAAGGCCCCTGTATTTCGCTTCGTTTTCGCGCAGGGCGGTCTCGGCCTTCGCGCGTTTCGTGACATCGTGGGCATAGAGATTGACATAGGATTCGCCCGCGGGACGAACGGCGGTGAACGAATATATCCGGCCCCGGCCGTCCCCGATCTCGGCTTCCGTCTTCTCGTTTTGCCTGAAGGCCCGGGCGGCGAGCTCTGCGACAGCGGCCGGAACGGGGCCGGCGGTCGTGACCCCGTTCGCGGCCAGGAGGTCCCCGGCCGCCGGATTGGCATAAAGGAGCTCGCCCTGCTCGTCGACGCGAAAGATCGGATGGGGGTTTTGTTGCGGGAACTGGGCCAGGCGTTTCTCGGATAGCCGGGCCCTCTCGCGCTCGGTGCTTTCGACGAGCTCCCAGGAGCCTTCCCGCCGGACGAGGGCAAAGCGATGGTTGCGGACGACGTCGAGGACCTCGTTCCCGCCGCACCGGTCGAGCGAATAGGTGCAGACGGCGAGCATCAGGCTGTGGCCGATAACTTTGTCGACGGCGGCCTCATAGTCAGCGAAGGCCTGCCAGTCATCTTTCTCGAGCCAGAAGGTGTTGCCGCTGAGCCGGAGGCCGTCGAAGCCGCGGGCCCGGGCCTCCTCGAGCTTTCCGGCCCAGGCGTCGAGGACCCTCGCGGAGTCGAATCGCCCGCCGGCGAGGTACCATTCGTCGTGGGGGATAATCTCGATCTGCTTTTCGCGCAGGGCCCGCGCGAATCCGGGCACGGCCTCGGCCAGGGCCCGCTCCGCGGCCGTCTTGTCCACGGGCTCGGACGTGATCCACATGCAGAATTCGTTCGCCTCGAGTCCCGCCGTAAAATAGGGGATGAGGATGTCGAGGAGGTCCTTGGACGTCCTGTAGAACTGACAGAAATGCGTGCCCCAAGGGATATCGCCGATGATGTCGATACCGGATTTCCTGAGTTCCGTCCTCATGGGCTCGCTTCCTTTCTCCCTCACGTTATAGGACCAACATAAGGGAGCTTGTTCCTTCCGTCAAGTTCGGCCGCCTCCGGTCGTGTAGAATTTTCTTGAAGCTACGGGTAGAATAGAGTGTCATGAGCAGCGGGATGAGAGCTTCGATCAGGTTCCGGAGGGCGCCCGCCATGGCCTTGCTCGCCGTCATCGCCATGGCTCACGCCTGCCACAAGCCGCCAATTGCCGCCCCGGTCGAATCGGCCCGGGGCGTCCTCCTGGAGCGGATCGGGCCGGCCGGAACCGTCGGGCCCACCTACTGCCAGCGCGACAGGATCTGCGGCTCCGATGTCCTGCCTGAATTCTACCGGGCCAGGGATTTCCGCCCGGCTTGGACCGACAACGGGCTGGTCCTCGCCGACGCCGTCGCCTTTCCCGACGCGTTACGCCTCGTCGCCGATGACGGGCTCGACCCGGAAAACTATCACATGGCCGCCCTCGGCTCCCTGCTTGCCGAGATCAACGTGGCCAAAGAGAAAAAGGGCGGGCATGTCCGGCCCGAGGCCCTGGCCGATCTGGAGATGCTCCTCACCGACGCCTTCCTGCTTTGCGGGTCGCACCTCGTCCACGGCCAGGTCAATCCGGAAACGATCCAATCCGAATGGTTCGTCAAGGGCCGGTATGAGGACCTGGCGGCCGTTCTGGAAAACGGCCTGACGGCGAACGATATCCCCGGTGCCCTCGACTCCCTGCGACCGTCGCACCCCGTTTATCAAGGGCTGAAAAGAGCCCTCCGGGACCACAGGGCCCTCGCCGAAGCGGGCGGCTGGCCAGAAGTGCCTCCGGGCCCCAAGCTCGTCAAGGGAGACCGGGACGCCAGGGTCGAGGCCGTCAGGAAGTCGCTTGCGGCGACGGGAGACCTCATCGCCGGGGAAGGGGACGGCGACCCGGCCCTTTTCGACGAAGGGCTGGAGCGATCGGTGAAGGCCTTTCAAATTCGCCACGGTCTCGAGCCTGACGGCGCCGTCGGGGTCAAGACGGCGCTGACCATGAACGTCCCCGCCGCCGAGCGCCTGGCGCAGATCCGGGCCAATCTCGAGCGCTGGCGTTGGGTCACCCAGGACCTGGGGGACAGATACATCCTGGTCAACGTCGCCGGTTTCAATGTCGAAGTCGTCGAAGCGGGCCGCGGGGTCCTGACCATGCCGGCGATCGTGGGGCGCGCTTACCGCCAGACGCCCGAGTTCAGCGGGAGGATGACCTATATCGAGGTCAATCCTACTTGGAACGTGCCGCCGAAGCTCGCCCGCGAGGACATCCTGCCCAAAGCCAAGAAGGACCCGGCCTATCTCAAGAAGATGGGATTCCGGGTTCTCGAGAACTGGACGGACGGCGCTCCGGAGATCGATCCCGAGGCCGTCGACTGGTCGCAGGTCGAAGCGGCGAGCCTGGCCTACAGGTTCCGTCAGGACCCCGGACCCCACAACTCGCTCGGGCGGATCAAGTTCATGTTCCCGAACAAGTTCGACGTTTACCTCCACGACACGCCGGAGCGCGGGCTCTTCAAGCGTGCCGCGCGCGATTTCAGCTCGGGCTGCATCCGGGTCGAAAAACCCCTCGAGCTCGCCGAATACATCCTGCGGGACGATCCGGAATGGTCGAGGGAGAGGCTCCTGGCCGCGATCGAGGCCCAGGAGACGCAGGTGGTCAGCCTCCGGTCGCCGCTGAGCGTCCATCTCCTCTACTGGACGGCCTGGCTGGCCGAGGACGGACGAGCCCAATTCCGGCAGGATATCTATCTCAGGGACGCGGCCCTCTACCGGGCCTTGGAAGAGCAGGCGCCGGTAACGGTCAAGTAGGCCGGATCACCAGGTCCGGACGCGCCCGATGTCGACGTGGACGAAATCCGAGGCCGGATAGATCCCGACCCCTCCGGCCCGAAGATCGACCGCCGCCTTGTAAAGATCCCTCAGCTTGAGGCCGGGAAGGCGGATGTCGATGGCCTTCCCGAGAAGGTGGAGGCTGTTCTCGGCGACACCCCCGCTCGTCGCCCGAAGGGCGGCGTTGGTCCGGGGGGACCGGTAGCCGGAGATGACGTGGAACGGCACGTCCGTCGAGATCTTGCGGGAAAGGGTGTTCAGGAGGTCGAGAAGACGGACGTCGATGTCCTTGGTCTCCCCGGTCCGATGGTCCCTCAGGATGTATTTGATCTTCTCGAGGGAGGGGGTCACGATGCAGCCCGAGCGGCAATACTCGACGGTCGCGGCTTCTCCGGTATGGGTGTTGTAAAAGGACAGGCCGCGATCGGGAGGCAGGAGGGGTTCGGGAGAGGCGAAAGCGGAAAGTCGGGACAGGAACGGGAGAGACAACGCGGCCACGCCCAGGCCGAGGAACCGCCGGCGGCTCGACGAATCGGGAGCTGAGATGTCTCTGACCTTTCTTTCCATTCGTTTTACTCGCAATTTGCTTCCATTATACCACACATCGCTAGGTTAGTCGTTCGGCGCAGGTGAGATCCGAAATCGTCGCCCCTCATCCTTGGGCGGATGGGGCGCTAGAACTCCAGGGACAGCCCGGCCCGGAAGCCTCCCCTGGGCCCGATACCCAGGATCAGGTCGGGGACAGGTTTGATGCCGCCCTGTTCGAGGTAGGCCCGGTAGGTCCTTTCGGCGGGACTCTTGACCAGGAAAGAATAGAGCGCGAGGCCTCCCAAGCTGGCCGCCAAGAAAAAGGGCCCTTCCGAGGAATCCTCGCCGCCTGAGGAGAGGGCGCTGGCGACGCCGAGTGCGCAGGCCAGGCCGCCCATGATCATCCTCGTCTTTCGTCCCTTCCTGGACAGACCGGACAGGGCCTCGGCACAGGCCCTCTCCCTCAGCGCGGGATCCTCTATCGGCCGGATCCGTGTGAAGGCTCGCTCGGCCGAACTGGGAATGGTCAATGAGATGACGCTTCCGACGACGGTTGTGCCCCCCGTTATGACCGCCATCGTCCCGAATAATTCGCCAAGGCCGAGCCAATCGGCTTCGTCATCCTCCGACATCAACGCCAAGCCTCCCGCGACGCACAAGGCTCCTGCGGCCAGGCCGGCGCTCCCGGCCAGGGTCCTCACCTTTTTCGATCTTGCCGATAGCCGGGACAGATATTGCTCGGCCAGCAAAGCCTGGCTTGGGGCCTGTCCCGCCAGGCGGGCGATGTCGCCCGGGCCTCCGGCGGACCCCTCCTCCGCGAAGACCGCGACCGATGATACTGCCAAGACGACGAGGACCGTGACCGCGACGACGACTCTCTTTCGCCGGGTATTCATTGGGGCCTCCCCTCCATCATCACGCGGACATCATCGGCGGAACGGGAGAGGGAGTTGTCAAGACTCCGTCAAGAATTTGTGAAAAGTCAGCGGACGACGATCTCGTCGACGAAAACCCAGGAAGGCCCACCGGCCGAGATGTGCCAATCGGGCAGGCGTTTTGTTCCCTCGACGCGGAAGCGGATGAAGCGGACCGCGCCGAAGGCTTCCCCCGGCGTCAAGTCCTCTGACCACGAGAAGGTCCGGACGGCGTCCTCCCCCTGATGATCGCCCAACACGGCTCTGGTCCCGACCTCCCGGAAGGAGGCGCCGTCGGCCGAGACCAAGCATGTCAGCTTGTCCGGATGCAGGATCCAGCTCCGGCCGTCGGAGAGCGTGCTCAGGGCGATCTCTCGGGCTGCGACGGGGCTCCCGAAGTCGAGGGTGAGTTCGAAATCGACGCCCTCCCAGCCCAGCCAATGGACCTTGAAGTCGCTCGCGCCGCGGACGCCGTTGGTCAATACGGCGAGGTTGCCCCCGGCGTATTTCGAGGCTGGCGGCGGGTCTGCCCTGATCGGCTTGCGAAAAGCGAGGTTCCCCTCGACCTGGACGTCGATGAAGCGCCTGGCACCCGCCTCGAAGGACTCGGGCGTCAGCCCGGCCTCGCTGAGCGTCCGGACGCCGCCGGCGCGGCACCTCTCGGAAAATTCCTCGATGAGATGGGCCATCCGGGGATTGGCGACGAAACGCCCGGCCTTCTCCTCGTAGAAACCGCGCGGGCCGAACATGTCGTTCTTGCCGATCTCGAGCTTCGCGTACATCAGGGGCAGGCGAGCCGTTTTGACCCGGGTGAGGCGCTCCTCGTCGCGGGCAACCGCAGCCTCGGCCCGGTCGAAGAACTCGTCGTAACGAGTGACATCGGCGGCGGAGAGATAACCCTCCGAGTGGACTGCCGGCGGCTCGTAGATGTCAAGCCGGGCGCCGGCGCGCTCGAGCGCCCCGCGCAGGGCGTCGATGTGGGCCCGGAGGTGCGGCGCGGCCTTCCCGTAATACCCGGCCAGGAACTCGTCCATCGTCTCATCGACATCCGCCCGCGGGTCCCAGAGCAGGCGCGCCAGGAGGTAGGACTTGAGCTCGCTCCACTCGTGCCCCGGGCTCGTGTTCGTCTGCTGGAAGTGCTTGCGGACGCCGCGGTCGACGAAGAACCGGATGTTCGGCTGGAGAATGTGGAGGTTGGGGAAGGGGGAGACGTGATGGGAGAAGTTGACCGTGTAATCCCAGAGATAGAGGTTGCCGCAGATGCGGCTCCACTCCTCGATGTCGCGGACGAACGAAGCGCTCGAAGGGTCTTCGGCGATCGGCAGGCTCCGGTTGAGCTCGATCGTGCAGAGCATGACCTCGATGTTCGGCAGGGGTCGCGTCAGGCGCGGGGCCCGGCGGGAATACTGATAGGCCAGGGTCGAGATCGTCCTGTCGGGGAAGAGGGCGGCGATACGGTTGACAAAGCGGAGGATGGGGCCGGCGGGCGAGCCCTCCTCCTCGATGACCTTCAAGCATTCGGGGCACTGGCAGTAGGAGAAGTTGTCGTTCTGGCTGACCGACCAGATCGGCTTCGCGGGCTGCGCGGCCATCTCGTCGCGGAGCCTGGCCACGGCGATATCGAAGACCTCAGGCCGGGCGAGGCAGGGCTGGTCGATGATCCTTTTCCCGTTCATCAGGGCGAAATACTCGGGATGCGCCGCGAAATAGGTCTGCCAGGGGACGAGCTTCTGAAAGGTGTGGACGTAATAGCCGTCGCCGTAGAGATCGCGGAGATCGTGGAGCCTCATCCAATCGCGATAATCGGGATCGAGGGCGAACTCGCCGTTGACGACGCGGACCGCGTTCACGGGGTTCTCCAGCTCGAAGAGGCAGCCGAGCGCGAGGTCGTCCTGCCGGGGGAAGACCTCGGCCGCGGGGCTGTACCGGCGGCAGCCGAAGTACTTCTCGAGGAGATGGACGACGCCGTAAATGACGCTCCGGCCGCCTCCGCCCGCGATGTAGAGGTTGCCGGTCGCGGTCGCGACGAGGAAGCCGTCGGGCTGGAGCGAGGGGAGCGAGGACCCGACGACCGGTGGGAGGTCCTTTCGCGGGAAGCCGATAGCGGCGACGCCGGGCTTGCCCGGCTCCCTGACGGCGAGAACGGGCAGGTCCACGCCGCTCATCTTGAGGACGGATGAGCGCAGGACCTCGGCGGCCCGGCGCTCGATGTCCCCCGCCCCTTCGGGGATCTCGATCCTGGCCGCGGGACGGCCGTGATCGACGAGAACGAACGCGCGTCCGCAAGGGCTGAACTGGATCGGGCGCTGGCCTTTCGGGGCGTTCGCACACGAAGCCGCGCCGGCGGCGAGAGCGAGAACGACGGAGAAGCCGGCGGCCGTGAGCGCGAGGGCCGGTCGTCGAACGATCATCAACCGGAACTCTAGATGAATCGGAGTGCGCCGTCAATCACCGACTCCGAGGCCGGCTTCAAGATGAACTTGGCGTTTTCGGAAGGTCTTGGGGCCGGAAGAGGAGGCCGAGACCGGATATGACCTCCTGGATCCTCTGACGCGATAGCGTCCCGATCTTGTCCTTGAGGGCGGACTTGTCAGACGTAAAGACCTGGGAGATGTTTACGACGCTCGGCCTGGGAAGGTTCGCTTCGCCTTTCCGGAGAAGGACATTGCCCGGAGCCTTTGCCCGGTCGAGATTCGAGGTGAGGGCACACAAGACAGTCGTCTGAATGCGGCTAGCGTTGAAGACATCGTTCTGGACGACGACATAGGGGCGCCGGAAGCCGGGTGCGGAACCTTGTGGGCTGCCGAGATCAAACCAGAAGACGTCGCCTTGGAGGATCACCATTCTTCCTTCTCAAGGACGAATCGCTTGTAGTGTTCCAAGGCGGCGTTCCGAGCTTCGCGCTCTTCTTTTGTCTCCGGAGTCGAGTAGGCCTCGTTGAGGGCTTCCAGCAGTCTGCGCGATTCCAGGTCCTTCAGATACTGGCGGACGGCCTCGACGATGATCTCGCTCCGCGAGCGGTTCTGTTCCTCTGCAAGCTTCTTGATGTCGTTGAAAATGCTGTCAGGAATTGAGATAGCGATTTTCATACCAATAGTATGCCTATTGGTATTCCCATTGTCAAGGGTATTGGGCTGTCGCGCCTCTCTCATTCCATCAAGAGAGACGCTCTCACCTCGCGGATCGTCTCATGGAATCGAGGCCGAGGATCCCGATGATCAGGGCATCATGTGCCAGGTCTCGGACCGGCCGTGGCACCGCCTCAGCTTCCGGTACTCGAGGATGTCGCACAGGCAGGACGTGACGAACCCGACGGCGACGATCCCCAAGGCCCCCCAGGCCGCGATCTTGATGATCAGGAAGGCGAAACCCGTCAGCGCATCCGTCGGGACGATCCCCGGATCGGCCAATCCCAGAAGATCCATGACGCCCCCTCCTTCAGTGTGTTCCCCGGCTTTCTTCCCCTAGATGGGGATCCCGCCCCCCGAGCGGGAGATGGCTCTTCCTCCGGCTCTCGTTCGTCCGTCAGGGCCCCCTCTCCGGCCTCGGATCACCCCCGCCGGACCGGATAGCTCGCGCCTCATGACGATCTCAATATAAGAAGGGAGCGGCCCCCATGTGTCATGAAATTGTGATGATCGTGTAAAGATATGGTGAAATGAGCTTGCGCAAGAGCCCATAGCATAGAGGCGGTCCTGGTG
>Ga0105107_10000439_pt1 | contig 26155 bp, 23 predicted proteins | sample PPLLaktember2015_6_FD_79335 | JGI IMG/M metagenome (GOLD analysis project Ga0105107, IMG submission 79335) | Freshwater sediment microbial communities from Prairie Pothole Lake near Jamestown, North Dakota, USA - PPLs Lake P8 Core (1) Depth... | ecosystem: Environmental > Aquatic > Freshwater >... | reverse complement strand
GGCCGACCGCGTGGATCAACGGCGGGATGTTGCTGAGCCCTCCCGGACCGCCCGACCAATCCGAGTTCTTGATGATCTGCAGTACGCCCAGCTGGAAGCCGATGCTGGCGATGACCAGATAGTCCCCCGAGACGCGCAGGGAGGGCAGGGCGAGTGCGACGGAGGCCATCATCGCGAACGCCGCGCCGAACACGATGCCTACGGGAACGGGAAGCCCGGTTGCAAGGGTCAGCAGACCCGAGCCGTACGCCCCGAGTGCGAAGAAGATCGGATGTGCGATGCTCATCAGGCCGCCATAGCCGATGATCAGATTGAAGCTGGTGGCGAGGATGGTGAAGATGCCGATCTGGATCAGCATCGAGCCGGCGAATTCCATGCCGCTACTCCGGCGCGCGTTCGAGAGCGGGCGTGGCCGTCCGGCCATCTGCGACCCGTCGGGCCGGCAGGCGAATGCCGCGCGGGAAGAAGACGATGGCGACGAACAGGATCGAGAACACGATCAGGGGCTGCCAGCGAGAATCCATGACCAGAACGCTGAGCTGCTGCAGTACGTTGATGCCGAGCGCGGCGACCGCCGCAGCGAAGACGCGGTCGATGCCCCCGAGGATCGTGGCGACCACCGCAAATATCATCATGTGCAGGGTAAGCTCCGGGTAGACGGCCAGCTTGCTGCCGAACACGTACATCGCCGCGGTGATGAAAAGCGCCGCGATCAGCATCGCCAGCACGTAGGACTGGGCCCTGCTGATGCCGTAGACCTCGGCGAGATCGGCGTTATCCGCTACCGCGATCATGTACTGTCCCGCACGCGTGAAGCGAAGGAGAAGCAGCAGCGCGAACGTAAGCGCGGCCGCAATCAGGATCGAATGCAGGTCCCATGTGCTCACCACCACATCGCCGACCAGCACGGTCGGAGACACCATGTTGGCCAGCATGAAGACCGGTTCGGTCGTAAAGGCCAGGGTAAGCACGTAGATCACGAACTGCGCGAAGATCAGGGTAAAGATGAAGAACGTGATCGGCTCCGACCCGCGGGCGCGCAGCGTCGCGAACGCTACGCGCTCGATGGCAAGCCCGAGCGCAGCGGTGGCCAGGAACGCGATCAGGATCGCGATCGGCAGCGGCGCTCCGAGCCAGTTGATCGCCACGTACATGGCGTAGAACGCCACCCCCATCATGGCGGGCTGGGTGAAGTTCCAGATCTTGGTCACCTTGAGAACGAGCGCGAATGCTATGGTGAGCAGGACCTGGAAGCTCGCAGTGGCGAGACTGGTCCACAGCACCTGCAGCAGAATGCCGCGATCGAACATCGCTCTCCCGGCGTACCGCGACCGCGCGTACTACCGATACGTCCCGATCGGCACGAAAGCGCCGCCCTTGACTTCCAACAGGTAAACCGGCTTCAGCACGGTGTGGTTCTCGTTGATGGTGACGTCTCCGCTCAAGGGGAGCTTGAAGCTCTTGACCTCGAGGAGCGCCTTGCGCAGGTTCTCCCCGGTCAACGGCGTCTTGGTTCGGTCGAGATGCTCGACCAGCGCCTTGATGATGTAGGCGCCGTCGTGGACATATTGCGTCACCGGCACGTTGTTCGGTTCGCGCCCCTTGTCTTTCTTCCACCGTTCGACGTATGCCGCGACGGCCGGAAGGTCGGTGACTCCGGGCGCAAGCGACGCGACGATGAGCCCGTCCGCTTGAGAGCCGAGCTGCTTGACCATCTGCGGGTTGTAGGCGGCGGTATAGGAGGTTATCGGCACCTTGACCCCCAACTGGCGCAGCTGCGCGATCGCCTGGGGCGAGTCGCCGGCATTGCCCTGAAGATGGACGATCTCGGGATTGGCTGCGCGGATCTTCAGGATCGCGCCGGTGTAGTCGGTGGAATTGGGCTCATAGCTCTCGTATGCCGCGATCCGGCCGCCAAGCTTCTCGAAACTCTCGCGAAACACGCGGGCGCCGTATACGCCGCTTTCGTCATTGAGATACAGGACCGCGGCGTTCGATTTCTTCAGTTCCTGGCGCGCATACTTCGCGAGCAGCGTGACATCCACGTCGGCCAGCGGGTACGTCGTGTAGACGTAGTCCCCCATGTTCGCGATGCGCGGAGAATTGGCGCCGATGACGAAGGTCAGGACGTTGCCGCGATTGACGATCGGGGACACTGCGGCGACGACGCTGCTGAACGCCGTGATCACCAGCGGGACCTTCTCGACGCTGATCAGCCGGCTGACCACGTCTATGCCGACCTGCGGGCGCGCCTGCGTGTCCAGGACGACGGCGACGAGCTTGCGTCCGCCGGCGCCGCCGCTCGCATTGATGTCGGCGATCGCCCACTCAAGGGCCTGAACCTGGTCCAGGCCGAACGGCGCGGCGGAGCCGGTGGTGGGGAGCGCGACGCCGAACGTGAACGCCTCCTTTGTCTGCGCGAGCGCCGGGGTGCCGGCCATTACTGACAACGAGAGCATGGATGCGCCGATAAGCCTGCGGACCGCCGATTTTGCGTGTGTCATCTCACCTCCAGATCAAAAAATGGAGCGGCGATTTCATCTTAGCGCGTCGCCAATCACTGCGCGAGTACCTCGGGATTCATCACGTCGATTGGCCGGCCGTGGGCGAACGCGATAAGCTGGTCGGCCGCAGTGGCATACATGTTCTCGTAGGCGCTTCCCTCGGCGTAGCCGAGGTGCGGGGTGCACAAGGCGTTACTCAACCTCAGCAAGGGGTGATTCGCGCCGAGGACCGGCTCTTCTTCATACACGTCCAGCGCGGCGAATCCCGGACGGCCCGCCTCAAGCGCGGCGGCGAGCGCACCGTCGGTGATGATCGACGCGCGGCTGGTATTGACGAGCAGGGCGGTTTGCTTCATGCGGCCGAGATCGTTGGCGGTGACGATGCCGCGGGTTTCGCCGTTGGCCGGAAGATGCAGGCTGAGCACATCGGCGTCCTCGAAGAACGCTTCACGAGTGGCGGCGATCTCGAAGCCCTCTGCTCTCGCCCGTGCAATCGAACCCTCTCGTCCCCAGCACACCACTCGCATTCCGAAAGCCCGCCCTACGCGGGCTACAGCGCCGCCGATGTGGCCAAACGCGTAGATTCCGAGGCTGCGCCCAAACAGACGTGAGCCGACCGTGGACTGCCAGAATCCCTGCTTCAGGCGCTCGACCTCGTAGGGCAGGTGCCGCCGCGACGCCAGGATCAGTGCCCAGGCAAGCTCCGCAGCGTTGGAGAACCTGCCGCGCTCCAAGGCATCCTTGCTGTGGTGCCCGATCGATACCACGATGCCATGGTCGGTGCACGCGGCAACGTCCAGATGGCTCGCGTTCGGGCCGGTCTGGCACACAAACCGCAGGCTTGGCAGTTGCTCGATCACCTTGCGCGAAAAGGGCACGCGCTGCTGGGTAAGCACCACTGCCTCGCATCCCCCTACCTGCTTCACCACCCGCGCCGTTTCGGTGTAGGCGTCGGTATGGACCACCAGCTCGTGGTCTTTCAACCGCTCGGCGGCCCGGGTGGTGCGAAAGACGTCGGCGTAGTCGTGGATGACGCAAATCCTCATGCCCCGATCTCCCCGGCACGATGAAGGCCGGCGCGAGCGACACCCCACCCGAGCAAGCAGTCGAACGGGGTCAGCAGTCGCTCGGCCCGATGAGTCATCGAGGAAAGACTAGCATCGCGTTTAGCTATCAACGGAAGTGATTCCTCGAATCCACTTCATAGATGCAGTGGCTTACCGGTTGAAGCAGTTGCAGCCAGGTCGTAGCATCCGCGATCGCACCTCCTTCCTGGAGCAGATCCGTCATGCCAATCGCAAAAGAGAATCCGGCACGACCCCACGCGGCCGCGAACACCCGCAAGCTGATCGAGTGGGCGGCCGGGGCCGTCGGCAAGCCCCTGCCCGGGGAAGTACGCCGCCGCGCGGCGACGATCCTCTCCGACGACATCGGCGCCATCGTGGCCGGGTCGCTCGAGCCGCAGGTCACTCGGGCACGCGAAGGCTTGACGCGCACGGCATCGACCGCGGCGGAGGCGACGGTTTTCGCGCGCGGCGCCCCGCGCGTCGATCGCTATTCCGCGGCCAGCGCGAACGGCATGGCGATCACGTGGTGCGAGCTCGACGAGGGCTTCCGCAATGCCTCCTGCCACGGCGGCGCTTACACGATCCCGGCCTTGCTCGCCGAAGCGGAGGCGCAGGGACGCACCGTGGAGGAGGTGCTGCTCGCGCTCGCGCTCGCCTATGAAGTAACGACCCGCTTCGCGCTCGCTTTTCCGTTTCCGGTGTTCAACGTACATCCGCACGCGGCGTTCGCCCCCATCGGGGCGGCAGTGGCGACCTCGCTCGTGCGCCGTCACGACGCCAAGACCATGCTGGACGCCGTCACAGGTGCGGCGAGCATGTCGTTCGCCGGCCCGTTCGATACGGCGGTCGAAGGACCCCTGGTCCGCAACGCCTGGACCTCGGCCGGGGCCTGCCTCGGCCTGCGGGCGGCCGATTGGGCCGAGGCGGGGATCGGCGGCGGTGCGGTCACGCCGTACGATGTTTTCGTCGGCTCGTTCCACACCCGGGCCGTCCCGGAAGCCCTCGTCGATGGCCTCGGTACGGGGTGGTCGGTCGCCAACGGCTACCACAAGATCTTCGCCTGCTGCGCCTACGCGCATTCCGCCGTCGAGGCGACGCTCGATCTGCGCGGCCGCCTGCACGAGCGCAAGGTGGACGACATCGCCGAGATCCTGGTCGAGACGGGGCCGGGCGGCCAGGCGCTGACGACCGTGGAGCCGGAGACGGTGCTCGCCGCCAAGTTCTCCATCCCGCACGCGATCGCCGCGACCGCGCGTCTCGGGACGGCCGGCGCGCGTGCATTCACGTTCGACAAGCTCGACGACGACGGCATCGCGAAGCTGCGGCGTCGCGTGCGCATGGCGCCGTACCAGGACCTGAAGCCGTGGCCGAAGGACCGTCCGGCGCGCGTGACCATGCGCTTCGCGGACGGCGGCGAAATGTCCGCGGTTTGCGAGAGCGCGCGCGGCGGCGCCGATCAGCCCTTCGACGAGCAGACGCTGCTTGCGAAACTCGCCGAGAACGCGGCCGGGGTCTTTCCCGCAGCACCGGACACGCTGGCCCGCGTCATTCGTGGCGATGCCGTGCTCGCCGCCCGGCCGTGGCGCGAAGTCGTGGCCGACATGGTCAGGTCGTGACTCTCGCTCGAGAGCTGGTCGGTGCGCTGCGTGCGGTAGCGCGGACGCCGCTGCCCGAGGAGGTTGCGGTCGCCGCGCGCCTGCACCTCCTCGACGCCTGTGGCGTCGGTCTCGCCGCCGCCGGATCGCCGGTCGGTGCGGCCTATCGCGATCTTGCGAAGGACGTCGCGCGCGGCGGGCCCGCCACGGTATTCGGACAGGCCGCAGGCGCCGCCGCCGCCGACGCCGCGCTCGTCAACGGCGGCCTGATCCACAGCCTGGAGTACGACGACACCCACACCGCCTCGATCCAGCACGGCAGCGCGGTCATCGCGGCCGCGGCGCTCGCCGTCGGCGAAGCCCAGGGCGCCAGCGGTGCGGCGCTGCTCGGCGCCTTTGCGAGGGGCTGGGAGGTGCTCATCCGCTTCGGCCTCGCCGCGCCGGCCCGCTTTCATGCGCACGGCTTCATGAGCACCTCGGTCGGCGGCGCGCTGGCGTCGGCGCTCCTCGCCTCCGAGCTACTCGGCTCGAGCGAAGACCAGAGCGTCGCTGCGCTCGGGATCTCGCTCAGCCAGGCCTCGGGCGTGATGGAGTTCCTGACCAATGGCTCGTCGGTGAAATCCCTGCATCCGGGCTGGGCTGCGCACGGCGGGATCATCGCCACGCTTCTCGCCCGCTCGGGGATGACCGGTCCGGAGACTTCGCTCGAGGGACGTCATGGCCTGTTCCGGCAGTTTGCCGGCGATGAAGAGGCGCCGGAGCGCTTCCGGGCCCTGATCGGGGACATCGGCCGCAAGTGGCATCTGCCGGACGCCGCGTACAAGTTCTATCCGTGCTGTCACTACCTCCATCCGTTCGTAGAAGCCGCCGGCGTGCTCGCGCAACGCGGCATCGGCGCCGAGGACGCGGCGCGCATCCTCTGCCGCGTCCCGGAAGGCGAGGCGCCCGTCATCTGCGATCCGTGGGAGCGCAAGCAGACCCCGGAGACGGGGCACGCCGCGCGCTGGAGCCTGCCGATCGCCGTCGCGGCGCGCCTGGTGGACGGCAAGGTGGACCTCGCCACGTTCGAATCGCCGGCGAGCGCCGCGGTGCGCGAGCTGGCGCGACGGATCCGCTGGGAGCCGCTGCCCGCAGCCAGGTTCCCCGAGCGCTTCGAAGCCGAAATCGTGTGCGAGACGAAGGCAGGCCGGACGGAAACGGTGCGAATCGACGACGTCTACGGCAATCGCACGCGCCCGCCGGGCAGCGAGGCGCTCATCGCCAAGTTCCGAGCCAACGCGGCGCGCTCCCTGCGACCGGAGGCAATCGCGTCAGTCGAGTGCGCGGTCGAGGAGCTGGCAGACGCGCCGGATCTCGGCGCCTTGTCCCGCGCGCTGCGGCAGGTCGGCTGACTAACCCTTGACCAGTGCGGCGGCCGCTTCGCCGGCCAGACGTCCCATGTTGGTTGCCGTCATCAAGCCGGAGCCCGACAGGTAGCCCCAGTCGGCCGGGCCGGACAGGCCGCGCGCGGCGCCGCCGCCGGCAAACAGGTTGGGGAACGGCGTGCCATCTTTTTTCAGCACGCGCATCTCCTTGTTCACTTCCAGCCCGCCCTGCGTGTGGAACAGCGCGCCCATCACCTTCACCACGCGGTACGGCGGCACGAGCGGCGGCTTGGTGGTGAAGTCGCGGCCGAACGGATCTTTCTTCCTGCCGGCCGCGATATCCTCGACCTCCTTCATCGTCGCCGCCAGCGTCGCCGCGTCGCAGCCGACGATCCGGGCGATCTCCTCCGGCGTGTTGCAGACCTTGAGCGCGCCGGCGTTCTCGGCCTCGACGTGGCTGTGCATCTGCATCGAGATCCGGTGGCCGCGCTCGTCGAAGATGAGCCAGGCGACGTGGTCGGGCTGGCGCGCCACCTTGAGCGCCTGTTCCGAATAACCCTCGTTCTCGTTGGAGAAGCGCTTGCCGTGCTTGTTGACCTGGTAGCCGCCCTCGGTGATCGCGGGCCAACCGATGTGCGTGTTGTGCGGCGTGGCGACCGCGCCGTGCCCCTGGAAGGCGCCCATGTCCTTGATCGACGCGCCGAGCGCTTCGCCCCACTTCACCGCGTCGCCGGTGTTGCCGGGATGGCCGTGGTAGTGCGCATCGACCATCTCCGGGATGTACTTGGCGATCAAGGCCTTGTCGCCGCCGTAGCCGCAGCAGGCGAGGATTAGCGCGTCGCAGCCAATGTCCTCGGTCTTGCCGTCGGGGCGCGTTACGCGCACGCCGCGGACGCGGCCGTCGGGGTCGGCATACAGGTCGGAGGCACGGGCGGAGGTGGCGAGCGGGATGCCCTCTGCTTCCACGGCGGCGAGCAGGGCCGCGAGCAGCTCCGCGCCGAAACGCGACGGCGACGCATGCATGTGCATGCGGCTGTGGCCGGGATACTGGAAATCGAGGATGCATGACACCGGCAGCCTGTAGCGGTCGACCAGCCAGTCGACGGTTTGCGCCGACTCGCGCGCAATATGCCAAGCGATCTCGTGGTCGCACTCGCCGTGGGCCTTGTTGATGATGTCATTGGCGAGGATCTCGGGCGTGTCGTCAAGGAGCCCCGCGGCGCGCTGCAGCTTGGTGCCCGCAGCCGGGATCTGCCCGCCGGAGAGCGAGGTGCTGCCGGTGGGCTTCGCATCGCGCTCGAGGATCAGCACCTCCGCTCCGCGCTCGTTGGCGGCGAGCGCCGCGATCGTGCCGCACGCGCCGGCGCCGATGACGAGTACTTGCGTGCGGGTCGGGAATGTCTTGCCTTCGGCATTGAGCACCGGCATTGGAACCTCCAGAGAGTTCGGCTCGTCGGATCGCGAGCGCGCCGCGCGGCTAGCTCATGAGATTCGGCAGCCACAGCAGCATGCCGGGGAACGCGACATAGAGCGCGAGCGAGAGCAGGTCGAGGAGGATGAAGGGCGTCACCCCGGCGAACGCCTGGCCGAGCGTCACCGGCACCGGCGAGGAGCTCTTCACCACGAACACGTTCAGGCCCACGGGTGGGGTGAGCACCCCGATCTCCGCGAGTTTGACCGAGACGACGCCGAGCCAGATCGGGTCGAAGCCGGCGTCCTTCATGACCGGGAACATAATCGGCAGGGTCATCACCATGATCGCGATCGGCTCGACGAAACAGCCGAGCACGAGGAACAGCAGAATGAAGCCGGCGAGGTACATGTACTTGCTGCTCTCGAACTCGATTAGTGCGCTCGAGATGATCGTGACGAGCCCGGAGTAAGTGAGGAAGCGCGAGAAGAGTATCCCGCCCACCACGATGATGAAGATCACCGAGGTCGTGACCGCCGCTTCCTTCAGCACCTCGACGAGCGACCCAATCCCCAGCCGGCGCTTACCCAGGGCGATGACGAACGCGCCGAACGCGCCCACCGCGCCGGCGTACGTCGCCGGGAAGTAGCCGCCGTAGATGCCGCCGATCACGATCACGAAGAGAACGATGATCCCGGAGACGCCACTTAGCGCCTTGAATCGCTCCGCCCAGCTGAACATGAGATTCGCGCGCGGCGCGATATCGGGCCGCAAGCGAGCGATCGCGTAGATGCCGCCGCAATAAATGAGAGCCGTCAGAATCCCCGGGACGATGCCGGCGATCAGGAGCTTCCCGATCGACTGCTCGGTAATGACCGCGTAGACCACCATCAGGATGCTGGGCGGGATCAGCGCGGCGAGCGTGCCGGCGGCTGCGATGCAGCCGGCGGCCAGGCGGACGTCGTAGCCGAAGCGCGTCATCTCGGGCATCGCCATTTTCGTGAACACCGCGGCGTTCACGATGGTGGAGCCCGAGGCCGCGCCGAATGCGGCCGAGGACATGACGGTCGCCATGGCGAGCCCGCCCCGCAGGTGGCCGAACCAGACGTAGGCCGCGCGGAAGAGATCGGTCGTGATGGCGGCCACCGTCGCGAAGGACCCCATCAGGATGAAGAGCGGGATCACGGCGAGCGTGAAGGAATTCGTCGTGCTGAACGGGATCGTGGAGATCTGCGCCAGCGCCGCGTCGGGCCCGACGGTGAGGTAGATCCCGAGGAACCCGGCGAGGCCGAGTGCGACGCCGATGTGCACGCCGAGGGCGAGCCACAGGAGCAGCAGCGCGACCACGATGTAGCCGGCGACTTCCGGAGTCAGCACTGGCATGGCTCGGCGCTTATCCCTCGGCCGGCACTCTGCCCGAGGGCGCGGGCGGCGGCTCGCCGCGCCGCAGGCGGCCGAAGTCTTCGACGATGTCGATCGCCAGACGGAAGAGGAGCAGCACGGCGCCGAGTACGAGCAGGAAGCGCGCCGGGTAAAGCGGGAGGCGCACCGTGCCCATGGTCGCCTCGCGGATCTGCCAGCTGTAGGCGAGCTCGCCGATGCCCTGCCAGGCGACCAGTGCGAAGAAGACGAACGCGACCGCGTGCGTCACGAGCTCCATGAAGGATTTCCCCCGCGGGCCGACGTGGCCGTAGAGCAGTTCGACGCGGATGTGGCTGCGCCGCTCCTGGGCGTAGGCGAGGGCACCGAATACGATCAGCACCATGGTGCTCTCGGTGACCTCGAGCGTGCCGGGAACCGGCCAATCGAGGAACTTCGTGCCCACGACGTCGGCGAAGCCGAGCAGCATGGACACGATCATTCCCACTGCGCCGAGCAGCAGTAGGCCGAGCGCCAGCCGCGACAGCGTCGCACTAAAGTGCGGCATATTCGCTTCGCGCGGTCAGCAAACCGGACGACCGCGCGGGCCCTGCGCCAACCCCGGCGTCATTGCGCGAGCAGCTGCCTCCAGCGCGCGGCTACTTTTTTCGGCGTCTCGGCGTCCCCGGTGGCCGCCGCGGTGGCCTTCTCCCACTCCGCGAGGAAGTCCGGCGCCGCGGTCTTCCACTTCTTCAGCTCGTCGGCCGGGAACGGCACGAACGTGCCGCCCTGCGCCTTGATGTTCGCCGCCGCCTTGGCCTCGAAATCGTCGACCCACGCCAGATAGTCCTTCATGGTCTGGCGCCCCTCCTCGATGAAGATCTTCTGGATGTCCGGCGGCAGCTTCGCCCAGGTGCGCTTGCCGATGGTGATGTTGTGGCCGGTGATCGCCATCACCGGGCCGCAGTGGTGCTTGCCGACCTCGAACAGCTTGAACGCCTGGATGTTGCCCGCGTTGATGAACGAGTAGTCGAGGGTGCCCCGCTGCAGCGCCTCGTAGATCGCCGTGGGCGCGATCGTCACCGGCACCGCGCCTATCGCGGTGAACGCCTTCGGAATGTCGGCGCCAAAGCTGCGGATCTTCTTGCCGCGCAGCGCGGCAACGCTGGTGCAGTCCGGCGAAGGACCGCTGAGGTAATAGGCGCCGAGCGGCTGCTGGAGCAGCCACACCACGCCGACCTTGTCCATCTCCTGGCGGTAGACCGGGAACTCCTCGTACACCTTGCCGAGGACCATCATCGCCTGCTGCGTCGTCTGGAAAGTGAGCGGCAGCTGGAACGCCCGCCAGTAGTGGAGCTGATCCGGGTTGTAGCCCGGGGCGGTGGCGGTCATGTCGATCGCGCCGCGCGACGTGAGCATCAGCAGCTCCTCGCCCTTGCCAAGCCCGCCGGCGAAGGTGATCGTGATCTTCACCTGCCCGTTGGTCCGCTTCTCGATCCTGGCGGCGTAGTCCTTCTCGAGCTGGACAAACGGCGAGTCGGCGAGATAGTGACCCCACCGCAGCTGAAACTTTGCCTGCGCAGACGCGGCGCCTGCGAAAGCGAGGGCGCCTGCGAAAACGGAAATCGAAACCGCAGCTGAACGCTTCATGGGGCTCCTCCTAGGGTTCTCGTTACAGGCGACGGTATCGACGCCCGCAATATCCGCATCGACGGGGCAAATATCTTCCGCTGCCATACTTCCGCCGTTGATAATACATGGCAAGCAAGAGATTCGGAACCGGCCGCCGCGCCGAGGCTCGTCGTCGCCTCCGGCCGGCATATGATTCCCTCGTGTTGTACGACGCGGCATGGCAGAGGCGGACCTCGAGCGTTCTTTCCGGCGCGCTGGGCATCTGGGGCGTTGCGGCCACGGTCGCCCCGGACCCGGAAAATGCGAACGGATTCGTCATCGCTCTCCCGACCGGCGCGGCGATACGCGTGAGCCACAGCGCCCCGGCCGGCTGGGCCGTGACCCTGCGCGAGCCAGGGTTCGGCGAGGAGGCCGGGCCGGACCGCCACGCCGGGCTGCCGGGTCTGCTGTGGCGGCTGCGCGAAGCGCTCGCGCCCGACGCACCTTCGGGCCGGCTGGTGATCGGCGCGCAGCAGCTCCACGGCCGCGACGCGGCCGCGCGCTGACGATGGCCGCGGTTCCCGTCTCGGTGATCACCGGCTTCCTTGGCAGCGGGAAGACGACGCTGCTCGCGCGCCTGCTGCGCGACCCGGCGTTCGCGCGCACTGCCGTGATCGTCAACGAGTTCGGCGAGGTGGGGCTCGACCATTTGCTGGTCGAGGTGAGCGACGAGGAGATCGTCCTGCTCGACAGCGGCTGCATGTGTTGCAGCGTGCGCGGCGACCTGGTGCGCACGGCCGGGAGCCTCCTCGCGCGGCGCGCCGCCGGCGCGATCGCGCCGTTCGAGCGCATCGTGATCGAAACGACCGGGCTGGCCGACCCGGCGCCGATCCTGCAGGCGCTGATGACCGACCCCGCGATCGCCGACGCGCTGTGCCTGGAGTCGGTGATCGCCACAGTCGATGCAGCGGCCGGCGCCGCCACGCTCGACGCACACCCCGAATCGGTCAAGCAGGCGGCGATCGCCGACCGCATCGTCTTCACCAAGACCGATCTCGGCGACCCGAGGTCGAACGGCCTCGCCGAGCGCGTGGACGCGCTCAACCCCGCCGCGCCCAAGCTGATCGCGGTGCACGGGGCCGTCGACGCGAGCCGGCTGTTCGGCGGCCGGGCGCAGGCGAACGGCCCCGACGTGCGCGCCTGGCTCGCCGCCGAAGCCGTCCCCCGCGATTCGGCGGATCACGCCCACGGCCACGCGGCCGGCCGCAACGATGATGCCGTCACCACTTTCTGCCTGCGCCGCAGCACGCCGTTGCACGCGGTGACGCTGTCGCTGTTCCTGCAGGTTCTCGCGGAGCACTGCGGCGCCCGCCTGCTGCGCCTCAAGGGTCTCGTCGACGTGCTCGAGAGCCCGGGCCGTCCGGCGGTAATCCACGGCGTGCAGCACGTGTTCCATCCGCCGGCGTGGCTCGATGCGTGGCCGGACGAGGACTGCACCACGCGCATCGTCGTCATCGCGCTCGGCCTGGACCCGCTCTGGTTCGAAGCGCTGCTCGACGCCCTCGACGGTGAGGTGGCGGCGCTGCAGGCCGGCGCCGCCGCGGCAGCGGGCGCGCCGACTGCACGGGAGGGATAGGAGGCGCAATGTTCGATCTCTTGATCCGCGGCGATCGGGTGGTCACGCCGCACGGCGTCGGTTCCTGGGAGATCGCCGTAAAGGACGGCACCATCGCGGCGCTGGGCGCGCGCGGCACCTTCACCGCTGCTCAGGCAGGGCGGGTGATCGACGCCGGCGGCGGCGTCGTCATGCCGGGGGGGATTGATCCGCATGTGCACTGCTCCTGGTACATGCCCGCGTTCGGACCGGGCGAGCCCTCCGGCCTCAGCGACCCGCCGGAGCAGGTCAGCCGGGCGGCGCTCTGGGGCGGCACGACGACACTCATCGACTTCGCCGCGTGCAAGCCCGACCGGGAGGGCGACGAGTCGTCGAGCCAGGGCCTGCGTGAGGCCATCGAGGCGCGCGACCGCGACTGGGCCGGCCGCTGCTATTGCGACTACGCCTACCACGTCATGCTGCGCGGCCGCGTGCCAGCTGCGACGGTCGCCGAGCTCGCGGAGGTGGTGCAGGCCGGCTATCCGACAGTGAAGCTCTTTACCACCGACCTCACGCCGAGCCGCCGCGGCCGCATGGTCCGGTTCGGCGACCTCTGGGAGATCTTCAAGGTGACGGCGAGCGCCGGCGGGCTCTGCGTCATCCACGCCGAGGACGACGACATCGTGATGCACATGTACGAGAAGCTGTTCGCGGAGAACCGGACCGGCTTCGAGCACATGGCGGAAGTGCACAACACGCTGTCGGAGGACCTGTCGTTCCGCCGCGTCATCCGGCTCGCCGAGAACGTGGAGGGCATGGCCCTCTACATGATGCACGTCAGTGCTGCGGCCGGCGTGCAGGCGGTCGCCGAGAGCCGTGCGCGCGGCTTCCCGATCTACGGCGAGACGCTGCACCAGTATCTCGTCTACACGAGCGACGACTATCGCCGGCCGAACGGCCAGATCTACCACACCTACCCCTCGCTCAAGTCGAAGCGCGACCAGGAACGCCTGTGGGACGGCCTGGCGCGCGGCGACCTGCATTGCGTCGGGACTGACGAGATCTGCTGCAGGCTCGCGGTCAAGGTCCACGGCAGGCGCATCGACGACACCACCGGCGGGAACTCCGGCGTCGAGCCGCGCGTGGCGGTGATGTACACCGAAACCGTCGAGAAGCGCGGCTATTCCCTGGAGAAATTCGTCGACGTCGTGTCGACCAACGCCGCCCGCATCCTCGGCCTGTATCCACGCAAGGGGGCGATCGCCGTCGGAGCCGACGCCGACATCACCATCCTCGACACGAGCGAGCGTCGCACGGTGCGCGCCCGGGACTTGCACGAGAGCGACTACACCCCCTGGGAAGGCAAGGAAGTCGGCGGCTGGCCTGTGCTGACCCTGCTGCGCGGCAAGGTCGTGGTCGCCGACGGACGATTCCACGGCGACCTCAAGGACGGGCAGTACCTCAAGCGCCGCATCCCGGAAAAGATCCGGGCTCGGCGCACCACGAACGATTACAGCGGAGCATGACGATGAAGGTGTCTTGGTTTCACCGTTTCGGCGGCCCCGAAGTCCTCGTGTGCGAGGAAACCGCCGAGCCCAGGCCGGTGCCCGGCGAAGCGGTGGTGCGAGTGCGTGCGGTGGGCATCAACCACGTCGACATAGATCACCGCGCGGGGACCTCGCGCATTCCGGTCACCTTTCCGCACATCCTGGGCCGGGAATTCGCCGGCGAGATCGCCGCCCTCGGCGATAGGGGAGGGCCGCTCAAGGAAGGGGACCGCGTCTGGGTAACTTGCCGCGTTCCGTGTGGAACATGCGAGTTCTGCCTGAACGGTCGCGACAACCTCTGCGTGCGGGAGGGCTTTTTCGGGCTCGATCTGCCGGGGGGTTACGCCGAGTACGTGAAGGTGCCGGTCGCCAACCTGAATCCGCTGCCGTCGCACGTCAGCTTCGAGGACGCGGCCGCGAGCCAAATCGCCTTCGGCACCGCCTGGCACGTGCTCATCAACCGGGGCGGACTGCAGGCCGGACAGAGCGTCCTCATCCAGGCGGCGGGCTCCGGCATCGGCAGCGCCGCGATCCAGGTGGCGCGGCTGGCGGGAGCCACGGTATTCGGGACTGCAAGCAGCGACCAGAAGCTCGAGCGCGCGAAGGCGCTCGGCGCGCATCACCTGATCAACTACAGCAGGGAGAACTTCGCCGAGCGGGTACGCGACCTCACCGGCGGCCGCGGGGTGGACGTGGTGATGGAGCACGTCGGCGGCGAAGTCTTCACCCGGAGCCTGCAATGCCTGAAGCGGAACGGCGTGATCGTCACCGTGGGCGCGCATGCGGGCGAGGTCGTGCCCTTCGACATCATCCCGTTCTTCCGCGGCGAGCTGCGACTGGCCGGATCGAAGAACGCCACGGTGACGGAGCTCAGGACCGTCATGCGCCTGGTTGCGGAGGGCAAGCTGAAGCCGGTCATCCACCGGAGCTTTCCGCTCGCCGAAGCGGCCGAAGCGCACCGCCTCGTCGAGTCGAGGGCGATCTTCGGCAAGGTCGTCCTGCTGCCCTGAAAGAACGGCACCGCGCGCTCAGACGAGGAAGACACCATGACCGCCTCGCGCCCTCTCGTGCACGTCATCGCAACCGGCGGGAGCATCTCGGCCCTCGGTCCGCACCGCCTCGACTACACACTGTATCCCGAGCTCGGCCGGCGCCTGAGCATCGAGGAGATGCTCGCGCGCATCCCGGAAGCGGCCGAGGTTGCGGAGGTGAAAGCCGAGAACCTGCTGCGAGTGGGTAGCTCGTCGATCGGACCCGTGGAGTGGTTGCAGCTTGCCGAGCGCATTGACGCGCTTCTGGGCGGCGCGCGGCCGCCGCAGGGCGTGGTGATCACGCACGGGACGGCGACGCTCGAGGAGACCGGCTATTTCCTCCACCTCACGGTCAAGTCCGACCGGCCAGTCGTCCTGACCGGCGCGATGCGTCCGCCCAGCGCGCTCGGTACCGACGCGGATCTCAACCTGCTGGACGCGATTCGCCTCGCCGCCTGTCCTGACGCCGCCGGCCGCGGCGTGCTCGCCGTCCTGAACAACGAGATCCAGAGCGTGCGGGACGTCACCAAGACCAACGCCTTCCGGGTGAATACGTTCGGCAGCCGCGACTTCGGCTGCCTGGGCTACGTCGATGCCGACGGGCAGGTTCTCTTCTACCGCAACGTCACGCGTCTCCACACTGGCGCCACGCCCTTCGACGTGCGCGGCGCGCAGACGCTGCCGCGCGTCGACATCGTGTACGCTTATGCCGGCGCCGATGGCGTGCTGATCGATGCGCTGCGCGAGCGCGGCACCGACGGCCTCGTGCTCGCTGGCTTCGGCGGCGGCACCTATCCGGCCGCGTTCGTCGAGGCCGGCAAGCGCGCCCTTCGGGCGGGCATCCCCGTGGTGCTTGCCACCCGCTCGACCGCCGGACGCGTCATCGCTACACCCGAGAAGAGCGGCGCCGGCTTCATCGTGTCGGACGACCTGATGCCACAGAAGGCGCGCATCCTGCTGATGCTGGCGCTCGCGACCACCCGCGAGCGCGACGCGATCCAGGAGTCGTTCTACCGCTATTGAACCTACGAACCAGGGGGTCGTGGGTTCAAATCCTGCCGGGCGCGCCAGACAATTAATGACTAGCTGCATAACGAGCCGCTCCAATCCGCGTCGGCGCCCCTCAGGTGGCCGCCTTGCCCGTGCCCCGACATGGCACGTGGGGCCCAACAGCCGGGCTCATCCTCGATCATTCCGAAGATCGGTCCGCGCCGCGCTGCGCGACGAATTCGTCGTCGAGGTCCGGCCACCGCCAGTACACCAAGGGCTTCCTGCGGCCGGAGCAGATCGACGAGGTGGACGTGCGGCAAGTTCCTGGCGGCGGCCCCGACCCGGCTCAGATCGAGCCGAGATACGCCTCGCGGATTGCCGGATCGTCGCGCAGCATGGTCGAGGGGCCGGATCGGACGACGCGGCCCGTGTCCATCACGAAGCCGTACGAGGCGAGCTCGAGCGCAGTGGCGACGTCCTGCTCGACCAGGAGGATCGAGAGACCGTCGTGATTCAGCGCCCGCAGCGTGTCGCAGAGCTGGTCCACGATGGCCGGCGCGAGGCCGAGCGAGAGCTCGTCGATTAGCAGCAGGCGGGGCCGGCCCATGAGCCCGCGCGCGATCGCGCACATCTGCTGCTCGCCACCTGAGAGGGTGCCCGCGTCCTGGCCCTGCCGCTCGCGCAGGATCGGGAACACTGCATACATGCGCTCGAGGTCCGCACTGATGCCGGCCGGACCGTCCGTCCGCAGATGGGCGCCCATCAGCAGGTTGTCGCGCACGCTCATCGCGGCGAAGAGGCGCCGGCCTTCGGGCACGTGCGCTACTCCGGCCGCCAGCACTTGCTTAGGCGGCACGCCGGTGAGCGCTTGCCCGTCGAAGGTCACGGACCCCGAGCGTGCCCGGATCAGGCCTGAGATGGCGCGCATCAGCGTCGTCTTGCCCGCGCCGTTGGATCCGACCAGGCAGACAATCGCGCCGTGCGGCACCTCGAGATCGATACCCCACAGCACCTGCACGTCGCCGTACCCGGCGTGCAGGCCCGATACGCGAAGCAGCGTCTCAGCCATGCTCGCCTTCGGCTCCGGCGGCATAGCGCCGGCCAAGGTAGGCCTGGACGACGCGCGAATCCCTGATGATCGCCTGCGGATCGCCCTGCGCGATGAGCACGCCGTGATGCAGCACCACGATGCGCGAGCAGAGGGACAGCACGACCTTCATCAGGTGCTCGATGATCAGCACCGTGACACCGCGGGCCGCGATGCCGCGGATCAGCGCCAGGGCCGCGTCCACTTCGGACGCATTGAGCCCCGCGTTCACCTCGTCGAGCAGGAGCAGCCGCGGCCGCATCGCGAGCGCCTTCGCGAGCTCGAGACGCTTGCGCATCGCCAGGGTCAGCGACGCGGCCGGACGGTCGGCAATATCGGCCAGTCCCACGAAGCGCAGATGCTCGCGCGCTTCGGTCTTCGCTTCGCGGCCGTAGGCACGCGCGCCCGCGAACATGGCCGCCGCGGCGACGTTTTCGAGCACGGTCATTTCCGGGAACGGCTGCACGATCTGGAACGTCCGCGCGATGCCTCGCCGCGCCACCTTCCAGGGCGCGAGCCGCGTGATGTCCTCGCCGGCGAAGCGCACCGTTCCGGACGTCGCCGTGTGCACGCCCGCGATCGCGTTCACGAGCGTCGTCTTGCCCGCGCCGTTCGGTCCGATGAGGCCGATGACCTCACCCTCGGGCACCGAGAGCGTGACGTCCGCGACGGCGCGGAGGCCGCCGAAGCGACGCGTCACGCCAGCGAGCTCGAGCAGCGGGCCGCTCATGGCAGCCTACGCGCCCATGGCAGCCGTCGCGACAGCGACAGCAGACCCTTGGGCAGGAACATGACCAGCAGCACGATCAGCAGACCGAGGACGCCGGTGTGCACTTCCAGGAACTTTCGCCATACCAGCTCCTCCAGCCCGAGGAAGACGACTGCGCCCAGCAGCGGTCCGAACACGGAGCCCACGCCGCCCAGCAGCGCCATCACGATGGCCTTTACCGAGTAGAGGACGTCGAAGACATCCGGCGGCTCGATGTAGTGCACCCAGGACGCGTACACCGCACCTGCGATGCCGACGAACACGCCCGAGAGCATGAACGCGGCGACCTTGTAGAGTGTGGTGTTGACGCCCAACATGTCGGCGGCCGACTCGTTCTGCTGGATGCAGCGCAGCCCGAAGCCGAGCTTCGAGTAGCGGGTGAGGAGCGAGGCCGCGAACGTGAGCGCGGCGAGGCCGAGCATTGCGTAGAAGAAGAACACCGCCTGCGCCTCGACGGAGCGCATCGCGGGGATCGGCAGGTTGAGGCCCATGCCGCCGCCGGTAAGGTCGGTCGCCGAGTTGACCGTCTCGCGCAGCACTTCCGCGACGACCAGGCTCGCGATTGCGAAATAGTGCCCGCGCAGGCGCAGTAGGGCCACCCCGAGCAGCGCAGCAAATGCGAGTGCGGCGAGCCCGGAGAGGCTCCACGCCGACCCCATCGCGACGCCGAGCTTCTGCGCGACCGCGCCGGTATAGGCGCCGAGGCCGAAGAACGCCGCGACCGCGAACGAGGGATAGCCGGCCATGCCGCCGATGAAGTTCCACGACATCGCGAGGACGCCGTACATGAGCATGGTCGTACCAAGGCGCAGCCAGTACGACTCGCCCGTTAGCGGCGCCAGCGCCACAAGCGCGAACACGGCAACGGCGATAAGCGCGTCGCGCTTCACGCGTAGCCCTTGCGGCCGAGCAGGCCCTCCGGACGCACCAGCAACACGACGATCAATAGCACAAACGACAGTGTCGTCGCATGCTCGGATCCGAACCACAGCGCGCCGAAACTCTCGACCAGACCGAGCGCGAGCCCGCCGATCATCGCACCGGGCACGCTGCCGAGGCCGCCGAGCACGCAGATGACGAACGCCTTGCCCAGGTACACCGGGCCGGTCAGCGGCGAGATTGGAAAGATCATCGCGAGCAGCGGCCCCGATGCGCCGGCCATCAGCGCGCCGAGCCCGAAGGTGATGGCGTAGACGCCCTTGACGTCCACCCCCATCAGCGACGCCGCTTCGCGGTCCATGCGCACCGCGACGATCGCACGGCCGATGCGCGAGCGCGACAGCAGGAGGTAGAGCAGGCCGGTCAGGGCGAGGGCGAGGACCATCGCCAGCAGGCGATCGACGGGCAGCACGACCGGGCCAAGCGACACGATGCCGAGCGGCGGATCGAGGATCAGCTTGCGGAAATCGGCGGTGAACGCCGTGAGCATCGCGTTCGACAGCATGAGGTCCAGGCCGAACGTGAGCGTCAGCGTCAGCAGCACCGGCGCGGCGATCATGCGGTTGATCATCGAGCGCTGGAGCGCATAGCCCAGCGCGAAGAAAAGCGGGGCTGCGAGGAGAATGGAGACGAACGGATGAACGCCGAAGTGCATGTGCAGATAGAACGCGAGATACCCGCCCAGGACGATGAACGACCCGTGCAGGATGTTGATGACGTTTAGCACCCCCCAGACGAGCGAGAAGCCCGCGGCGATGCAGGCGTACAAGCCGCCGAGCACGAGCCCGTTCGCGAGGATCTGAAGCCAGAGCACGGCATGCCGCGCCCCGCGGGAGCCGCGGGGCGCTTACGGAGGGCGGCTACTTCACCCCGAGGCGCAGCTCGCCCTGCCGGATGGCGGGCGGGTAGATGGCGATGTGCTTGCCGCCCTGGATCTGGATGACCGGCGGCTCGAGGGAGGTGATCTGACCGGTCGGACCGAACTTCACCGGTCCCCAGAAGGTCATGTCGTCCATCTTTGCGAGCTCGTCGCGGACCTTTTTCCGGTCGATGGTACCGGCGCGCTCGATCGCCATCTGCAGAATCGCGCCTGCCGCCGACGCCGAGGCCGGCGAATAATCAGGCTCGATCTTGTACTTGGCGGCGAAGAGCTTGTTGTAGTTCTCGGTGGTGCCGAAGAGGTCCTTCCCCTTGTAGCGTGCCGCCGGATGCCACCATGCCGCGGTGGTGATGTTCTCCGAGCCCTTACCGGTGGCGTCGATGAATTCCTTGAACGCCGGTGCGGTGATCATCGTCACCACGGGCGCCTCGATCTTCAAGTCCGCCATCTGCTTCTTCATGATGGCGAGGTCGTTGATGTACCCGGTCGCGAAAATCCAGTGCGGTGCCTGCGCCTTGACCTGCGCCAGCGCGGCGGAGTGGTCGAGGGTGCCGATGGCGTACTTGTCGAAGAAGACCACGTTCATGCCGCGCTTTTTCGCTGACTTCTCCATCTCCTGCGCGATCGCCAGGGGAAAGAGGTCGTTGCGCGCCAGGATCGCGACGCGCTGCACGCCTGCGGCCTGCTTCTTGACCATGTCGGCGAGCGGCTCGGTGAGCGTCTGGTTGGGCGTGAAGGTGCCAAAGAGATACTTGTAGCCCTGGTCGTAGACCTGCTCCGAGGAAGCCGTAGCCGCGATAGTTGGCATTTCGTACTTCTCCGACACGCTGCTCGCAGCCTTGGTCGCGCCGGAGCCGAACGGCGAGAACAGGAAGTCGACCTTGTCCTGAGTGATCAGCCGTTCCGCCGCCTGCACCGCGCGCGGCGTGTTCGACTGGTAGTCGACGTACACAATCTCGACCTTCATGCGCTTGTTGCCGACTTTGATGCCGCCGGCGGCGTTCGCCGTCTCGGCCCACAGGTTGTAGCCCTGCTGCTGCTTGGCGGCGTCGGGGGCCAGCGGACCGGTAAGCGGCAGGGGCGCACCGACGCGGATCACGTCCTGGCCCATGGCGGTGCCGGTCACCGCGAGGCCACCCAGGCCAACGAGGCCGGCCATCATTGCACTGACGAGCAGCGAAGTCTTCATTGGAGATCTCCCGGTGGACTGCATTGCGGTCGGGGACGCAGTTGCGGTCTAGTCTAGCAAGGCTTGCGTATTCGCCATAGCGCCGGCGCACTTGCGTGCGGGGCAAGGCGCGGTGCCGGCACCACCGTCGATGATGACGGCTCGCGCGTTGTTGCCGTCCAGCGCGTTGCCGAGAATGCTCAGGTCACCCAGGTCGCCCGTGAAGTATGCTTGCCAGGGGTCGGCACCGGCCAGGTCGGCATTGCTCAGGCCCCGGAAGGCCGTGGGTGGCGAATTGATAGTAAGCCGCGATTATCGTATGCAACAGACCGCGGCAATGCTGCTGCCAAGCGCAGCAGGAGTGGGGAAGGGCGCGTCCGCGCGTTGCGCCGGCGTGGAGCCGGCGAGCGCGCGAGGAACCCGATCGGCGTCGTAGTAGTCTCTGGACTCTCCCAGCTTGGGCGTCAGGTCCGCCGCGTTCCAGAAGAATATGCGATCGAGATGTTCTCGCTGCACCGTGCCGATCAGGCGGTTGTCGAAGGGATAGGACATTGCCGATCTCTGTCCAGGCCTGCTTTGGGTAGATTCAGTTCAAAGAGGCTTCGACTGCGCGGGGTATTCGCAGTGCTACAGCAGACGATGTTGCACGGATCGGCACAATCGTGCCTTCCGCTTGCAGTGCCCATGCGCTGCCCGCGGGGAACGGTGGCACCTTGATCCACCCGATCTTGAGGCTCAAGCAACGTCTCGAGCGCTAAGCGAACCGTCCGAAAAATCGGGGGAAGCCCACCACAGGTCGCTGGCGGGTAATCGGCGACGCTCGAAGGATCCGCGGGCATGGCCGCTCGTCGCGCTGCCACAGAGTCCGGTTCCGCTATCGCCCGCCCCGGCCGGTAGCGATACCGCACTGCGGCAGACGAACCTGTATCAGGCGGTCCGATCCGCGGCTGCGACCGCGAATCTTCTTGAACATGTCCGCGCGAGCTACTCTAATCTCATAGTTGGGTTCTCCAACCCGCACTCCAGCCCCCGGACGCGAGCGACCAACGCTTGCAGGCGCGTGCGCCGCCGACGAAGGGCGACCGCGTCCCGGGGTGAACCTTCAACACCAGAGGAGATGCACGTGAAACCAGCACCGTTCGAGTACGTCCGGCCGGATTCGCTCCCCGCTGCGCTCGATGCGCTCGCGCGCCACGCGCCGGCCGGCAGGATTCTTGCCGGCGGACAAAGCCTGGTGCCGATGATGAACCTGAGGCTCGTGAAGCCCGCCGTTCTCATCGACATCAACCGCGTTCCCGGCCTCGCCGACATCCGGGTCGACGGCGGCGAACTCGTCATCGGTGCGCTCGCGCGGCACGCCGCGCTGCTCGCCTCCGAGCTCGTCGCAAAGCACTGTCCCCTCATGGTGGAAGCCTATCGATGCGTGGCGCACGGCCCGATCCGCAATCGCGGCACGCTGGGCGGCAACATCAGTCACGCGGATCCGGCCTCCGAGATGCCCGCCGTGCTGGCCGCGTGCGAGGCGAAGATCGGCGTACGGAGCGCCAAGCGCGCCCGGACGGTTCCGGCGACGGAGTTCTTCACCGGCGCGCTCGCGACCGCGCTCGCCGAAGGCGAGATGGTCACCGAGATCCGGATCCCGATCGCCAAGCCTGGTCAGGGCGGGGCATGGCGGGAGACCGCCAACCGCAAGGGCGATTTCGCGATGGCGGGCGTCGCCGCGGTCGTAACCGTTGCGGGCGGAAAGTGCACGCACGCGAGCGTGGCCGTCGCAGGCATGGAACAGCCCGGCGTGCGTCTCCCCGCGGTGGAAAAGCAGCTCGTCGGCACTGCGCTCGACGCCGCCGCGATCGCCGCCGCCGACCGCATGGCGGCCGAAGTCGTGCGACCGGGCGGCTCCTACCACGCCGATCCCGTCTACAAGCGCGAGCTGGTCGAAACGCTGACCACCCACGCCCTGGCCGCAGCGCGCGAGCGCGCACGTTGAGGAGACCGCGATGACCCTTATTCCGATGAGTCTGAAAGTGAACGGCACGCGGTTCGAGCGCGCGGTGGAGCCGCGCCGACTGCTGTCGGATTTCCTCCGCGAGGATCTCGACCTCAAGGCCACGCACGTCGGCTGCGAGCACGGCGTCTGCGGCACCTGCACGGTGCTGGTGGATGGCCAAGCCGTGCGCTCCTGCTTGAGCTTCGCCGTGCAGGCGGACGGCTGCGAGGTGCGCACCGCCGACGGGCTCGCGCAGGGCGGCAAGCTGAGCGTACTGCAACAGGCGTTCTGGGAAAAGCACGGCCTGCAATGCGGCTTTTGCACGCCCGGGATGCTGATGGTCGCGACCGAGCTTCTCGAGCGGACCCCACGGCCCACGAAGGCCGAGATCGAGGAAGCGATCTCCGCAAACCTGTGCCGTTGCACCGGCTATTACACCATCGTCGAGTCCGTGCAGCGGGCCGCCGAAATGATGCAGGAGGGAGCGAAATGACCGCAACGTTTCCGAAGCACATTGCCGCCGAAGGCTACATTCCGCCGAGCCGGCAGCAGGAGCCGCCGCGGAAGAGCTACAAGTACATCGGCCAGAACCTCAAGCGGGTCGAGGATCCGCGCCTGCTGACCGGCCACGGCCAGTACATCGACGACATCGCGGTCCCGGGCATGGCGCACGCCGCGGTCCTGCGCAGCGACCGGGCGCACGCCCGCATCAAGCGCGTCGACACTTCGAAGGCGAAGGCGCTCGCCGGCGTCTATCTCGTGCTCACCGGCGCGGAAGCGAAAGAGGTGACCGGCGCGACGGCGCAGTTCGCGAGTCCGCCGGTGGTGCAGTACTGCCTGGCGGTCGACCGGGTGCGCCACGTCGGCGAAGCGGTGGCGGCGGTGGTCGCCGAGAACCGCTACGTCGCCGAAGACGCGTGCGACCTGATCGAGGTCGAGTACGAGGACCTGCCGGTGGTGGTAGACCCCGAGGCCGCAATGACCTCGAGCGGGGACGCCGTGCTGCATCCGGAGCGCGGCCCGAACAACATCGCGCAGCATCGCACCTTCACCTTCGGACCCGTGCAGGAGGACTTCGCGAAGGCGGATGTGGTGGTGAAGCGCACCTTGCGCTGGGGCCGCTCGGGCGCACAGCCGCTCGAGACGGTCGGTTGCATCGCGTCCTACGAGCCGGGCAGCGGCAAGTTTACGATGTACACGAACAGCTCGTTCCTCAACTACGTCGGCTGGCTGGTCGGCGCCTCGCTCGGCGTGTCGGCGTCGAAGCTCAACCTGATCCCGTGCGTGACCGGTGGCAGCTTCGGCTCGAAGCTCTTCACGCACAAAGTGATGACGCTCGCGGGCACGCTCGCTCGAGCGGCCGGCCGGCCGGTCAAGTTCCTGGAGGACCGGCTGGACAACATCACGAGCTGCGACAACCACGGCTCGGACCGCATCTACCGCTGCGAGCTCGCGTTGCAGCGCGACGGGACGATGCAGTCGCTCAGGTTCCAGGTGATCGACGACTACGGGGCGTACTTCCAGTTCGGCGTCGGGACGCACGGCAACTCGCTGTGCCAGATCGTCGGGCCGTACCGCATCAACAGCGTCCAGATGGAGCTCATCGCGGTGCTCACCAACAAGTGCCAGCAGGGCGCCTACCGCGGCTTCGGCTCGGAGGTGACCAACTGGATGCTCGAGCGCATGGCCGACGCCGCGGCCGACGAGCTGAAAATGGACCCGATCGAGCTGCGCCGCAGGAACCTGATCCAGCCTGACCAGTTCCCGTACGTCATCCCGAGCGGCAACCTGTACGACAGCGGGAACTATCCCGCGGTGCTCGAGGAGGCGCTGCGCATCGCCGAACTGCCGAAGTGGCAGAAGATCCGGGACGACGCGCGCGCCCAGGGCCGCTGCGTCGGCATCGGCGCGGCGACCTGCCAGGAGCGCAGCGTCTTCAGCGCGACCGAGTTCTGGTCGCTCAACGGCACCGAGAACCCGGGCTTCACGCTGACGAGCTCGCCGGAGTCGACGCAGCTCCGCGTCGACCCGACCGGCACGATCCACGTCACGCTCGGCTCGCCCTTCTGGGGCAACAGCCCGGAGACGATGGCGACGCAGATCGTCGCCGAGCAGTTCCAGGTCGATCCGTCGCAGGTCAACGTCGTCTATGCGGACACCCAGAGCGGCTTCAACTCCACCGGCCCGGGCGGCAGCCGTTTCACGGTGATGATCGCCGGGGCGATCGTGGGCGCGGCCAAGCAGGTCAAGGACAAGCTCCTGCGCGTGGCCGGACACATGATGGAGGCCGACGCGGGCGACCTCGAGTTCCGCGCCGGCAAGATTGGGTTGAAAGGGGCGCCGGGAAAGGAGAAGACCATCGGCGAAGTGGCGCTCTTCGCTCATTACTTCCGCCTCAACCTGCCGGCGGGCGACGACTTCGCGAGTGGGGTCGACGCGAGCTACGTGTACGACCATCCGCTCACGACGATGCCGGCGGCCGACCGCAGCCACCTCGGGATCTTCTATCCGATCATGGGGCACATGTGCCACCTGGCGCTCGTCGAGGTCGACCCCAGGACGGGCAAGGTGGCGATTCTCGACTACGTCGCCGTGCACGACGCGGGAACGGTGGTGAACCCGATGACGCTCGCGGGCCACATCCGCGGCGGTACGGCGCAGGGCATCGGCACCGCGCTCTACGAGAAGTTCCACTACGACGAGAACGGCCAGCTCGTCACCGGGACGTTCGCCGACTACCTGATGCCGACGCTCGCCGAGATGCCGCCTGCGATCCGCGTAGGGCACGTGGAGACGCCCTCGCCGTTCACCGAGTACGGCATCAAAGGCGGCGGAGAAGGCGGCCGGATGGGCGCGCCCGGCGCGCTCTCGCGCGCGATCGAGGACGCGCTCACGCAGTACGGCGTGCGCTGCAACGAGCTGCCGCTCACGCCGCGCAAGGTGAGGGAACTCGTGCGGGCCGGCGAGAAGCCGTAGCGCGGGCAGAGTAGAGGGGGTCGCCTATTCTGAAAACGTCACCGACCGCAGCGGGTCGAACGCGGCCCGTTCATCGGACCGGGACCGCCTCAACCCAGTGCCCAGATTCATCCTGCCGAGCGCGCCAGACAACGAAGGCCTCTGTGAACAGCAGGGGCCTTTTCTTCGCGAGTCCGCGCACCATGCGATAGGCAACGCACCCGTGGACGCAGCGGTCTGAGTCAAACGCGGCGCGTGCACGTTCAGAACGATAGTGGGGTTGCGACGGCCGAGTGC
>Ga0105107_10000438_pt1 | contig 26186 bp, 24 predicted proteins | sample PPLLaktember2015_6_FD_79335 | JGI IMG/M metagenome (GOLD analysis project Ga0105107, IMG submission 79335) | Freshwater sediment microbial communities from Prairie Pothole Lake near Jamestown, North Dakota, USA - PPLs Lake P8 Core (1) Depth... | ecosystem: Environmental > Aquatic > Freshwater >... | reverse complement strand
CTCGCCGCCCAAGGCCGCAACGCAGATGCCCGAGTCGTCGGCCATCGCTGGGAGTTTCGCGTGTCGCGCCGCGTTGCGCGCCTTCGCGAGCGCGTTCTCGACGAAGGTCGCGTGCGGCTCTTCGGCCTCGGCAACGCCGAGCTCGCCTTGCGGCACGACCTCGAACTCGAGGGGCGCGAGGAGCTCGCGGAACTCGCGGATCTTGCCCGGATTGGACGAGGCGAGGACGAGCCGTTTCACGGCGCGCGATCGAGCGCGGCCCGCTGGAGCGCGATCAGCTCGCGGATGCCCTGCTCCGCGAGCCCGACGAGCGCGTTCATCTCCGCGCGGGTGAAGGGATGGCCCTCGGCGGTCCCCTGCAGCTCGACGAAGCCGCCGGCGCCCGTCATCACGACGTTCATGTCGGTGTCGCACGCCGAGTCCTCGGCGTAGTCGAGGTCGAGGTCTTGTTCGCACCGGTAGACGCCCACCGAGACGGCGGCGACGAAATCGCGGATCGGCGCGCCCGTCACCAGTCCGGCGGCGCGCAGCTTCTCCACCGCGTCATGCACCGCGACGAAGGCGCCGGTGATGCTCGCCGTGCGAGTGCCGCCGTCGGCCTGGATCACATCACAGTCGACCTGGATCGTGCGCTGGCCGAGCGGGACGAGGTCGGTCACCGCGCGCAACGATCGCCCGATGAGCCGCTGGATCTCGAGCGTGCGGCCCGACTGCTTCCCGCGCGCCGCCTCGCGGTCGGTGCGCGTGTTCGTGGCGCGCGGGAGCATCCCGTACTCCGCCGTGACCCAACCCTGATTGCGGTCACGCAGAAACGGCGGGACCCGCTCCTCGACGCTGGCGGTGCAGAGCACCTTGGTGTCGCCGAACTCGACGAGCACGGATCCCTCGGCGTGCTTTGTGTAGCCGCGGGTGATGCGTACCGGGCGGAGGTCGCCCGGCGCGCGGCCGCTCGGCCTCGCCCACCCTTCGCCCGGCACCCTTCCCCCTTCTCTACTTGGAGTGCTTCTGGATCGCGTTGCGGATCTCGTCGATCGCACGCTCGATCTCGTCGTCGGTGAGATAGCCGCCGGTGGCGGGCGGGGTGGACTTCCCGAACTGCTCCACCGTCGTCTTGATGTCGGTCGGGTCCATGCTGACCGTCGAGATTCCCTCCGCGCCGGCGCTCCCGGTCTCCTCGAACCAGGTCATCGCCACCACCGAGGCGTTGTCGCCTTCCCGGCCGGCGCGCACTTCGGCCATGTCGAGCAGCTTCGGCACCGCGCGCATGACTTCGGCGCGCAGCAGCTCCTCGCAGATGTGACGGCTCGTGAGCGGCCCCCACAGGCCATCGGTGCACATCAGGATCACGTCGCCGTGGCGCAATGCGATGCGGCGCGAAAGATCCACCTTCGGCGGGCCCATCTGGCCGAGGCAGTTGAAGATCTTGTTCCGGTCGGGGTGGGCGGCGACCGCCTCCTCGCGCACCCGCCCCGCATCGACCAGGATCTGCACCCGTGAGTGGTCCTTGGTCTGGCCCTCGACGCGGCCGTTGCGGATCAAGTAGAGGCGCGAGTCGCCCACGTGCGCCCAGTGCGCGAGGCCGTCCTGGACGATGCACGCGACGCAGGTCGTGCGCGGCGTCTCGAGCAGGCTTCTGACATTCGCGTAGTCGACGATCGCATGATGCGCGTTGGTGATCGACTCGAGGAGGAACTTGAGCGGGTCGGCGAGCCGCGGCTGGGCATTGCGCTGGAACGCCTCGGCGATGAACTGGCTCGCGATCTGTGCCGCCACCTCGCCGTGCAGGTGGCCGCCCATTCCGTCGGCAATCACCATGCACAGCGCGTCGCGGCTATAGCAATAGGCCACGCGGTCCTGGTTGGACTTGCGCGGTCCCTGACGGCTCTCCTGATAGACCGAGAACTTCATTGCACACCCCGCCCCCGGGCGGACCTACCTTATCCCCTCTGCTTCACCGCCGCGCGAGCCGGCCGAGCGCCCCGCGCAGGTTGGTCACGAACGACCGCCTGCTCGGGCCCTCCGGGTCCTTCTCGCGCAGCAGCACCTTCTGCAGCGCCATCACGCTCTGCGGGCGCTTCGAATGGTCGAGCTGCAGGCACCAGTCGATGGTCTCCAGCAGCTGGTCGGAATACTTGTCGGCGAAGATCTTGGTGGCCGAGACGTAACGATCCTTCTCGACACGCAGGTCGGCGGCCTGCGGCGCCGCGCCGGCGAGGCACGCGAAAATGCTCGCGCCGATCGAATAGATGTCGCTCCACGGGCCGAGGATCTCGCGCTTCTGATAGTGCTCCGGGGACGCGAAGCCTGGGGTGTACATCGGGTTCAGCTTGAAGCCCTCGGCGGTCAGCGTCTGGCGCGCGGCGCCGAAGTCGATCAGTACCGGCGTGATGTCGTTGCGGATATAAATGTTTGCCGGCTTGATGTCCAGGTGCAAGAGCTTGTTGGCGTGCACCTCGCGCAGTCCGTTGAGGAGCAGCGTAAAGACGCGGCGGATGAAGTTCTCCTTCATTGCGCCGCGTCGCACCTGGATGTGCTCCTGCAGCGTTCGGCCGCGCTCGTAGCGCATCACGAGGTACACCGTCTCGTTCGCGCGGAAGAAGTTCAGCACTCGCACCACGTTCGGGTGAGAGAGCTTCGCCAGCGCGCGGCCCTCCTCGAAGAAGCATTTCATCCCGTAGCGGAAGGTGGCGATGTTGTCGTCGGCGATCGACGGCAGCACGTCGCCCTCGCGGCGCAGCGCGAGCGAGGACGGCAGGTACTCCTTGATCGCGACCGGCTGGTCGGTCTCGTCGTGCGCGAGGTACACGATCGAGAAGCCGCCCGCCGAGAGGACTTTCGTGACGCGGTAGTTCTGGAGCTGATAGCCCTCGGGCAGCGGGATGTTCGCTTGCGACGGCATGGCTCCGGGACGGGGGAGAGGCTTTGTTAAGATAGCGGAAGAGCGCCGTTGATTCTCTGTGTTTGCCCCACCAATGTAAAGCGGCTGCAACTGCTCGCGAGCGGCCGATCCGGCAGTTTTGCCGGACTGACAGCGAGACGCGCGACCCGGCGCCCTTTGGAGTGCAGGAAGCTATGGTAAGCAGCATGACCGGCTATGCCACCGTCGCACGCGAGCTCGCGCAAGGCACCCTCACGCTCGAGCTGAAGAGCGTGAACGGCCGCTTCCTGGACGTGCAGTTCCGGATGAGCGAGGACCTGCGCGCCGCCGAGCCCGGACTGCGCGAGCTGATTACGGCCGCGGTGGGTCGCGGCAAGGTCGACTGCCGCCTCAATTTCACCGCCGCCGCGCTCGCGCGCGGCGAGGTCGCGCTCAACCGGGACGCGCTCGCGCGGCTCGCCCGCCTCTCGCAGGCGGTGCACGACGCGATTCCGGACGCGCAACCGCTGCGCGTGAGCGACGTGCTGCACTGGCCGGGTGTGATGGGCGACGATCTCGCCGGCGCCGAGGCGCTGCGCGAGGCGGCGCTGGAGGCGATGCGCGCCGCGCTTGCGGAGCTCGCGGCGACGCGTGCCCGCGAAGGCGAGCGCCTTGCGACGATGATCCGCGAGCGGATCGCGCGCATCCGGACGCGGCTTGCCGAGCTCGAGCCGCTCGTGCCGCAGGCGATCGCGGCCTACGAGGAGAAGCTCGCGACGAAGCTGCGCGAAGTGCTCGGCGCGGGCGACGAGGACCGCATCCGCCAGGAGATCGCGGTGTACGGCGTGCGGATCGACGTGGCCGAGGAGCTCTCGCGCCTCGCGACGCACCTCCACGAGGTCGAGCGCGTGCTCGCCGCCGGCGGCGCGGTCGGCAAGCGCCTCGATTTCCTGATGCAGGAGCTCAACCGCGAGGCCAACACGCTCGGATCGAAGTCCGTGTCTAAGGAACTCTCCGCGGCCGCGCTCGAGTTCAAGCTCGCGATCGAGCAGATGCGCGAGCAGGTGCAGAACCTGGAGTGACCTGAATGCAGGGGCTCCTCTTCATCGTCGCCGCACCCTCGGGCGCGGGCAAGAGCTCGCTGGTCAACGCGGTGCTGGCCGGGGATCTGGGGCTGCGCCTCTCGATCTCCTACACGACGCGCGCGCCGCGGCCGGGCGAGGCGGACGGCCGCGAGTACCACTTCGTCGATCGCGACGCGTTCCTCCGCATGGCGGCCGCGGGCGACTTCCTGGAGAGCGCGGAGGTGCACGGCAACTTCTACGCGACCTCGCAGCGGCAGATCGAGCAGATCCGCGCGGGCGGCCACGACGCCGTGCTCGAGATCGACTGGCAGGGCGCGCAACAGGTGCGGCGCCTTTTTCCCGACGCGATCGGCATCTTCATCCTCCCGCCGTCGCTTGTGGCGCTCCGGCACCGGCTGGTCGCGCGCGGCCAGGATTCCGACGCGGTCATTCAGCGCCGCCTCGCCGCCGCAGAGGAAGAAATGAGTCATGCCGTGGAGTTCGATTACGCTATAATTAACAATGAGTTCGACGAGGCACGGCGGGATCTGGCAGCGGTGATCCGGGCCTCCCGTCTGAGCCTGGCGCGGCAGAGCGCGCGTTACCCCGAGTTATTCCGACCGCATAACGCTGCATAATGCGGATGCATGCATCGGGCCACGTTGGGAAGGGAAGGGTCCCGACCCTTCCGTGGCGCCGCTGCTGATCCCCCAAACACGAGAGAAACCAGAGCGATGGCCCGAATCACCGTAGACGATTGCCTCAAGCGCATCCCCAACCGTTTCCAGCTCACCCTGGTCGCGACCTACCGCGCGCGCCAGCTCGCGCAGGGCGGCACGCCGCTGATCGAGAACGTGCGCGACAAGCCGACCGTGCTCGCGTTGCGCGAGCTCGCGGCCGGCAAGGTCGGGTTGGAGATGCTGAACCGCGTCCACCAGAACTGACCCGGACTCTTGCCGCGCCGCGCCCGTGACCTGACCGCATCCAGCAGGCCCCCGGCGCGGACGGGCGAACGGGAGGCGACGTGACGACCGCAGTCGCCTCCCTGGAGGGCCTCAAGCAGAGCGTCGCCACTTACCTCAAGCCGTCCGACCTCTCCCGCCTCGAAGAGGCGTACCACTTCAGCGACGCCGCCCACCAGGGGCAGTACCGCAAGTCGGGCGAGCCGTACATCTCGCACCCGGTCGCGGTCGCCGAGATCCTGTCGCAGTGGCAGCTCGACACCCAGACGCTGGTCGCCGCGCTGCTGCACGACGTCCTCGAGGACACCACCGTCTCGAAGGAGGACATCAGCGAGCGCTTCGGCAAGCCCGTCTCCGAGCTGGTCGACGGCGTCTCAAAGCTCGATCGCATCGAGTTCCAGAACGCCCAGGACGCGCAGGCCGAGAACTTCCGCAAGATGCTCCTCGCGATGGCGCGCGACGTGCGCGTCATCCTGATCAAGCTCGCCGACCGCCTGCACAACATGCGCACGCTCGACGCGGTCGGCGTTCAGAAGCGCCACCGCGTCGCGCGCGAGACGATCGAGATCTACGCGCCGATCGCGAACCGCCTCGGCCTCGACGGGCTGTACCGCGAGCTGCAGGAGCTCGCGTTCACGCACCTCCATCCGCTGCGCTTCCGGGTGCTCGCAAAGGCCGTGAAGAGCGCGCGCGGGAACCGCCGCGAGGTGGTGAACAAGATCCTCGACTCGCTCAAGTCGCGGTTGAAGGAAGCCGGACTGGAGGCCGCGGTTTCGGGGCGCGAGAAGCACATCTTCTCGATCTACAAGAAGATGCTCGAGAAGCACCTGTCGTTCTCGGAGGTGCTCGACATCTACGGCTTCCGGGTGATCGTCAAGGACGTGCCGGCCTGCTACCTGGCGCTCGGCGTGCTGCACGGCCTGTTCAAGCCGGTACCCGGCAAGTTCAAGGACTACATCGCAATTCCGAAGGTGAACGGCTATCAGTCGCTGCACACGTCGTTGATCGGGCCGCACGGGATCCCGGTCGAGGTGCAGATCCGCACGCGCGAGATGAACCGCGTCGCCGAGACCGGGGTCGCTTCGCACTGGCTCTACAAGGAAGACGACGCGAGCACGCTCTCCGAAGTGCAGAGCCGCACGCACAAGTGGCTGCAGTCGCTGATCGAGATCCAGAACGCGAGCGGCGACTCGACCGAGTTTCTCGAGCACGTCAAGGTGGACCTCTTCCCGGAGGAGGTCTATGTCTTCACGCCCAAGGGCAAGATCATGTCGCTGCCGCGCGGCGCGACGCCAGTCGACTTCGCGTACGCGGTGCACACCGACATCGGCAACCGCTGCGTCGCCGCCAAGGTGAACTACGAGCTCGTGCCGTTGCGCACCGAGCTGCGCAACGGCGACCGCATCGAGATCATCACCGCCTCGCACGCGCACCCCAACCCCGCGTGGCTGTCGTACGTGAAGACCGGCAAGGCGCGCTCGCAGATCCGGCACTTCCTCAAGACGATGCAGTTCGAGGAGTCGACCGCCCTCGGCGAGCGGCTGCTCGGCCAGGCGCTGCGCCACCTGGACGCGGACACCCTCAAGATCACGTCCGAGCGCTGGGAGAAGCTGGTGCGCGATTCCGGCGCCAAGTCGCGCGAGGAGATCCTCGCCGACATCGGGCTCGGCAAGCGGCTCGCCGCGATCGTGGCGCGTCAGCTCCTGGCGATGGCCGACCACGCGCCGGCCGAGGCGCGACCCGCCGGGTCGATCGTGATCCGCGGCTCCGAGGGGATGGCCGTGCAGTTCGCCAGCTGCTGCCGACCGATTCCCGGCGACCCGATCATCGGCTTCATCAAGAAGGGCCAGGGTCTCGTGGTCCACACCCACGACTGTCCGACCGCGCTCAAGTCGCGCAGCGATCCGGACAAGTGGATCGAGGTCGACTGGGCCTCGGACACCGATCGCACCTTCGGTGTCGCGATCCGCGTGCTCGCCGCCAACCAGCGCGGCGTCCTCGCGAAGGTCGCGGCGACGATCGCCGAGGCCGGCTCCAACATCGACAACGTCAGCATGGACGAGGAACGCGGCATCTACACCGCGCTGCACTTCACCATCGAGGTGCAGAACCGCCTGCACCTCGCCCGGCTGATGAAGACCCTGCGCCGCATTCCGGAGGTGGTCCGGATCACGCGGCTACGCGACCAGACGGCGCGGTAGCCTGCGTCAACGGCTTTTCCAGGAGGAGATCCATGAAGGCAAAGACGAACGGCATCGAGCTCGAGTACACGGTGGAGGGCAACGGGCCGTGGCTCGCCATGAGCCACTCGCTCGCGTGCAACTCGCGCATGTGGGACGAGCAGATGCCGCTGCTCACGAAGCGCTTCAAGGTACTGCGCTTCGACACGCGCGGTCACGGCGGAAGCGACGCACCGTCGGGCGCGTACACCCTCGAGCAGTTGTCCGACGACGTGAAAGGCCTCTTCGACGCGCTGGGCATCCGGGAGGCGCACTGGGCAGGCCTGTCGATGGGCGGGATGATCGGGCAGACGTTCGCACTGAAGTACCCCGGTGTGCTCAAGAGCCTCGTCCTCGCCGACACCTCGAGCCGCATCCCCGAAGAGGCCGCGCCGATGTGGGCCGAGCGGATCAAGATCGCCGAGTCGAAGGGCATGGAGCCTCTCGTCCAGCCAACGCTCGAGCGCTGGTTCACCGCGCCCTACCGCGCCGCGCAGCCGGACCAGATGAAGCGCATTGGCGCCATGATCCGTGCGACGCCCGTCCCTGGCTACGTCGGTTGCTGCCAGGCGATTCCGAAGCTCAACCTCACTGCGCGCCTGAAGGACATCAAAGTGCCGGCGCTCGTGATCGTCGGCGACCAGGACGCCGGGACGCCGCCCGCGATGGCGCAGGCGATCCACGAGAACCTGCCCGGCTCCGACCTGGAGATCATCGCGTCGGCCTCGCATCTCTCGAACGTCGAGCAGCCGGCGGCGTTCGACCGCGCACTGACCGCGTTCTACGACCGAATCAAGGCCTGAGGCCAGCGGACTGAGGCCAGCGGCGGCGCATCGTTGACGGACCCGGCCGATCGGCCGATCATTTGAGGCCTCATTTATTGAGGCCTAAATTTTTTCCGGATGTCGCAGCTGGCCGGGCAGCACGCAATCGTGACGGGAGGCGGCCGCGGCATCGGCGCAGCGATCGCGCAGGCGCTCGCGCGCGAGGGCGCCACGGTCTCGGTGCTCGGCCGTGACGCTGCGCGGCTCGCGGCGCAGGTCGAGGCGCTCGGCGGCGCGTCCAGGGCTCAGTCCGTCGGCGTCGACGTCACGGACGAAGCGTCGGTGCGCAGCGCCTTCGCCGCAGTCCGCGAACGCTTCGGGCGCATCGACATCCTGGTGAACAACGCCGGCCAGGCGGAAAGCGCACCCCTCGCGAAGACCGAGCTTGCTCTCTGGCAACGCATGCTGGCGGTCAACCTCACCGGCACGTTCCTCTGCACGCGCGCAGCGATCGCGGAGATGGCAAAGCGCGGCAGCGGCCGCATCGTGAACGTGGCAAGTACTGCGGGGCTGGTCGGCTATGCGTACGTCTCCGCATACTGCGCCGCCAAACACGGCGTCGTCGGCCTGACTCGCGCGGCGGCGCTCGAGACGGCGAAGTCCGGCGTGACCGTGAACGCCGTCTGCCCGGGCTACACCGAGACCGACATCGTGCAAGACGCCGTCGCCAACATCGTGGCCAAGACGGGCAAGAGCGAGGCCGAGGCACGCGCGGCGCTCGTCGCCCGCAATCCGCAGGGCCGGATGATCCAGCCCGACGAGGTGGCCGCCGCGGTGCTATGGCTGTGCCTGCCCGGCTCCGGATCGATCACCGGCCAGGCGATTCCCATTGCAGGCGGGGAGGTGATGTGACTCCCCGCCTGCTCGTTACAGCGTCGGGCGGAGAGGTGATGGGGTGAACGACGCCGTCACGACGCCGATCGATCGCGAGTCGCGCGCCTCCGGTGCCGACCACGAGGCGCTGCGCCTGTGGCTGCGGCTGCTCACCTGCACGAGCCTGATGGAAGCCTCGGTACGCGCCGAGTTGCGGCACGACTTCGACTGCACGCTGCCGCGCTTCGACCTGATGGCGCAGCTCGAGCGCAACCCGGCCGGCCTGCGCATGGGCGAGCTCTCAAAGCGGCTCATGGTGACCGGTGGCAACGTCACCGGCATCACCGACCAGCTGGTGCGGGAGGGCCTGGTGACGCGCGCGGCGCCGCCCGACGACCGCCGCGCGTTCGTCGTTCGCCTCACGTCGGCCGGCCGGAAAAGCTTCCTGCGCATGGCGGAGTCGCACGAAACGTGGGTGGTGAAGCTCGTGTCCGGCCTGTCGGCGCCGGAGCGCAAGCAGCTGTTCGAGCTGCTGGCCAAGCTGAAGCGCAGCGTCACCGCTGCCCAGGCGAAGCGCGAGGGCGACTGAGGAGCAGAGATCGTGAGCGACAAGACCTACCTCGAACTGCCCTTCTTCGACGACGCGCACCGCGCGCTCGCAGCCGAGCTCGACGCCTGGGCCGCTGAGCGCCTGTCCGGCGGACACGACCACGTCGACACCGACGCCGCCTGCCACAACCTGGTTGCGATGCTCGGCGAGTCGGGCTGGCTCGAGTACTGCGTGCCGAAGGCTGCGGGCGGTCGGCTCGAGCGCATCGACTCGCGCAGCCTGTGCATCGCGCGCGAGACCCTCGCGCGCCACGACGGGCTCGCCGACTTCGCGTTCGCGATGCAGGGCCTCGGCTCCGGCTCGATCTCGATTGCCGGGTCCGAGGACGTGCGCGGGCGCTACCTGCCGCGCGTCGCTCAGGGCGAGGCGATCGCCGCGTTCGCGCTCTCGGAGCGCGAGGCCGGCTCCGACGTCGCGGCGATGCTGACGCGCGCGCGCGCGGACGGCGACTCGGTCGTCCTCAACGGCACGAAGACTTGGATCTCGAACGGCGGCATCGCCGACTTCTACTGCGTGTTCGCACGCGAGATGGACGCGCCCGGCGCCCGGGGCATAAGCGCCTTCGTGGTCGACGCCGACACGCCCGGCCTGAGCGTCGCCGGTAGGATCGACGTCATCGCGCCGCACCCGCTCGCGTCGCTGGCATTCGAGGACTGCCGGGTCCCGGCGGCAAACCGCCTCGGCGCGCCGGGCGAGGGCTTCAAGGTGGCGATGCAGACGCTCGATATCTTCCGCGCGTCCGTCGCGGCGGCGGCGCTCGGTTTCGCGCGGCGCGCGCTCGACGAGGCGATCGCGCGCGCCACCTCGCGCAAGATGTTCGGGCAGAGGCTCGCCGATTTCCAGCTCACCCAGGCGGCGATCGCCGACATGGCGACCGGGATCGACACCGCCGCCCTTCTCACCTACCGCGCGGCGTGGCTGCGCGACGTCAAGCAGACGCGTACGACACGCGAGGCCGCGATGGCAAAGATGGTTTCCACGGAAACCGCCCAGACGATCATCGACCGCGCGGTACAGATCTTTGGCGGCCTCGGCGTGGTCTCCGGGCAGGCGGTCGAGAAGCTCTACCGGGAGATCCGCAGCCTGCGCATCTACGAGGGCGCGACCGAGGTGCAGAAGCTGATCATCGCGAGGGAAACGCTGAAGGGCTGAGCCATGGCCTATACGGCACACATCGATACGTTCGCGCGCGACAACCTGCCCCCGCCCGGGCAGATGCCCGAGCTCCTGTTCGAGCACCCGGAGTTCCGCTACCCGGCGCGCATGAACTGCGCGGCGGAGCTCCTCGACCGGATGGTGGCGGCGGGGCACGGGGAGCGCCCGGTCATCCACACGATGGTCGACGGGAAGAAGTACTCCTGTACCTACCGGCAGCTGCTGGTCCGCGCCAACCAGATCGCGCACGCGCTGGTGCACGACCTGAAGCTCGTCCCCGGCAACCGCGTCCTGCTGCGCGGCCCGAACAACCCGATGATGGCCGCCTGCTGGTTCGGCGTGATCAAGGCGGGATGCATCGCCGTCGCGACCATGCCGCTGCTGCGTGCCAAGGAGCTGAAGCAGGTCATCGACAAGGCGCGCGTCGGCGCCGCGCTGTGCGACGTTCGCCTGGGCGAGGAGATGCAGCTCGCGCAGCGCCAGTGCCCCGACATGCAGCGGGTGCTCTGGTTCAATGGCGCCGGGCCCGGCTCGATCGAGGCGCTGCTAGAAGGCAAGCCTGCCGAGTTTGCCAACGTCAATACGGCGGTCGACGACGTGGCGCTGATCGCGTTCACCTCCGGCACGACCGGCCAGCCGAAGGGCTGCATCCACTACCACCGCGACGTGATCGCGATGTGCGACGCGTTTCCCCGCTCCTGCCTGAAGCCGGTCAAGGAGGATGTGTTCTGCGGCACACCGCCGCTCGCGTTCACCTTCGGCCTCGGCGGGATGCTGTGCTTTCCGATGCGCGTGGGCGCGTCGACGGTCCTCATCGAGCGGCTCACGCCGGAGCTCCTCCTGCAGACGATCCAGGACTTCAGGGCGACCGTCTGCTTCACCGCGCCGACCTTCTATCGGATGATGGCGCCGGCGGTGAAGGGCTACGACCTGCGCAGCCTGAAAAAATGCGTCTCGGCGGGGGAAGCGCTGCCGGACGCGACACGGCAGCTCTTCAAGCAGGCATCCGGCATCGAGGTCCTGGACGGCCTCGGTTCGACCGAGATGATCCACATCTTCATCTCGCACGCGCCGGACCGCGTGCGGCGCGGCGCGACCGGCTACGCAATCCCGGGATACAAGGCGACGGTGCTGGACGACGACGGCCACCCGTGTGCACCCGGCGTCGTCGGGAAGCTCGCGGTCAAGGGCCCGACCGGCTGCAAGTACCTCGCCGACGAGCGCCAGACGGTCTACGTGCAGCACGGCTGGAACGTCACCGGCGACGCGTATGCGATGGACGAGGACGGTTACTTCTACTACCAGGCGCGCGCCGACGACATGATCATCTCGGCCGGCTACAACATTGCGGGCCCCGAGGTCGAGTCGACCCTGCTCACGCACGAGGCGGTCGCCGAGTGCGGCGTGGTCGGCGCGCCCGACGAGGAGCGCGGCATGATCGTGAAGGCCTACGTCGTGCTGAAGCCGGGGTTCACCGGCGATGCGACGCTGGCGAAGACGCTGCAGGACCACGTCAAGTCGGCCATCGCGCCGTACAAGTATCCGCGCGCCATCGAGTTCCGCGACACGCTGCCGCGCACCGAGACCGGCAAGCTGCAGCGCTTCCGGCTGCGGCAGGAAGCCGCGTCGGACGCCGGATTGCGGCCTTGAAGGTCGCCGTCCTGGGCGGCGGCAACGGCTCGTACGCCGCCGCCGCCGATCTCGCCGAGCAGGGGCACGAGGTGCGCTTCTGGCGGCGGGATGCGGCGGCGCTCGCGCCCGTTCTGGATTCGCGGTCGATCACGTTGAAGGACATCAAGGGTCGGCGCGACGTGAGGCTTGCGCGCGCGACCACCGACGTCGGGGAGGCGGTGCGCGGCGCCGAGCTGCTGGTCGTCCCGACGCCGGCGTTTGCGCAATCCGACATCGCCCGCGCGATCGCGCCGCACGTCTCCGAGGGCCAGGTCGTGTTCCTCCCGCCGGGCACTTTCGGCAGCTACGTGATGGCGAAAGTTCTGCGCGACGCGGGAACCCGCGCCGCCGTCGCGTTCGCCGAAACCGGCACCCTGCCCTACCTCACGCGCAAGCACGGCCCGGCGGAGATCGCCATTACGATCCGCGCGAAGCGGCTGCCGACCGGCGTGTTTCCGGCGAGCCGGAGCGCCCACGCGTTCGATGTTCTCCAGCGCGCGTACCCCTCGGTCGAACCGATCGAAGACGCGCTCTCCGGCGCGCTGATGAATGCCGGGCCGATCATCCACCCGCCGCTGATCCTCATGAACGCTGGGCCGCTCGAGCACTTCCCAAGATGGGATATTCACAAGGAAGGCACGCAGCCCGCGATCCGCCGCGTCACCGACGCGCTCGACGACGAGCGCATCGCGGTGCGCGAGGCGCTCGGCTACCGGCCGTACCATTTCCCGCTGCGCGACCACTACACGACCGACCGGTGGATGTACGGCGACGCGCACGACCGGCTGACCGAATCCGGCGACTGGCGCGAGAAGATCGAGCTGACGACGCACCGCTACATGCGCGAAGACGTGGAGTACGGGCTCGCCTTTCTCGTTTCGGTCGCCGAATGGGCCGGCGTGCCGTGTCCCGTCGCGCGCGGACTGCTCGCGCTTGGCTCAGCGGTGTGCGCCACCGACTTCCGGCGCGGATCGCGGACGCTCGAATCGCTTGGGCTCGCCGGCCTCGACCGAGCGGCGATGCGCCGGCTGCTGGACCAGGGGCTGTGACCCCGCCGGTCATCGCCTCGCTCGGCGCCGGCCGGATGGGTCGCGGCATCGCGCACGCGTTCGCCTACGCCGGCCACGAGGTCCTGCTCGTCGACCTCAAGGACCGCACGCCCGAGGCCGCGCGCAAGCTCGCGGACGAGGCACGGGCCGAGGTGGACGCAAGTCTCGCGATGCTCGCCTCACTCGGCGCGTTCGACGACCGTGCGCGGCCGGGCATCCTCGCGCGCATCCGCATCGTCCCAAGAGGCGAGGCACCCGCTGCGCTGGCGCGCGCCGACGTCGTGTTCGAAGGCGTCCCCGAGGTGCTCGACGCAAAGCGCGCCGCCTTCGAGTGGGCGTGCGGGCATCTCCGCGCCGACGCGATCGTCGCCTCGACCACCTCAACGATGCTCTCCACGCAGCTCGCGGGCTTCGTCACGCACCCCGAACGCTTCCTGAACGCGCATTGGCTCAATCCGGCGTATCTGGTGCCGCTCGTCGAGCTGAGTCCGCATCCCGGCACTGCGCCGGCGATCGTCGCGCGGATGAAGACGCTGCTCGAGGCGATCGGCAAGGTGCCGGTGATCTGCGCCGCCGTGCCCGGCTTTGTCGCATCGCGCATGCAGGCGCTGATGATGAACGAGGCGGCGCGCATGATCGAGCAAGGCGTCGCGAGCGCAGAGGACATCGACCGCGCCGTCCGATACGGCCTCGGCTTCCGGTATGCCAACATGGGCGTCGTCGAGTTCATCGACGTCGGCGGCCTCGACATCCTCTACTACGCGAGCCGCTACCTTGCGCAGTCGACCGGCGACGCGCGCTACGCCTCGCCCGAGATCGTGAACCGCTACATGCACGATGGGCGCGACGGCCTCCGTACCGGCCAGGGGTTCTACGACTGGAAGGCGATCGACGTTCCGGCGTACTGGCGGGAAGCACTCGGCCGCCAGCTCGCCATGCTGCGCCAGCACGGCCTGCTGAAGCCGCCGGGTACGGCGCCGGGCGACTGAGCGATGAGAGCGTGGCGCATCCGCGGGTACGGCGGTCCCGAGGTCCTTGCCCTCGAGGAGACGCCCGTACCCGAACCGCGCGCGGGCGAAGTGCTGGTGCGCGTGGCGGCTGCCAGCGCGAACCCGAGCGACTGGCGCTTGCGCGAAGGCCAGCTCAGGAAGGCTTTCGCGGTGACGTTCCCGCGCACGATCGGCCGCGACTGCGCAGGAACAGTGGTCGCGCTCGGTGAAGGCGTCACGGATATTGCGGAGGGCGACGAGATCTTCGGGGTCGGCGCGCCCGACCGCGATGGTACCCACGCCGAATACACGTGCCTCAACGTAAACGCCGTAATGCGGCGCCCGGCCGCGCTGCCGATGACGGCTGCAACGACGCTCGGCGTCGCGGGGCTCTCGGCCTACATCCCGCTGGTGGAGCTCGCACGGCTGACGGCCGGCGAGCGCGTGCTCATCCATGCGGGCGCGGGCGGCGTAGGACATCTCGCTGTTCAGATTGCGCATCACCTTGGTGCCGAAGTGATCGCGACGTGCAGCGCCGGCAACGCGGATTTCTGCCGGAGCCTCGGCGCCGATCGGGTCATCGACTACGCCCGCGAGGATTTCACCGCGGCCGCGCGCGACTGCGACGTGGTGTTCGACATGCTCGGCGGCGACGTGCATACCCGCTCCGCAGCGGCGCTCAAGCCCGGAGGAAGGCTGGTCTACATCATCGCCGATCCGGTTCAGCGCACCGCGCGCACCGACGTCCAGGTGCTCAACGGCCCGATCGCGGCGACCCGCGAGCGTCTGAGTCGCATCGCTGAATGGGCGAGCGCCGGCGTGCTGAAACCGCATGTCGAACGCGTCTATCCCTTCGAGGAGGCGCCGACGATGTACGCCGCCAGCCAGCGGGGGCACGGCCGCGGAAAGAAAGTGCTGGCAGTGTCGGTCGAATAGCCGCGCGCGCAGGCCAGCCGCTCCTCGGGGGGAGCGCGACTAATTAGATCTTCCCCGGCTTCACGCTCCGCGGCAGCCCGCCGCCTTTCTTGGCCGCGACGCCTGTCAAGTCCTCGCGCAGCCGGGTACGTGCCAGCACCCCCGCCTCCTCGAGAATCGGGTAGGCGATCGCGCAGAAGTGCGAATTGATGCGCTTGAACTCGTTGATGATGTCCAGATGCAGCGAGCTCGTCTCGATCGACTCCGGCGTCTGCCAGGCGAGCCGATCGAGGTGGGTGCCGGCGTAGGCTCGCTCGAGGTCTCGGAACTCCGCCTTTTGCGCGACCAGCATCTGGGCGCTCTTGAGATCGCCGTTCAGGAACACGTTCAGCGCAAGGCGTAGCGTGGCCATGAGCCGTGCATGCAGCTCCTCGATCTCCTTCATGCCCGCCTCGGAGAACGAGCGTCCCTTCGAGATCTTCTTCTCCTCCAGGTCGTCGACGATGTGCTCGACGATGTCGCCGACGTGCTCGAGGTTGATGGTGAAGGACATGATCTCGGCCCAGCGGCGGCTCTCGCGCTCGTCCAGCGCCTCGCGGCTGATCTGCGTCAGGTACAACTTGATCGAGGTGTACAGCTCGTCCACCACGTCGTCCATGCGCTTCATCTCGCGCGCGAGCTTGCCGTCGTTCGTGCGCACCGCCTCGAGCACCCCGCCGAGCATCCGCTCCACGACGTCGCCGATGCGCAGCGCTTCGCGCGCCGCGTTGGCGAGCGCGAGCGCCGGCGTCTCGAGCGCCGCCGGATCGAGGTTGCGGGCGCGCGCGGCGGCCGCCCTCTGCGGATCGTCGGGCAGCAGGCGCTCCGCGAGCCGCGCCACCGGCGCGGTGAAGAAGATCAGGGTGATCGCGAGGAGCAGGTTGAAGGCGGTGTGGAAATTCACCACCAGGCGCTGCGGATCCGGGTCGAGCCAGGCGAGCAGGCCCTCGATCGGACCGAGCAGCGGAATCGTGAGGAGGCACCCGATCAGCTTGAAGAAGAGGTTGCCAAGCGCGACGCGTCGGCCGGCCGGACCGGCGCCGGAGGTGGCGAGGAGCCCCAGCAGGCCGCTGCCGAGGTTCGACCCGATCACCAGGAACAGCCCCACCTTGAGGCCGATCAGGCCGGTCGCGACGAAGGCCGCCGTGAGCAGCACCACCGCGAGGCTCGACCAGGCGAGCACCGTGAAGAGAGCGCCGATCAGCAGGTCGAGGAGCGGATCACCCGAGATCGAGCCGAAGATCACCTGGACACCCGCGGCCTGGGTGATCGGGCGTGCCGCCTGCAGGATCATCTGCAGGGCGAGGATGATCAGCCCGACGCCGATCGCGATGCGGCCGATCTGGCCGGCGCGCGTCGCCTTGCGGGAAAGGTGCAGGATGACGCCCACCCCGATCGCCACCGGCGCGAGCCACGACAGGTCGAAGGAGAAGATCTGCACCACCAGGCTCGTGCCGACGTCCGCGCCGAGCATGATCGCGAGCGCGGGGGCAAGCGCCATCAGGTTGCTGCCGACGAAGGAGCCGACGATGAGCGCGGTGGCGGTCGAGGACTGCACCAGCGCGGTGACGCCGACGCCGGCGAGAAAGGCGTTCCCCCGGTTGGAAACGCTCTGAGCGAGCACACCGCGCAGGCTGCCGCCGAACACGCGCAGCACCCCCGAGCGCACGATGTGCGTACCCCAGACGAGAAGCGCAATGCCGGCCAGGATGCCGAGCAGCGTCTGCACGCTTAATCCCCAGTCGCCGAAACCGTAAGCGTGCGCTCACACGCCGTCATAGTGAAGGGGCATTCGTCACGGAGCCGCTGCGGCGCCGCGTGGGGCCTCGTTGGGCTACCTTGTCGCTGCGCGCCAAGGATTCGCGCTTGGGGCGGCCCGGCGCGCTCACGCCTGGGCCGGGTCGTCGACCGGTTCCCGGCGGCGATGGTCGCCGATCAGCCGTTCGCGCAGGGCTCTGGAGAGATAGTCGATGGCGTAGACGGCGAGAACCACGAGAATGATGATCAGGCAGGCCTCGCGCAGCTCGTACGCACGCAGGCGATCGGCCAGCAGGAAGCCGATGCCGCCGGCGCCGACGATGCCGAGAATGGAAGCCGAGCGCACGTTGTGCTCGAACATGTACAGCGTGTTCGAGAGCATCATCGGCAGGACCTGCGGCAGGACGCCGAACCGGATCCGCTGCAGCCCGTTGCCGCCCGCCGCCGTGATGCCGTCGATCTGCTTGCGGTCGAGGTTCTCGATCGCCTCCGAGTAGAGCTTGATAAACGTGCCCGTCTCGACGATGGCGATCGCCATGATGCCGGCGAGCGGACCGAGGCCGATCGCGCGCACGAAGATGAGCGCCCAGATCAGGTAGTCGAACGAGCGCAGCAGGTCGGCGAAGCGCCGCGTTCCGAACTGCAGCGGCCGCGATCGCGTCATGTTCCGCGAGGCAAGGAAGCTCAACGGAAAGGCCATCACGGCGCCGAGCAGCGTCCCGATAAACGCCATCGCGATGGTTTCGCCGATGACTTTCAGGAACAGCGGCAGGTCCGCATAGCCCGCGGGCGGGAAGAGCTGCGCCACGACGACGGCGCCGAACTTCGACACGCCGTGCAGGAAGTCGGACGACAGGAAGCCGAAGCGGTACAGGCAATAGACGGTCAGCGCCGCGCAGCTTCCCCAGGCGAGCCAGAACCGGACGCGCTCGCGAAGCGACGGCGCGAACGCGCGCGGGAAGCGCTCGCGCTCCGCGGCGATATCGGCGGCGGTGAGGTCGGCCAGTCGAATGGTCATGCCCGGGCCGTCACCGTGCGAAGGCGGCCTTGCCGATCGCGCTGTGCCGGAACTGCTCGCTCAGGATGTCGATGAGCATGATCGTCGCGACGATGATGAGCAGGATCGCACCGGCGTCGGAGAAGTAGAGGAGCTGGATGGACGTGAACAGATCGTGCCCGATGCCGCCCGCGCCGACAAACCCGACGATCGTGGCACTGCGCACGTTCAGCTCCATGCGCCAGAAGGTGTACGAGAGGTAGTTCGGGATCACCTGCGGAAGGACGGCGAATCGGATCTCCTGGAACCATGTGCCGCCCGCCGCACGGATCCCGTCGATCGGGAGCGAGCTGACGTTCTCGTTCACTTCGGCGAACAGCTTCCCCTGGGCGCCGATCGTGTGCACGGTGATGGCCAGAATGCCCGCCATCGGGCCGATGCCGAAGGCAATGACGAAGAGCAGCGCCCAGACGATGTCCGGCACGGTGCGCGCGATCTCGAGCGCACGCCGGGTGAGCCAGTAGATGAAATAGTGCCGCGCTAGGTTGCGGGCGGCGAAGAAGCTCAGGAAGCCGCCGATCGCCGTTCCGAGCACGGTGGCGAGGTACGCCATCAGCAGCGTGTTGAGCAGGCTGTCGAGCCACTTGTTGAGGTCCCAGTACCACTCGCCCATGTCGTGCGCGAACGTGGCGAGCCCGATCGGCGGGATCAGCTTGACGAGGAACTCCGTGGTTCGCGGCAGGCCCTGGATCAGGGTCAGCACGTCGAACTTCGCCGTGACGCCGGCCGCGACCAGGCACACCACGAACGCGGCGCCGAACAGCGCGGCATAGGCGCGCTTCTTGCGCCGGTAGGCCGCGTACTCGATTTCGAATCGCGCGGCCGATCCGCGCGGCGCCGCGTTCGCCGTCACTGGCGGTTGATCGGACCGGTGCGCTTCACTTCGCCTTGCGCTTGCGCGCTTCGCGCTCGTCGGCGGCGGCCTGGCACATCAGCAAGTAGTCCTTGTGACTCACCGGCATGATGCCGGTCGTCTTGCCCTGGGCGACCGCCTCGGCAAGCTTCATGTCCACGTCCTTGAGCCCCGTGAAAAGCTTCAACATGTCGGCGCGCATCTCGGGCGGCACGTCCTTGCGGATCACCACCGGGGGCGAGGGCAGCGGGGCCGAGGTCCAGATGACGCGGATGTCCTCGCGCTTGAGCAGCCCCTGGTTCATCATCTGCCGCAGGTTGCCGAATCCGTCGTCCTTCGAAGTCCACGTGAAGGCTGCGTCGTAGGTCCCCTTCAGCACGCCGAGCACGCTCTGCACGTGCCCGCCGGACAGCGGGCTCTTGAAGTACTCGTCCACCGGCTTGCCCATCGCGCGGAAAGCCGCCGTCGGGATGAGGTAGCCCGAGCCGGACAGCGGATCGGTGCGCGCGACGGTCTTGCCCTTCAGGTCCTCGATCGTCTTGTACGGGCTGTCCGCCCGCACAACGATGATCGCGTTGTAGCCCATCGAGCCGTCGATCGCGGCCGCGGCCACGAGCGGCTCGACGCCGCCCTTGCTGTCGGCGTAGGTCTGGCAGTAGCTGAAGCCGGAGAGCCAGGCGAGGTGGATCTGTCCGGCGATGAGCGCGTTCATCACGCCCGAGTAATCGGTCGCCTGGTAGAGCTCCCACTTCACGCCGGTCGCGTTCTCGGCGTGCTTCAGAAAGGCGTCCATCGTCTTGGTGGTCGAGGTCTGAGTCTCGACCGGGATCACCCCGTACTTCACCACCGGATATTTCTTCTGCCACGTGCCGGCCTGTTGCGCTGTGGCGTTGCCCGCCGGGAGCAGCGCGGCGAGCGCAAGTACCGCTGCAAAATGACGCAATTGCATCTTGGGCATGACCGTCTCCTCCTGTGGAAACCTATTCGCTTCAGTCGTTTGTGCCGGTACGCGCCTGTGGCGCCGCCCGCGCAGTCGGCGCCGAGGTGGCGGTGAGCGCCAGTTCGACTTCCTCGTCGCCCGGTTCACCGCCGCCGTAGATCTCCCGCGCATCCGCGTCGGAGAGCGCCGACGGTAGTCCGTCGAACACGATCTTCCCCTTGCGCATGCCGATGATGCGGTCGCAGTAGTCCTTCGCCGTCTGCAGGAGGTGAAGGTTGGAGATGACCGTGATGCCGTCCTCCTGGTTGATCCGGCGCAGGGAGTCCATGACGATGGTGGCGTTGCGCAAATCGAGCGAGGCGATCGGCTCGTCGGCAAGGAGGATCTTCGGCTCCTGCACGAGCGCCTTGGCGATGGCGACCCGCTGTTGCTGGCCGCCGGACAGCTCGTCCGCCCGGTGCAGCCCGTGCGACACCATGTCCAGCCGTTGCAGCGCGCGGATCGCGAGCGTGCGGTCCTGCGGCGAGAACATCATGAGCAGCGTGCGCAGCGTCGAGTGATAGCTGATGCGGCCCATCAGCACGTTGGTCATCACCGCCAGCCGGGGCACCAGGTTGAACTGCTGGAACACCATCGCGCAACGCGCGCGCCACTCGCGCACCCGGCGTCCCTTGAGCGTGCAGACGTCGACCTCCTCGGGGAACACGTCGTCGCAGAGCACGCGCCCCGACGACGCGTCGGTCAGCCGGTTGATCATGCGCAGCAGCGTGGACTTGCCCGCGCCGGAACGGCCGATGATGCCCACCATCTGGCCGCTTGGCACGCGGAACGAGACATCATCGACCGCGACCAGCGATCCGAACGCCTTCGTCAGCCGCTCGACCTTCAGCATCACTCCCCCTTGAATCGATGTTGGCCGAATTGCGGAAACGCTGTCAAGAGATTCATTCGGTCGGGGCGCGCTCTCCCGGCGCGCCCCGACCGAATTGATTTTCGGACCGCTTTAACCGATCATCCGCCGCGTCATGCGCGCGATCATCATCGGGGCCGGACGCGGACGCCGGCTGATGCCGACCACGGAGAATGCGCCGAAGTGCTTCGCCGAGATCCGCGGCAAGCGCATCCTCGACTGGACCGTCGAGGCGCTGGCGGCCGGCGGCGTGACCGACATCTGCTTCGTCGGCGGCTACCGGGTGGAGGCGGTCGAGCGCGAGTATCCGCAGTTCACGTTCCGCCACAACCCGGAATGGGAGTCGAACAACATCCTGGTCTCGCTGATGTACGCCGAGGACCTGATGGACCGGCCGTTCGTGACGACCTACTCCGACATCTTGTTCACCAGGGACATCGTCGCTGGCCTGATCGGCGCGCAAGCCGAGATCGCCCTTGGCATCGACACGGACTGGCGCGAGCACTACCGCCCGCGCACGCAGCACCCGCCGCACGACGCGGAGAAGGCGATCACGCGGGACGGCCGGGTGCACCGCGTGCATCGCAGCATCCCATACGAGGACGCCACCGGCGAGTTCATCGGCGTGGCGAGGTTCAGCGCACAGGGCGGGGAACTGCTGCGCGAGCACTATCATCGGCGGCGGCGCGAGTTCTGGGACAGGCCGTATCGCGAGGCGCCGCAGTTCCAGAAGGCCTATCTGATCCATCTCTTCCAGGACATGATCGAGCAGGGCGTCGAGTTCGGTCACGCGGACACCCACGGCATGTACCGCGAGATCGACACGCAGGAGGACATGAACCTCGCGCAGCAGGGGTGGAACCCGTGACCGGGGTGTGCGCGTGAGCGCGGCTCCGTTGTTTCCCGCTTCGGTCGTGGGCTCGCTGCCGCGCCCGCAGCACGTGCGCGAGCTGATCGAGAAGCCGACCTGGGACGCGGCGGACGAGCGTGCGATGGACGCGGCCATCCGCTTCGCCGTGTCGCTGCAGGAGACCGCGGGGCTCGACGTCGTGACCGACGGCGAATGGCGTCGGCGCTCCTACATCGGCGTGATCGCCGAGCTGGCGCACGGCTTCGCACTGGAGGTCAACCTGGCGGACGGACGTCCTTGGACCGTCGTCACCGAGAAGCTCGCCCCCAAGGAGCCGGGCTTCATCGCGCGCGAGGCCGCGTTCCTAAAGTCCGTCGCGCACGTCGGCACCAAGATCACGCTGCCTGCGCCCGCCCTGCTCGGCGAGCGGCTCTGGCACCCGGTGCGTTCCCGCGCCGCCTACCCGCAGCGCGACGCCTTCGTGCGCGATTGCGTCGAGCCGCTGCGGCGCGAGATCGCGCTCATTCGCGAGATCGGGATCGACATCGTCCAGATCGACGATCCGCACCTGTGCCTGTTCGTCGATCCGGATGTGCGCCGCGGGTACGACAACCCAGACCGGGCGGCGGACTTCGCCGTCGACATGATCAACGCGCTTGTCGACGGCTTCAGCGGGGTCAAGTTCGCGGTGCACCTGTGCCGGCGGGCAGGCGCGCGCGTTCGGGGCGAGAAGCATCACGCCGGCACCTACGGCCCGATCCTGGCCCAGCTGAACCGCCTCAAGGTCCAGCACCTCACCATGGAGTTCACGGCCGCCGGCGCGGACGACCTGGAGAGCCTCGGCCGGTTGCGCGACGACTTCGAGCTCGGGCTCGGCGTGGTGGACGTGACGCCGGGCACGAAGGAGGATACGCAGCAGATCGCTGCGCGCGTCGAGCGCGCGCTGCAGCGCGTCGACGCACGGCGTATCACCCTCAATCCCGACTGCGGTTTCGCGCCGGGCTCCGCGGCGAAGGTCGATCTTGACGAGGTCTATCTAAAGCTGCGCGCGGAGGTCGAAGCGGCGCGGATTCTGCGGGCGCGGCACCGGTAGGCGACGCTTCCGCGAGGTGTCGCAGCAGATAACTGCAAACAAAAACGCCCCTCGCGGGGCGTTCTCTTGCTTGCGCCGGAATCGGTCAGGTGCCGCGCCCCCACAACCCGCAGTAGCGGCGGGCGATGAACGGCAGGCCGTTCGCGTAACCCGGCCAGCTCTCGTAGCCCGAGAGCTTGAATTCTTTCTCCCCCGCGTCCCAGCACTTGCCTTCCTGCGCGAGCTTCTTCATCTCGGCCGAGGCGGCCTGCAGCAGTGCAAGCTGGTCCTGCACGTCCTTCTTGGTGCCGAGCCGGTCGCCGGGTCCCGGATGGCCGGGAATCAGCCGGTCCCAATCCATTCCCAACACCTTCTGGATGAACGCTTCGGTCTCCAGGGGATAGAAATCGATCATCCCGCGCCCTGGGACCGCGCCGACCGGGATCGTATCGACGATGAACACGATCCGCTCTTTCGGCAGGCGCATCACCAGCGTCGAATCCGAATGGTTTAGTCCGTGGTAGCTCAGCTCGAGCGTGGTGCCGCCGAGCGTGATCGTCCTGCCGTTGTCGCCTACCACCTCGTCGGGCAGAACCGTGTGCGGGTCCTTCAGCATCTCCAGGCGCTCCTTCGCCCGCCGATGCGCGATGAACGTCGCGCCGGCGTCCTTGAACGCCTTTCCGCCCGCGATGTGGTCATAGTGATGGTGGCTGTAGATCACGTACTTGACCGGCTTATCGGTCACCTTGCGGATCTCGTTCAGATAGTCCTGGCCGCCCGTCGGACGTCCGTATGCGACCGGATCGGTGGCGATCACGCCGTCCGGCGTGACGATGAACATCGCCTGGTGGCCCACGTTGCGGAAGACGTAGACTCCGTCGGTGCCTTCGACCTTGGTGGTCTGGATCTGCGGCCGCGCGGGCTGCTGCGCCTGGGCGACCCCGAGCAACGAGAGCATTGCGAGTGCGGCGCTGAAGCAAGCGATTCGTGTCATTTTTCTCCTCCAGGTGAAGTGGCATGCGAAGCGCGGAACCCAGCCTGCGGGACCGAGCCCGCGCTGCCGGGGCGCAAGTATACGAGTGGACCTCGCGAATTATTCCCGCACGCGGTCGGATTCCGCCCCGTCTATTGATCGAAGCGATCCAGCACCCGCCCCGGCCCCGCCTCGAGCGCGGTGTAGCGCTCGCCGTCGAACACCTGCACTCCGTTAACCCACACACCGTGCACGCCGCGCGGGCGGCGGATCATGCGCGTGCCCCCGCCGGGAAGATCGGCGACGCGCTCGAGCTTCGAGATCCCGACGGTTGCCGGGTCGAACAGCAGCAGGTCGGCCCACCCGCCCGGCGCGATGCGGCCGCGCTCCCGGATCCGGTATTTCCGCGCCGGGTCGCTCGTGAGGCGCCGCACGCCCTCCTTGAGCGTGAACGCGCCGCGCTCGCGCACCCAGTGACCGAGCAAATGCAGACCGAACCCGGCATCGCACAGGAACTTGAGGTGCGCGCCGGCGTCCGACAGCGCCACGACGCCGGCCGGGTGCTGCAGGAGCGGCTGCACGCCGTCATCGTCGCTGTTGAAGAACTTGCCGACGAACGTCGTGTCAAGGCTCTCCGCGAACGCGAGGTCGAGGAACGCGTCCAGCGGATCGATGCCCGCGACGCGCGCCAGCTCGTCGATGGTCTTGCCTTCCAGCGCGCGGCCGCGCTCCGTCGCCGCCTGCCCGACTTCGATCTTGCGCCAGTCGCCGGCGAAGATCACGCCGGCCTTCGGCGCGGCGAGGTTCGCGCGGAACGCGTCGCGGAACGCCGGATCGAGGTAGATCGCCGGCAGGTTCTCCTTCGCCGCCTGCTTCACGCGCGTGAATGCGTCGTGGCCGTACAGCACGTACGGATCGCGCAACCCGAAGTCGAACGACAGCGGCTGGCAGCTAGAGTGGATGTAGACCTCGTGGCCGCGCCCGATCGCGGCGCGGCACTGTTCGTATAGCGCCAGCGCGCGGTCCGGATAGGCGTCGTTGTACATCGTGAGCACCGTCACGATGAACGCGGGCCGGCCGGTGGCCGCAGCGATGTTCTCCATGTATTCCGGCGTCGCACGCGGCCCGGTCGCCGAGACGAAGATCCCGCGCTGCTCCTCGCCGAGCACGCCGACGAGCGCGGCGAGCTCCGCGTCGGTGGCGAGCGTCGACGGCATCGGCCGCGAGCCCCAGCCGCTGTGGTTCGGCGAGAAGGACGACCCGAAGCCGATGGCGCCGGCGCGGATCGCACCGCGCACCGTCTCGCGCATCGCCGCGAGCTCGTCCGCGGTCGGGTCCTTCCGCTCGCAGGCCGCCTCCCCCATCACCGCGGTGCGGATCGTCGAATGCTGCGCGAGCACGGCGACGTTCGCATACGGCTTGCACGCCCGGATCGCGTCCATGTACTGCGGGAACGTCTCGAAGTTCCAGCGCGTGCCGGCGAGCAGCGCATCGAGGTCCATGCCTTCGACCACCGAGAGGTTCTTCAGGAGCAGGTCGCGGTGCCGCGGCGGGCTCGGCGCGATGCCGAACCCGCAGTTGCCCATCACGGCGGTGGTCACGCCGAGCGACGGCGAGGGCGAGAGCGTCGGGTCCCAGGTGATCTGCGCGTCGTAGTGCGTGTGCACGTCGACGATGCCCGGCATGAGCGCGAGGCCGCGGGCGTCGACCGTCGCGCACGCCGGCTCGTCGCTCGCGCCCACAACCACGACACGTCCGTCGCGCACTCCGACATCGGCGCGCTGCGCGGGGCCGCCGCTCCCGTCGTAGACCGTCGCGCCGCGGATGTTCACGTCCAGCACGACTACCTCTTCTCCAGTGCTTTCACCTGCTCGCGCATGAACGCGAGCGCCGCCTTGCCGTCGACGTTCTTCTTCCCCGCGTCCGCGATCCAGTCGGTCTCGATCTTCGCGAGCCGTCGGCGGATCTCGGCAAGGAGCTCGGGCGATGCATCCTTCAGCGAGACGCCGTCCCTCTTCATCTGCTCGATCGCGGCGGCATTGGTTTTGTCCCAAAGGTTGCCCCAGAGGAGCGACCAGTGCTCGCCGAGGAGCTTCTCGATCGCCGCCTGGTCGGCGCTCGAGAGCGCCTTCCACTTGGCCTCGTTGATGATCAGCGCCTGCACCGCCTGGTTGAAGCCGCCGGGCACGTGGATGCCGTGCTTCACGGCGCTCGTCACCTTGAAGCCCGGGATGGACTCGGGCGGAAACAGCACGCCGTCGCCCACGCCCTTCGACAGCACGTCATAGGTCTGCGGCGCGGGCGCGAAGAACGGCGTCGCGCCGAGCGCCTCGACGACCGCCTTCGTCACGCCGCCCGCTTCGCGGATCTTCTGGCCCTTGAAGTCGTCGATCGCGTTGATCTGCTTCTTCGTCGTATAGATCTGGTACGGGCCGACCATCGCGATGCCGCCGAACTTCAGACCCTCGAACTCGTTCGCCTGCTTGAAGAACTTGTCGTAGGTGCGCTGACCGGCGAGCGACATCGCCGAGTTGCGGTCGGACATGAACGGCATCTCGAGGCCCCCGAGCAGCACGAACCGGCCTGCGGTGTACGCCGTCGTGATG
>Ga0105107_10000436_pt1 | contig 26265 bp, 25 predicted proteins | sample PPLLaktember2015_6_FD_79335 | JGI IMG/M metagenome (GOLD analysis project Ga0105107, IMG submission 79335) | Freshwater sediment microbial communities from Prairie Pothole Lake near Jamestown, North Dakota, USA - PPLs Lake P8 Core (1) Depth... | ecosystem: Environmental > Aquatic > Freshwater >... | reverse complement strand
TCTGGCGTCAGACAGGCCTGCGGCTGGAGTGCTGTGCTGCCTTGCTGGCTGCCCTCCGGCGGCGACCAGGACAGCCTCCATTGCCCGGGGATCTGCGCGGATAGGCCGGTGATGTGGTAGGTGAGCCGCCCGGACGGCACCGATCCTTCATAGACGATTCCGACGCTGAACTCTCCCGGGCTGCCTCCGCCGTACCCGCCGACAGGCGCGTGGTCCCGGTCCTCGATGACCACCGACGTCACCCCCGGATCAGCCTCGAAGAAGAATTCATAGCCGTTGGTGCGTGCCTGAGTGTGGCGGATGATCGAGACGAGGCGCACACTGTAGCCGGCGATCTCAAGTTCGTCGTTCAGCACCCACTGCTGTTCGGGCTGCGGATCGGGGCCGGCGTCGAAGGAGAACGTCAGCTGGGCGGGGAACGAGGCGTCGACGGCGGTGACCGTGATGGTCAGCGGGGGGTCGAATCCCTTGGGTACCCGGAAGGCCCAGGCCGACTGCCCGGGTTCCCGCACGGGCTGGTAGAGGTCGTCGGGGATTTCGAACGGCCATGACTGTCCGGCGCCGTTGGTGATCTCCGGCCAGCCCGACATACCCCAAACCGTGGCGCCGGGAAGCGCATCCCCCTGCTGGAAGACGCCCATCAAGATGTACGCGTCTTCGAGCTCGATCACCTGCTCCAGGACCAGCCCCATCTCGGTCTGCGTCTGCGTTTGTGTTGCCGGCGGCGCGGCGGGCGGCGGGGTCACCTGGAGCACCGGCGCCACCGTCAGGTCCGGAGGTGCAGCCACGAACCGGAGCGCGAGCTCCCAGTCTTCGGGGGCGGCCCCGGGGGCGGTGTCCATCAGACAGGGCAGGCTGAACACGGCCCGGTCGACTCCGGCCGGGATGGCCGGGAACTCCCGGCGCGATTCGAAACCCGATCCCCATCCCCGGCCGCCGCCCGCGCCGGGGGTGAGAAGGGCGCCGTCGGGGAGGCGCAGGCTCGGCTGATCGGCGCAGAAGGGCTCATCCTCGCGTTCGGGGTAAGCGCTGTGAGGGATACCGTCGGCCCGGAAGACGACAACCGTATGCTGCGAGTCGAGCACCGCCTGCTCGACGGTGAGAGTGATGCCTTCGCGTACCTGGGACACCGGTTCAGCCAGGAGGCGCAATCCGCCGGCGTCGTCGACCATGCCAATCCCCGGGATATAGCCCAGCAGGCGCTGCAGCGCGGCGACGATGTCGCTGGGGCCGACGAGGAGCGCCGCGGCCAGGAGCACGGCTACTACGATCACGGCCCAGGCCCAGCCTGTCCGCCGCGGCGCACGGCGGATGGCAGGGGCGCAGGCGCGCAGCCGATCGTCCAGCCGGGCAACGAATGCCGGATCGGGATCGGGTGCGCGCAGGGCCTGGCGCACTTGCAGCTCCAGCTCCGGGGAGGGGATCTTCTCAGGCATGCTCGTCCTCCATCCACTGCTGCAGCCGAGCCAGGCTGCGGTAGATCGATTTCTTGACGGCGCCTGTAGAGCGGTGCACGATCCGGCCGATCTCGTCGTGAGGCAGATCGGCCACGTAGCGGAGATGGAGGAGCTCCTGCTCGTCCTGGCTCAGCGCGCGCATCCGGTCGGCCAGGCTGCGACGTTCGAGGGGGACGGTCAGGTCGGCGGCCGGGTCGGGGGCGGAGGCGTGATCTGCCAGGGCTTCGAGCGGGCCCTGGGCGCGGCGCCGACGGTAGTGGTCGATGACCAGGTTGTGGGCGATGGTGAAGAGCCAGGTGCGGAAGTGGCCGCGGTGGCGATAGCGGGGCAGCGCATTGAGAGCGCGCAGGAAGGTCTGCGAGGTCAGGTCCTCGGCATCGGCCGGGTCGTGGAGGCGGCTGATGGCATAGCGGTAGACGCGGCCGACATAGGCCTGATAGAGACGTGCGAAAGCGGCCCGGTCCCCGGCGACGGCGCCGGCGATCAGGCCGGCTTCCCCGTCAAGCCGGTCGGCGGCTGCCTCCGGCGCAGGCGTGGCGTGGTGCAAGGGGTCTCCCATGGTGCACACTGGTATAACGCAGGCCTTCCCGAAATGGGACAGATGATTGGGCGGCGAGGCGCGGCGCCGACATCATAACCGAGTGGGGCCGGGTCCGGGTGGAGGCCGCGGCCGGGGCAGTGCAGCGAGATGGAACCCGCCTGCCGGCTCGGGCGTCAAGCAGGCAGGCGGCGGTTTGGAGCGGGAGCCAAGGAGGCGCTATGGTTGCGGAACAGGCGGCCACGCGAGCCGGGGCGGGGATCGACCTGACTGCCCAGTTGCAGGGATTTCGGGGGACCCATCCCGTCCAGCGGCTGGCCGTGGGCGGGCTCGAATGGGAATACGTCGCCGGCGGGCGCGCCGGGGAGTGGTTGGTCCTTCTGTCGGGCGGCGGAGGTGTGGCAGAGAGCGGCTTTCGGCGCATCCGCCGATTCGAAGACAAGTACCGGGTGATCGCGCCTTCATACCCGGCGGAGGCCCGAACGATGGCGGCGCTGGCAGACGGCGTGTTCGCCATCCTGGACCAGGAGGGCGCTGCAACTGTGCACCTTCACGGTCACTCGCTTGGCGGCGCGCTGGCGCAGTGCTGCGTGCGCCGCCATCCCGAGCGCGTGCGCTCGATGGTCCTGGCCAACATCGGGGTCGCCAGTGCCAGGCGAATGCGGGCGACGCGCCTCCTGGCGTCTGCGCTCAAGCTGATGCCGGGCGGGATGGTGCGGCGCCTGTTCGAGGCGCGCGTGCGGCGGAACATCCGCGGACTGGATGCCGAAGAGCGCGCCTTCTACGAGGGATATCTGGAAGAGCTGTCGGCCCGCTATCTGTCGAAGGACTTCCTGCTCAACCAGTTGCAGATACTCATGGACTTTGCCATGGCGTACCGGTTCGGGCCGGCCGATCTGGCGGACTGGGCCGGGCGAGTCCTCATCCTCGAGTCGGACGACGACAGCGGGTTTGACGCTGCCGAGCGGCAGGCGCTGCGGGCGCTGTATCCGGGCGCGCAGGTGCACACATTTCCCCAGGGGGGGCATCTGGCCGGGGCGCTGCAGCGGGATGCCTACGACGCGGTGGTGGAGACCTTCCTGCGATCTGTCTAAGAAGGCTGCCCGAAAGACGAAAAGACGACCGCCCGTCGCACCGACGGGCGGTCGTGGCTTCCCAAGCGTGGTGGATCAGACTCCTAGACCGGGGCCAGGGTGCCGGCCCAGATCTGCCAGGCCAGGGCGGTCTTAGCGACCAAGCTCAAGACGATGTAAACGCGCTCGCCGAACAGGTAGTCGCGCCATGGGCCGACTTTCTTGTACTGCAGGAGCATGTTGACGGCGAAGATGTTGAAGAAGACGAAGATGGTCGGGATGATGGCGTAGACGAAGGCGGGCGGCTCTGCCCCCGACGAGTTGACGGCGCCCAGGAAGTACATCAGGATCACGACCCAGGGGATGATCCCGGCGATGCAGCCGAAGATGAAGGCCGTCCAATCGGTCTTGCGCGTCGTCTGATTGTGCAGCTCCATCAGGATCCCGAACAGGTTCATCATCGCGTTCAGGCCGAAGATCAGGATCAGGCTGCCCAGGTCCCACAGGCCGACGAGCATGCCGATCAAGACGATCATCAGCGACGAGCTCAAGGCGTACTCGTAGAAACGGGCCGGGTTCATGCCTTGCTGCAGTCTGGCCGTGTACCAGCGGTAGCCGAAGGTCGCCAGGCTGAGGTGCGCCGCGGCCGAGATCAGCAGGAAGACGGCCACGGCGATTCCGAAGGGCAGCTCGTAGGCCAGCTTCGGATCGGGCGTCAGGCTGAAGCTGCTGACGTCGAAGCGCAGGTAGTTGGTGAAGATCGGGTAGGTGGTGTCGTTGCTGACGGCGATCATGAACACGCCCTGCACCAGGTGCAGCAAGCCCATGATCGCGTTGAAACGCCGCAGCCCGCGGTAGGTCTTGTCGTTGGCGGCGGCCGGAAGGGTAGCGCCAGTGCTCATCGTGTGGGGACCTCCAGGTCTCTTTCAGGTAGCCAGATTATCCCACAATTCGCCTCGTTTGTCAAGGTATTGCACGGCAACTGTCTATATTCGGGACCGGCCCAGGGCGCGGGTCTCTAGGTCCGCTGCGGGGCGTGGGGGGGCGGAGGGGCAGTAGCGAAGGCGTCAGCGGTAGGAGGACGCCTGCAAGGTGAACAGCCGGGCGTAGGTCCCTTGAAACGCCAGCAACTCGGCGTGAGATCCCTGTTCGGTGATGCGCCCGTCCTCGATGACGTAGATGCGGTCGGCCATGCGCACGGTCGAGAAGCGGTGGCTGATCAGCACCGCCATGCGGTCTTCGATCAGCGCGCGGAACTGCTGGAAGACCTTCATCTCGTTTTCGGCATCCAGGGAGGCGGTCGGCTCGTCAAGGACCAGGATCTCGCACTCACGCATGAATGCCCGTGCCAGGGCGATCTTCTGCCACTCGCCGCCCGACAAGTCGCGCCCGCCGGAGAACCAGCGGCCCAAGACCGTCTCATAGCCTTGCGGCAGGCCGGCGATGACGTCGTGGGCTTCACTCTTGCGGGCGGCCGCCTCGATGCGCGGCCGGTCCTCGAGCGCTTCGATCTGACCGAAGCCGATGTTCTCAGCCGCGGTCAGGTAGTAGCGAACGAAGTCCTGGAAGATGACACCGATGCGCTGGCGCAGGTCGGAGATGTCGTACTCGCGCAGGTCGACCCCGTCGAGCAGGATCTGCCCCTCGGTCGGGTCGTACAGGCGCGTCAGCAGCTTGATCAGCGTCGTCTTGCCGGCGCCGTTCGGGCCGACCAGGGCGATCTTCTCGCTGGGACGCAGATGCATGTCCACGCCGCGCAGCGCCCAGGTCTCGCTGCCTTCATAACGGAACGACACCTGGCGGAACTCGACCCCCTGGCGGATCGGCGAGGGAAATGGGCGCGGTGCGGCCGCGACGACCATGGCCGGGCGCAGCTCGAGAAACGAGAACAGGTTGCTCATGAACAGGCCGTTCTCATACAGTTCACTCAGCCCGAAGAAGATCGACTCGAATGTCCGCTGGCTGCTGCGGAAGACTCCCAGGTAGAGGGTCATGTCGCCCAGCGTGATCGCGCCGGCAACCGCCCGCCAGACGATCCAGGCATAGGAGGCGTAATAGGAGAGGGTGGCCAGCAGCCCCCAGCCGACGGAGGCCAGGCTGCGCCGCTGCGCGATGGCCTGGTCCTCGCCCAGGAACTTCCAGAACAGGCTGGCGTAGCGGCCCAAGAGCGGCTCGCCCAATTCGAAGAGCTTGACCTCTTTGACGGCGCTGAAGTCGGTCAGCAGGTGCTCGAGGTAGGCGAGCTTGCGCGCTTCCGGCGCCCGCCGGGAGATCACCCGGAAGTTCAAATCGGCATACTGGCTCTGGGCGATGAAGGCCGGGAGGGTCGCCAGGAACAAGACCAGCGCCAGCAGCGGGCTGAAGCGCAGCAGCAGGGCGCCGAAGGATAGCAGCGTGATGATGTTCTGCACCAGGTAGAAGCCGCCGTTGACGATCTGCAGCCCGCGCCGGTCGGCCTCGCGCCGGGCGTTCTGCAGCTTGTCGTAGTAGTCGGGGTTTTCAAAGTGGGTCAGATCGAGTTCGAGCGCCTTGCGGATGATGCGGGTGTTGATGGCCAGGTTCAGGCGCGCGTGCAGGACATGTTCGGCCAGGCTGCGGCCCTGACTGACAGCTGTGCTGATCAGGACCAAAGCGAATTCCGCCAGGAGCAGCGGGATGATCGCCGCCAGGCCGGCCTGGGCGCCGACGTGACCGCCGATGGCGGCCACGACCCCGTCGACGATCAGCTTGCCGACCCACGCCTGGGCCGCAGGCAACAGGGCGCCGACAACAGTGCAGGCAGCCATGGCCATCGCCGAAGGCGGATGCGATTCCCAGACGATGGCGAAGGCCCGGCGTATGTTGATGGCCGCGTCGTCGACCTTTGCGCGGCGCTCGTCGACCCATTCTTGCAGGCGATGGAGACGTTCGATCATGAGGGCATCATACCATGCGGGCGCGCGGCATGCGTCGGTCGAAGCGAATGATGCGCAGATGCGGCATGGGGGATCAGGCGCGCGACGGAAGTGCGCCGTGCGCGCAGTACCAGTCGTAGGTTTCCTGGGCGGCCTGGCGGAACGAGCGGGCCGGCGAGAAAGCCAGCTCGCGCCGGGCTTTGCTGGTGTCGCACCACAAGTAGTGGGCGGCGTGGCGAAGCTGGTCGCCGTCGAGCGGTAGGCTCACGACGTGGCGCAACGCGTCGACCACGGCTGCGGCCGGAGGAACGGCCCAGTGCGGCAGCTTGAGCCACGGAGGCCGGCCGCCGACGATCTCGGCCAGCGTTGCGAAAACCTGCTGGTGGGTGAGATTCTCGCCGCCCAGCAGATAGCGCTCTCCCGGGCGGCCGCGCCGCAGCGCGGCCAGGTGGCCGGCGGCGACGTCGTCGATGTGGATGACGTTTACCCCGCCGTCGATCCACAGGAACGTCCGGCCGCGGGCGGCCTCGATGACCAACGAGCCGCTGATCTGGTTGAGGTCGCCAGGGCCGAGGACGATCGACGGGTTGACGATCACCACCTCGATCCGACCCGCGGAGGCGCGCAGCGCCTCGACTTCGGCCTGGTATTTGGCATAGGCGTAGGGGAAGCGGCGCGGCGGCAGATCGAAGGCGTGCGTCTCGGTGAGGAGCTCGCCGGCGCGCGGTAAGCCCATCGCCGCCAGTGAGCTGGTCAAGACCAGACGGCGCACACCGGCCGCGCCGGCCGCGGCGACGATGTTGCGTGTCCCTTCGACGGCGGCGGGGAGGACGTCGGCCGGGCGGCGCCAATAGGCCGACTCGGCCGCGGCGTGGAACACGATCGAGACGCCGTCCATCGCCTGTCCCAGGCTCTCTGGCCGGCGGATATCGCCCAGTACCGCCTGGACGGGCAGCCTCTCTAAGGCCAGGTGCGACGAGGTCGGCCGGAGGAGGGCGCGCACCCGGAAACCCTCGAGCGTAAGAGCACGGCAGATGGCTGAGCCGATGAAGCCGCTCGCCCCGGTCACCAGGGCCAGCTCGGCGGAGGGCGGAGGGCGGCGCGTGGGGGCGCTCATCGGCTGGGGCCGGCCGCTGGGGCCTGCCTCAGTGGATCAGGCCGAGCTCGCGGCCGACCTCGCCCAGGATGTTGAGCGCCCGGTCGATCTGCTCGTCGGTGTGCGTGGCCATGTAGGAGGTGCGTAGCAGGCACTGGTCGGGCGGGACCGCCGGCGAGATGACGGCGTTAGTGTACAGGCCCTTCTCGAAACACATCTTCCAGGCCAGCAGCGTGGTGTCGCGCTGGCCAACGATGATCGGGATGATCGGGGTGACGCTCGGCCCCATGTTGAAGCCCAGGCGGATCAGCCCGGCCCGCATCCGTTCGGTGACCACCCACAACCGCTCGACGTGCTCCGGCTCGGTCTCCATGATCTCCAGCGCCGCCAGGACCGAGGCGACGTTGGAGGCCGGCATCGAGGCGCTGAAGATCAGCGAGCGTGCGTGATGCTGGATGTAGTGGACGACTTCCTCATCGCCGGCAATGAACCCGCCCAGCGAGGCGAAGGACTTGCTGAAGGTGCCCATGATCAGATCGACCTGGTCGGTAACGCCGAAGTGCGCCGCCGTGCCTCGCCCGCCGCCCATCACGCCCAGGCTGTGCGCGTCGTCGACCATCAGGCGGGCACCGTGTTTCTTGATGATGGGGAGCATTTCGGGCAGCGGCGCCAGGTCGCCGCCCATGCTGTACACCCCGTCGACCACCACCAATCGGCCGGCCTTCTCGTCGATGCCGGCCAGCACCCGGTCCAGATGCGTCAGTTCGTTGTGGTTGAAGCGGCGCATTTCACCCAGCGCCAGAATGCAGCCGTCGACGATGCTGGCGTGATCGTCCTTGTCGGCGACGACCACGTCGCCGCGCCCGACCAAACAGGAGATCACTCCCAGGTTGACCTGGAAGCCGGTGCTGAAGACCAGCGCCGCCTGCTTGTTGACGAAGGCTGCCAGCCGCCGTTCGAGTTCCTGGTGCAGCGCCAGCGTCCCATTGAGGAAGCGCGAGCCGGTGCAGGAGGTGCCGTAGCGTTTGGTGGCCTCGATGGCCGCCTGGCGCACGCGCGGATCGGTGGTCAAGCCCAGGTAGTTGTTCGAGCCGATCATCAGCACCCGGCGGCCCCCGATCGTCACCTCGGTGCCCTCAGTATCCTCGAGCGGCAGGAAGTAGGGGTACAGGCCGGCTGCCTGTGCCATACGTGCATCCATGTACTCGGCGCACTTCTGGAATATGTCCACCGTACTCCCTCCGACTCACGACGCCGACCTGCGTCTCATCCTGAAACCCGGATAATCGCCCAGGGGAACGGTTTCAGGATAGAATGCCTTCCCGGGGTTGTCAACCCGCTGCGGCCGGCGGACACTCTCTGTGAGAGGCGTGCGCCGGAGTTCTGAGTCGGTCGAATGCTGGAGGTATGGATGTTGCGACGGTTCCAACAATGGGGTGTCCTTGTGCTCCTGGCTGGGGCGGCGCTGGCCTGCGCGCTTCCACAGGCGGTTGCCGAACCGAATCAGGCGGCCACGCCGGAGAGCGCGGCGACGGCGACCAGCGACCCGGGTCGAACCCGGGTAGATGGGGGCGGTTTGTCGTTGGTCCTGCCGTCGGGCTGGAGCATAGCCGGCCCGCACTCGGCGGAAGCCGGCGGCGTGAGCTATCAACTCTATACGCTCGGCCTCGACCCCGCGGCGAGCGGCGGGCCGGGGACAAGCCTGATCATCATCGCGGATGCGGCGCAGCTCTCGGCCGAGGCCTTCGTGGCCGCACAGTGCTCGACCTGCCCGGTGGCCCCGTTCGTCGACACGCAGCTGGGCGGGCTGCCGGCGCGGCGGACCCAGGTGGGCGGCGGTGGCGTGCCCTTCACGGTCGACTGGGTCTTCGTCGAACGCGGCGGACAGCTGATCGGCCTATCGATGCGTGACCCGGAGACGCTGGCGACGCTGGAGGACGTGCTGCAGTCGGTGACGTTCGACTCTGACTGAGGCCGCGCCTCGGCCGCCGCTCCGCCGCGGAGGGCAATGTGCGAACCAGAGGGAAGGTCCTCATCCTGGCGGCCGCAGCCGGCCTGGTCGGCTGTGGTGCCATGGCGGCTACGCTGGCCTGGTCGAGCGGGGCGGCCGTCAGCTGCGGGCCGGCGCTCGAGGGGCTGCCCGAGGCGGGGACGCACGCGTACAGCCTGATCTCCGGCGGGATGAGGCGCTGTTACCTGTTGCACATCCCGCCCGACCTGGATCGCCAGCAGCCGGCTGCGATCGTGCTCAGCCTGCACGGCTTCCTCTCGAATCCGCGCAGCCAGGCCTACCTCAGCCGCTGGCATACCGTCGCCGACCGGGAGGGATTCATCGTCGTCTACCCGCAAGGGACCGGCCGGCCGCTGCGCTGGAACAGTTCGCTAGACTTCCAGGTGTCGGCCGTCGACGATGTGCAGTTCCTGCACCAGCTGCTGACGGAACTCGCGGCCGTCACGGCCATCGACCCGGCGCGCGTGTATGTGAACGGCATGTCCAACGGCGGCGCAATGGCGCACCGGTTGGCATGCGAACTGTCGGACGTCTTTGCCGCGGCCGGCATAGTCGCCGGCCCGCCGACCACGCCGTCCGGCGGCTGCAATCCGTCGCGCCCCGTGCCGATCATCGCCTTCTACGGCACCGACGACCCGCTGGTCGCTTACCAGGGATCGGCTGAGCCTGCGGGTGAGGTGCCGTGGTGGGCCGGCTGGATGCACGTGCGCATGGCCGGCGCGCTGCCGGCGGTCGAGCCCTGGATCGTCGCCTGGGCCGAGCGAAACGGTTGTGCCGCGCAGGCTGAGCCTCTGCCGGCGAAGGGGGCGGTGTCGGGCATCTGCTACGGCGGCTGTGCCGGCGGCGCCGAGGTCATCTTGTACACGGTCGCCGGTGGCGGACACACCTGGCCGGGCGGCGGGCCGATCTACGTTGGCTGGACCACGAACGACATCTCCGCCACTGAAGTCATGTGGGATTTCTTCGAGGCCCATCCCTTGACGGACTGAAGGCGCCCCGGCAGATGGCCCTAAGGAAGTGACCGGGCCGCTGTCTCGGGGCCGCGTTGCCCTCTGGTCGCACTGCGTGAATCCCTTCGCTGTGTACGGATGTCGCCAGGCAGCCGAGGCGCGGCTGGTGTCTCGCCGCGACCGGTATACTTGGCGGCCATGGACGTGTCTCTGGCGCTGCGCGGCTTCGTGATCGGACTGGCCATCGCCGCGCCTGTCGGGCCGATCGGCGTGCTGTGCATCCGGCGCACACTGGCCGACGGCCGGGCGGTCGGCTTCGTCTCGGGGTTGGGGGCCGCCAGTGCGGACGCGGTCTACGGCAGCATTGCCGCCTTCGGGTTGACGGCGGTCTCCGGCATGCTGATCGCCTATCAATTCTGGCTTCGTCTGGTCGGTGGGCTCTTCCTGCTCTATCTCGGGGTTCGCACGTTCCATGCCCCTGTCATAGACCGGCCGGCGGCTGCGCCGGCGCGCGGCCTGCTCGGCGCGTACGGCTCCACTCTAGCCTTGACACTCACGAATCCGATGACGATTCTTTCCTTCGCCGCCGTGTTCGCCGGGCTGGGGATCGTCCAGTCTCAGGTCGACTACCGCCAGGCGGCGACGATGGTCGCCGGTGTGTTTGTGGGGTCGGCCTCATGGTGGTTGGCGCTCAGCTTCGGCGTCGGCCTGCTGCGCTCGCGCCTCGGGCCGACCGCCTTCCGCTGGATCAACCGCCTCTCTGGGGCGGTGATCTTCGCCTTCGGCCTGGCAGCGCTTGCGAGTCTGTTGTTCCCGTCTGCATGAGGATTCAGAATCTAGCCCGGCAATGAGCAAGCCCTCGGCATGTGGCGAGGGCTTGCTCATTACCGGGTGGTGGTCGGAGTCCTACGGCAGACGGGTGAGCGCTTCCGCCGCCAGGGTCTCGCCGATGGTCCGAGCGTGAACCGGGTCGAGTGTCGGAGCGGCGTACGTGATCGACAGGTAGCTCTCGCCGCGGACGGCGATCACGGCCCCAGCCTGCACGAAGCCTAAGTTCAGGACCTGGAAGTAGGCGGCGTCGCCCAGGCCATCCAGGCGCTGGTACTCCTCGGGTGTGGGGCTGAAACCACACACCTCGCGCTGGACCCGGTCTTGCTCATCGATCAACTCCGGCAGTGTCCGGTCGAACAGAGCCTGGATCTCCGGGGGGAACGGCGTCGCGGTTGCCTCGCCGCCCATGCTGAAGCTGACCGAGCAATCGGACTGCAGTTGGGCGATGGTGTTGAGGAACAGCGTCTTGGCCGCGACGCCCGACAGGACCGACAAAGTGACCGATTGGGTGCCGGAGGCGCCGACGAACAAGCACACGCCCGGGCCAGGGCTGGTCGTGACCGCCTCGCCCAGGGCGGCTTCCACAGTTCCCGGGTCGAGTACGGAGCAGAGGTCGAGAGTCGTCAGATCGGCCGCTGCGGTCGGTGATGCAGCCGGAACGGACGTGGCCACCTCGACCACCCACGTGGGCGTCTCAATCGGCGGGGGTGTCTCCGCCACAGCCGCGGGGGCCGACGCCGGCGCGTTGCACGCTGACAGGAATGCGAGCAGGACGACAAGGCTGACTGCGCGGTTCCGCATGCGGTTGCTCCCTCGATGTCGGTAACGAGGATTGTGACACACAGGGTCGGCCTGGGCCATAGTACGCAACGGCGGCGGGCGGGGCAGGCAACAGGACTGGCCTCGCGTGGAACGCGGCCTTGTCCTCGCTCATGCGCGATGCGATACTCGCCGCCGGCGAGTGCCCGTCGACGCGTTCTTCCGGCGTGGAGCGTCCGATATGCATCGAAATCCGCTGGGTGGCCTGGTCGCGCTTGCGCTGGCCGCGTGGGCCTGCGCCGCTCCCCTGTCAACCGCCGCCCCGGCCTCGCCGACCGCGAGCGCCGAACCGACGACTGCCGCAGCTCCGACTGCTGAAGCGGCGACGGCGGGACCGACGGGCGAGCCGCCGACGTTCACGATCGGCATCCTGATTGATCTCGATTCGGAACCTGTTCCCGCCGAGGGTCTGGCGACCGCACTGGCCGAGGCCAGCCGGCTGCTGCAGGAGCGGACGGGCTTCATCTACGAAGTCCTGGAAGTGGTGGAGGGGCGCCCCGCGGTCTCGATCGAAGCCTGGGTGCGGGAGTACGTGGCGGGCAAAGCGCCGCCGATCCCCGACGGGGTGGTCGTGTTCTCGTACGGCGATGACGGCTTCGCCCGGGAGCGTGGCGGGTACTCGTTCGGCGTCCCTGCTCCGTCGGGATTCATGAATGACTTCGTCTCGCCCGAGGTCGGCGGCCGCTCGGTGTACGTCGCCGTGCTGCACTGGAGCCATCGCTTCGCCGCCTGCGGCTATGACGAATCGGGAAACCTGGCGAGTGAGGTCGCCGTCGACGGACAGTGCCGCAATCAACCCGGGACGGCCTGCACCACGCACAACGGGTATTCGATGTGCGCAAACGCGGTCGGCGATGCCTACGCCTCGACGCCGACGTATTTCGTCGCCGCCAACCTCACGCATGAGTTCCTGCATCCCTTCGGCATGCACGGCAATTACGACCACTATGGGACGGAGGCGTGCCGGGACACGATGGGGTGGGGCGCCGATTGGGCCTTCTCGGTCGCGGACGCCGAGTACTGGCTGGGCCAATGTCCTTACCTCTTCGACCGCTTCCGGTCGAGCTACCGGCCGTAGGCGGCTTGACGTTGGTGTCATCGACTGTATAATCGCGAAGACAACTCAGACTGAGCGTGACGAGCGCGGAGACACGCTTGCTGTAGATCCTCTCAGAGAGCCGCCGGCTGGTGCGAGGCGGTGGGGGTCGGGCAAGCCTCCTCTCCGCCGGCCGCACAGGCCGCGTCGCTCCCGCAGGGGCGAAAATGCGCCGTAAGGGAGCCGGGTGCGCCCGCTATCGCGCCACAAGGCCCCGCCGTGCGGGGCAAATGCAGGTGGCACCACGAGTGCGCCCCCTCGTCCTGCGGATGAGGGGGCGCTTGCTTCCGCCTGCGGAGGTGCAGCGTGCTGGATATTCAACTTGTGCGGGAGAAGCCGGACGAGGTGCGGGCGGCACTGCTGCGCCGGGGGATTGACCCGCCGATCGAGGCGATCCTCAGCCTGGACGGGCGCCGGCGCGGGCTGCTGACCGAGGTCGAGGGGCTGAAGGCGGAACGCAACCGCGTCTCGAAGGAGATCAGCCAAACGCGCGACCCGGCCGAGCGCGCCGGACGTATCGAGGCCATGCGATCGGTCGGCGAGAGGATCGAAGCCCTCGACGCGCAGGTGCACCAGGCCGATGAGGCGCTGCTGGTCTTGATGCGCGAGATTCCCAACCTGCCCGATCCGTCGGTCCCCGACGGCTTGGACGAGAGCGCCAACCCGGTCATCCGCACGGTCGGGGAGCCGAAGTCGTTCGACTTTGCCCCGCAGCCCCACTGGGAGCTCGGTTCGGCGCTGGGGATCCTGGACCTGGAGCGCGGCGTCAAGCTGACCGGCTCGCGCTTCTATGTGCTCAGCGGGGCCGGGGCCCGGCTGCAACGCGCACTGATCGCCTGGATGCTCGATCTGCACATCCGCCAGGGCTACCTGGAGCAGTACACACCGTTCCTCGTGCGCCAAGCCACGCTGTTTGCCGCCGGGCAGCTGCCTAAGTTCGCTGACAACCTGTATCGCGATCATGAAGAAGATCTGTGGTTGGTGCCGACGGCGGAGGTGCCGCTGACCGGCCTGCACATGGACGAGATCCTGGAGGGCGAGTCGCTGCCGCGCCGCTATACGGCCTATACGCCCTGCTTCCGACGCGAGAAGATGTCGGCCGGGCGCGACGTGCGCGGCATCAAGCGCGGCCACCAGTTCGACAAAGTGGAGATGTACGTCTTCTGCCGGCCGGAGGACTCGCCGGCCGAACTGGATCGCATGCTGGCCGATGCCGAGGCGACCTGTGCCGGACTGGGCCTGGCTTACCGGGTCAAGCAGCTGTGCACCGGCGACCTGGGTTTCTCCGCCGGCAAGACGTTCGACCTGGAGGTCTGGGCGCCGGGGTGCGCCGAGTGGCTGGAGGTCTCATCGGTCTCCAATTGCACGGATTTCCAGGCGCGCCGGGCGAATGCCCGCTTCCGCCGTGCGCCCAAGGCGCGCGCCGAGCTTGTACACACCCTGAACGGTTCCGGGCTGGGCCTGCCGCGGACGCTGATCGCCGTGCTCGAGAACTACCAGCACGCCGATGGGAGCGTGACAGTTCCGGAGGTGTTGCGGCCGTGGATGGGCGGCGCCGAGGTGATCGGCCCGCCGGGCGCCTGAACCTACGGCGGAGGATCCCGCGTGAACGAGACTCTGATCACGATCGTGGCCGGGGTGGTGATGCTGGTGGGCCTGGCCGGAGTGGTCCTGCCGGTGCTGCCCGGGGCGATCCTTATCTGGGGCGCGGCGCTGGGCTATGGCCTGCTGGCCGGGTGGGGCGACTCCGGGCCATGGCTGTTCGCCCTGATTACCCTGTTGGGGCTGTCCGGACTCGGCGCGGAGATCTGGGTCACCGGGACCGGGGCAAAGATGGCCGGAGCGTCGGTATGGTCGTTGCTGGCCGGGCTTGGCCTGGGTTTGGTGGGGCTGGTGTTCGGCTCCCTGCCGGGGCTGCTGGCCGGATTGGTGTTGGGAACGCTGGCGGTCGAGTACTGGCGGCGCAAGGACTGGGATCAGGCGGTCAAATCCTCCTTGGGGACGCTGGCGGGTTACGGGCTGTCGTACGGGGTCAAGCTGGTGATCGGTCTGATGATGATCGCTGCCTGGGTGGCGTGGGTGGCAATCGGCTGACAGATCTCCAACTTCCAAAGTTCGTAGAACTTCGGGAGTTGAGAACGCCTACCCGGGCTTGAAGTAGACCATCCCAACACCCATGCGGTCGAGCGCCTCTTCGGCCCAGTACTGCACCACGGCCGAAGGATCATCGACGGCGGCGATGAGGGCGCCAATCGATTCCTTGTCTTGAATCGAGGCCAGGGCGCGAGAGGCTTCGATGCGCACGGCAGCCTGCGGGCTGGAGAGCGCCTCGACCAATAACGGGGTCGCCGGGGCTCCCAGCGCGGCGAGCGCATCGCCGGCCAGGCGGGCCGTGAGTCGGTCGCCATCGTTCAGCAGGTCGATCAGATCGGCGGCCGCGCCCGGGTGCGGCCGGAGGCGCAGACCGAGGGCCGCACACTGGCGCACGGCGGCATCGGGGTCAGCCAGCGCGCGCTGCAGGGCGGGCGGGACGCGCGGGTCGTCGATGGCTGCCAGGGCGCGTGCCGCCCACCAGCGGTGGTCGCTGTGCGGATCCTCCAGGGCTATCAGCAGTCGGGGAAGCGCGGACGGGGCCAGTGCAGCCAGGACAGCAATGGCGGCTTCAGCCTGGCTGTCGTCCCCGCTGAACAGCGTGGCAAGCGCCGCCTCCAGGTCAGTCACCGCCGGGTCAGGACTCGGGAGGCGGGACGGGCAGTTCGGCTTCGGCGACCCTGACCCACTTGTCGCCCTCCTCGATCAACATCACCGGGATATCGTCAAGGACGGGGTACTTGCGGCCGCAGCCGGGCTCCTGGCACACGAGCCAGGTGTCTTTGACCAGCTTGAGCAGGCCGTCCTTCTCGCGCACGCAGGCCGGGCAACGCAGGATCTCAAGCAGATCGTCGGGGATCATGGCCCTCTCCTGTGTCGTCGCGGATTGTACCATGCCGCGCCCGACGGCCGCTTGCCGCGCGGTCAGGTCATTCGGTGCGGGCGTCCGGCGGCAGTGAGGTTCCCGGGCCGAACTCGTAGATCGCGCGCCAGGGCAGGTAATGGGTGCGGAACGTGTCCTGGTGGATCACACCGCCGTCGCGCGTGACGGTGCGTGTGACGGTCACGTCCATTCCGTCGGCTTCGTAGTCGACCTGCTCGATCTCGCCCGAGGGCAGGTCCGAGTTCTCGCGGTAGAGCGGTTCAGGCGCCTCGACCACGTTCATCGGGCCGCTGGTCGACCAGTCGACCGCTCGGCCATCGGAGGTCGAGTAGATCTTCCACAGCAACTGGTTGCCGTAGACGTAGGTCTCGAGCAGCACCCAGTAAGGGGAGTCGTTGGTGAAGCGGAAGTCGACGCGCGGCACGAAGACGGTGGCGTCGAGTCCCGGGCCGGGTGAGCCCGGTCCCTGCTCATAGTAGCCGACCCGATAGGCGTGCGGGTGACGCTCTTCGATCTGGTAGCCCCCGAAGAAAGCCGCCCGAAAGAGCGTGGTGCTGACCTGGCACACTCCGCCGCCCAGGCCCTGAATGGTGCGGTCGCCGAAAATGATCAGCGCCTCGGTGTAGCCGGTGTCCAGGCTGATGTCGCCCAGCACTTCGGCCATCGAAAGCGTTTCGCCCGGCGCGATCAACAGCCCGTGGAACTCGGCCGAGGCGGTGCGGATGTTCTGGATGCGGCCGGCGCTCGACCCGGAGAAGTAGGTCGAGACGGCGACGATGTTCTCGCTGATGCCGAGATCGGCAGCGGTGGCGCTGCTGCGGACGGGCGGATCGGTCGTCTGGAAGACCAGGGGGAGCTGGTGCGCGCCGGCCACCAGCCCCTGATTGATGGCCTGAATGCTGGCGGGGACGTCCAGCGTGCGGCCGATCACCTCGCTCTGCAGCAGGTCCAATTGGCGCGTATCGTCGTTGAAGATGAAGCGGGCATTCTCGGGCGCCCGCTGGAGGGCCGGGACGAGCGGCTCGAGATAGGAGGTCAGCGAGTCGGGGTCCAGGCCGACCTCATAGCGCCCGCCGTCGCCGTCGCTGACCAGGTTGAAGCGCAGCATCGAGGCCAGCCCCGGCGGGTCGAGGCGCCATGGACCGGCGCCCTCGGCGGTCAGCGTCAGGGGCTGGCGCAGGATCTCACGGGCGAGGGCGGCCTGCTCGGAGGCGTCCAATACGAGCGGGGGCGTCTCGTCGATGACCAGCGGGACCTCGGAATCGTAGAGTTGGGATAGGGCCGGTGTCAGGGCCTGGAGCGTCGCGTGGACGTTCAGCGCGCGGCCGATCTGCCCGGGGCTCATTTCGACCTCGAGGCCGTTGACCCTCAGGGTCGCCAGGATCTGCGGCTGGTCGATCTGGCGGGCAAGCTCCTGCAGGTAGGCTGCGCCGGAGCGCTGGTCGAAGATGACGATCGGCGGAATAGCCCAGCCCTCGGTCCAGGCGTCGTACTGTTCCTGGAGCGCGGCGAAAATGGAACCGCGCCGCCCGACGGTCAGCGCGCGCTCTGCCAGGCTGGGGATGTCCATCACCACCCCGAGTTGCTCGGGGCGCACTGACCACTGACGTTCCCCGTCGCGCAGCAACACGGTCCCGGTGCGCGGGTAAGTGAGTAGGCCGGCCAGCGCAGACTCGATTTCGGTCTTGGTCATCCCGGCGACGTGAACCCCGGCGGCGGTCACGCCCGGCAGTGCACGCCCGGCGTAGACCACGCGCACGCCCAAGACGAACAACACCAGCCCGGCCAGGATCGCCGCGCCGGCGGCCAGCATGGCCGTGAAGGCGCGCCTCAGGTCGGACATGATCTCAGGCGTCAATTGGGGGCGTGCGCGCGGGATGCGCATTTCCGGCCTCTCAGGGGCGGGATTATATCACCCGCATGACGCCGGAGAGCCGGCGGCGGTTCCTGGACTAGTGACGAAGGTAGACTTCGATGCTGGTGTAGTGCAGGTAGTTGACGCCGTCTTCGGCGAGCTCGTACAGCGCCAGGCGGCCGTACTGTTCATAGGGGACTTCGTAGGTCACCTCGGCCTCGACGACGCCGGTCTCGCCGATCCCGCCCGGTAACGGGTACACGGTCTGTACGGACAGCGGATCGCCGTCACCGTCGAAGAGCGCCAGCGTCCATCCTTGTCCACTCTGTGTCCAGCCTGCGAGGCGTGTTGCGAAGCGCCCGCCGCGGACCCCGGCGCCATCACGAGGCGCCAGAATCGCCAGCTGCTCCGGCCCCTGCGCGGCCGGGTGCACCAGCGGCGCACCGGCTGCCAGCAGGATCAGATCAAGTGTCATCAAGTGCGCCATGCGGCCGCTGCGCTGATCGTCGGTGCTGAGTTCCAGGCGGCCGGCTTCGGCGACACCGGGGATGTTGAAGGTCAACTCGGTGGAAAAGGGGCCGGCATAGCCGCGCAGGGTATTCAGGTAGGTCGTCCGCTGGGCAAGCACGCGCCCGTCTTCGCCCAGAAGTCGGACGTGAACGCGCTCATTGAAGCTCGGTCCAGCCCGGCCGCTGATTTCAAACGGGCTGGTGACCTGGGAGCCGGGCCCGGGGTTGAAAAGCGCGATGCGTTCCAGCGGCAGATTGACCGGAGCCGGCGCGGGCGTGTAGGTCGCCGTCGGTTCGGGCTCTTCCAGAATGGCGGCCGGCGTAGGGTTGGAGAGCGGCCCGCGCGTCGGCGTCGGCGCGGGGCCGCTGGTCGGCGTCGGCCCCGCCGGTGCGCCGGTCGGAGGCGAGGGCTGGGGTAAGGTCGGCGGCGCCCCGCAACCGGCCAGGAGCAGGCAGATCAGCAAGAGCGCGCGTCGGGCGAATGTCACGGGCGGGCCCCCTGTTCCCCACCCGCCGCGATCTGTGGCGAAACCTCATGCATGAAGCCGGCCATCGCCTCCAGTCGGGCGGCCGCGTTCGGTGCCTCGAATGCCAAAACGGGATACTCGAGCCCGGCCTGGATGTAGGCGCGCAGCTGCTCGGCCACACGCGGCGGTGGGCCGCTGAGCACGCCGGGCGTCTCGGCCGCTTCCGGGTCGACTCGGATGCGCAGGCTGATGGTGACCGGCCGGCCGGAGGCGCGGGCACGGAGCCCTGCGACGCTCTGGGCGAACTCGCGCAGGGGCAGGCGGGTGGGATGCCACCCGTCGCCCAGTTCGGCGGCGCGGCGCAGCGCGGCGGGGGAATTGCCTCCGATCCAGATCGGAAGGCCCGGGCGCTGGACGGGCTTTGGGGCGAAGACCGCCTCGCGCAGCTGGTAGAAACGGCCCTCGAATGTCAGGCCGGCGGCCTCGTCCGATGCCCACAGCAGGCGCAACAGCCTCACGGCTTCGTCGAGGCGCCGGCCGCGGTCTTCGAATCGCTGCCCCAGATTGGCGAACTCCCCCGAGGACCAGCCCACGCCGACACACACCATCGCCCGCCCGCCGGAGAGGCGATCGAGGGTGGCGAGTTGTTTGGCGGCCAGGACCGGGTCGCGTTGCGGCAAAACCAGGCTGGAGACGCCCAGGCGGATCCGTTGGGTGCATGCGGCCAGGTGGGCCAGCGTCATCAGAGCTTCGAGGATGTGCCCGTAGACCTGGGCGTCGGAGCGCGGCAGGACGAGATGGTCGGTGGTCCAGACCGAGTCGTAGCCCAGACTCTCGGCGGCCTGTGCCGCGGCCGTGAGCTCCTCGGCCGAGGCCTGGGGCCCGAAGTTGGGCAGGATCACGCCATACTTCATCGGGCCACCCGAGGCGCGCGGTTCGCGGCGCGCACGGAGCGCCTCACCCCAGGGCCTCCCACACGTCCAGCTTGCTGGTGACGCGCTCGATGATCTCGTCGGTGAACTGGGTCGTGCTCGTCGAACCGCCCACGTCGGGCGTGGCGATCCCCTGGTGAACGGCTTCGAAAACCGATTCGTAGATGGCGCGTGAGGCTCTGTCCGCGGCCGGGCTGCTCAGGTGCGTCAGCAGAGCGGCCGAGGCCAGGATCATGCCCATCGGGTTGGCGAGGTTCTTGCCCTGCAGCGCCGGCGCGGTCCCGTGCGGCGCCTCGGCCATCGCCACTCGCACCTGCATGGCCGTTTCGTCGAAGGCCAGGACCATCGATTCGGCGCCGGCGATCGAGCCATACATCTGCAGCACCAAGTCGGACAGGCAATCGCCGTCACGGTTCAGGGCGGGGATGACGAGCGCCTCGCCCTCGTTCTGCAGGAGCAACGCGTAGGTTGCATCGATCAACTGTGGATCGTAGACGACCGCCGGATGCCGGCTGGCGGCCGCATCCATCTCCTCCTTGAACATGCCCTCGTAGACCGGGCTGACCGTGTACTTGGGTCCGCCGAAGACTCTGGCGCCGATGCGTTCGGCATGTTGAAAGGCGAACTCGGCCACCGCCCGGCAGGTGCGCCGCGACAGGCGCTCGGTGCGCAGGGCGATCTCGTCACCGGCGTCGTCGGTCTCGCGCCATTCGTGCGCGCCATAGGCGTCGCCTACCGCCATGCGCACGACGGAGATGGGCGCGTGCACGCCGCCGACGGGGCGCACCCTGGGGATGCGCCGGCCGGTGCGCAGGATGACCTTGCCGTCGATGGCCTCGCGCAGGATGGCGTTCGGGCTGCCGACGTCGTCCGGGTCGGCCGGGGTGATGGTGGCCGCCTTGAGCCCCAAGCCGGTGCGCAGCATCGCCCGGGCGGCGTCGTTCAGGACCCGATTGGCAGTGCGGCGGCGGTTCTCCAGGCTGAGGTCGAAGTGCTCAAAAGTGAGCGGCAGGCGGCTGACCGAGGGGTCGAGGACCCGCAGCGCCTCAAGCAGGAGCTCCTGGCCGGTCTGGTCGCCCCCGAGGATGACGATGGATTGTGTCGTTGCAGTGGACATCCGGCACCTTGGGTACAGCCGAAGCCGGCCGGATCAGGTCGGCGCGGGGATGAAGCCTTCGATCGAGATGTCGTCGCTGTAGACCGGGGACTGGCGGCCCTGGGCGTCGCGGTACTGGACGGAGACGTAGAAGCCGAGCCAGTTCAAAGCCACGTCGGCCAGAAAGGTCTTCGACGGCTGGAATCGCTCCCAGGCCACATCGGAGAGTTCTTCCAAGGTGGCCGGCGAGCCCCGGGCCAGGATACGCATCTCGGTGACCTCGGCGTAGGTGCTGCTCGCCTGGAACGCGGCCTCGATCTCGACGGTGTTCCCGGCCAGCCCCAGCACGCAGCAGCGCCCCTCCTCGAGCAGGACGGAACCCGTCACGGGCAGGTACGCTGTAGGGCCGGGCGGAGGCTGTGTCGCCGGGCTGTACAAGGCGCCGACGCGGGTGGATAGGTATGCGATGTGGGTTCCCTGACGGGCGACCTGGCTCGACAGCGCGGCCAGCGTGGGATCGGGCGAAGGAGCAACGCTCTCTCGGCAGGCGAGCGCCGTCGAGGCGAGCAGCACCGCGGCTGTCATTCCCCGCCAGACGTGCGAGCCTGCCGCGGCGGGGTGCCGGCGTGAGGTGTGAGGTCCGGGAGAATGGGTCCCCATGCGTGTCGGGCTTCTGTGCACGGGGTTGATTATAGCCGTCGGGGGCGGGGATGGTGGCGGGCGGTGCCGGGCTCATCCGCCGGTTGCGGCGGCGCGCAGGCTGATCACGGCCAGGAAGAGACACAGCCCGGCATACACCCAGGCAGCGCGCCGGTCGTCGCGGCCGCGGCTGAAGGCGTAGTAGGCCGGCAGCGACAGCGCCGTGACGAATCCATACAGCAAGTGCACCGAGCGCTCCGGCCTGGCGCCCGCAAGCCACTGAACTGCGCCGATCAGCCCTTGCGCCACAAAGAGCAGCTCGCCACTGGCCAGGATGCCCCATAGCGTGCCGTCGACGCCACGGCGCCGCAGGGCGGAGGCGAGCGCCCATACGCCGGCCAGGAGGGAGAACAGCAAGATGGCCGTCGCCAGCCGGTCATGAATCAGCGTCAGGGTCATTCAGCCTCCGCTCGATCCGGACCGCTGCGCGCGGCTGCCGTAGCCGCCGCGCGCAACGTAGGCCGGTCAGACTCTAAAGCCGGTAGATCTCGCCGTACTTGCCCTTGAGGTAGCGCAAGTACGGTTCGGGAGAGAGCGCTGCGCCGGTGACGCGTTCGATGAGCTCCATCGGTTCGAACTTCGCGCCGTGCTTGTGCAGATTCTCGCGCAGCCAGTGGAGCAGGCCGCCAAACTCGGCCCGCTCGATCTGCTGCGGCAAGTCCGGGATGGCTGCGAGGATCGTCTCCCACAACTGCGCCGCCACCAGGTTGCCGAGCGCGTAGGTGGGGAAGTAGCCAATGCCGCCGAACGACCAGTGAATGTCCTGGAGCACACCCTTGGCGTCGTTGGGCGGGGTCAGCCCGAGGTACTCCTGCATGCGGCTGTTCCAGGCTTGCGGAAGGTCGGGCACCGCCAGCGTGCCCTCCATCAACGCCAGCTCGAGCTCGAAGCGCAGCATGATGTGCAGGTTGTAGGTAGCCTCATCCGCGTTGACGCGGATCAGCGAGGGCGAGACCTTGTTGATCGCCCGGTAGAAAGACTCCAGGTCGACCTGGGACAGGTTCTCCGGGAACAGCTCCTGCAGGCGGCCGTAGAAGGCCTTCCAGAAGGCGCGGCTGCGGCCGACCAGGTTCTCCCAGGTGCGCGACTGCGACTCGTGGACCGCCAGCGAAAGCGCCGCGGCCAGCGGGGTCCGATCGAAGCGCGCCGGAATGCCCTGTCCGTAGAGCGCATGGCCCGTCTCATGCAGTGTGCTGAAGAGCGCGTCGGCCAGGTAGTCGGCGTCGAAGCGCGTGGTGATGCGCACGTCGCCGGTGTTGAAATCAGTCGTAAACGGGTGAGCAGATTTGTCTTGCCGGCCGCGCTGCAGGTCGTAGCCGAAGCGTTGAGCGGCCTCCAGCCCGAAGGTCCACTGTCGATCCTCGGGATAGTGCTTGTAGAGGATCGCATCATCCACGACCGGGCCCTTGGAGGCGATAGCCTGGATCAGTTCGACCTGGCGCGGCCGCAGGGCGTCGAAGATCTGCTTGACCTGGGACGCTTTCATCCCCGGCTCGAAGTCATCGAGCAATGGGTCATAGACCGAGTCGTAGGGTGCGAAGAAGTCGGCGTACTGCCGGCGCATCTTGACGATCTGAACCAGGTGTTCCTGAAAGATGGAGAACTTCGATTCGGCGCGCGCCTGCTGCCAGGTCTGGTTGGCCAGGGAGGTGATGCGGCTGAACTCAGCCACATACTCGGCCGGGACTTTGCGCTCCTTTTCATAGAGACGGCGGGTCACGCGCAGCAGCCGGACGTCATCGCCGTCCGGCCCCTGGGCGGCAACCTCGGACTGGGCCGCCTCGATGAGCTCGCCGACCTGGTCGCTGACGAAGCGCTCGTGGGAAAGACGGCTGAGCGTCGACAGGACCATGGCCCGTCCGTCGGCGCCCCCGGGGGGCATGTACGTCTGCTGGTCCCATCCCAGGACCGACTCGGCCGCGCGCAGGTCAGCGACCTCTCCCAGAATGTCCTTCAGTTTGGCAAGCTTCTCTCCCATCGGGGCTCCTTGTGTGGAATCAGGTGATTTGCCAACGCAGGCGCTCGCCGCGCAGGGCGGCGAGGACCTCAGCAGCGATGTCCAGCGCCGCCCGGGTCTGCGCCTCGACGGTCTGGGCGGCAATGTGCGGCGTGACGATCACGGCCGGGTGCTCCAAGAGCGGCCCGGGTCGGGGCGGTTCCTCGGCGAACACATCCAGCGCCGCGCCGGCCAGGCGGCCGGAGTCGAGCGCCGCCAGCAGGGCGGTTTCGTCGATCAGGCCGCCGCGCGCCGTGCACACCAGGCGGGCGCCGGGGCGGAGAGCGGCCAGGACTCGGGCGTCGATCAGACCGCGCGTCTCCGGGGTAAGAGGTAGGTGCAGGCTGACGTAGTCCGCTTCGGCCAGGAGCGCCTCGAGGCCGAGCGGACGTGCGCCGCGCTCGGCGATCTCCAATTCGGGAACCCAGGGGTCGTGCGCGACCACGGCCATACCCAGTGCGCCTGCCCGCCGGGCGACGGCCGCACCGATGCGGCCCAGTCCGATCAGGCCGAGCGTCTTTCCACCCAGCTCGCTGCCCAGAAGCTCATCCTTGCGCCACTCGCCGCGCCGCAGGCTGGCGTCGGCCTGGGGCAGGTGCCGGGCCAGCGCCAGCATCAGCGCCAGCGTGTGCTCGGCCACGGCGTCGGTTGTGGCGCTCGGGGCGTTGACGACGATCACACCCGTCTGCCTTGCGGCCTGCACATCGATGTTGTCGATACCCACACCCGCCCGGCCGACGACGCGCAGGCGCGGCTGGGCGCGGCGGAGATGCTCGCCGGTCAGCTGCGTTCGGCCACGCACGATCACAGCGTCCACGCGGGGCAGTTCGTCCAGGCTGGCGGCCTCGATCACCGCGGCCTGCTGCTTCAGCGACGCCAATCCCTGCGGGGCCAACCCGTCGGTCACCAGGATGCGCCAATTGCTCATGGCTTCATGGATGGGCCGTCGGCTGGGGAGCGGCCGGGGCAATTGTAACACCCGCATCTTTCGCCGGAACACCGATGAGCAGCGCCAGCGGGCCAGCCTGGAGGATCCACATGGCTGCAGGCAGGCCGGCCAAGCCGGCGACGGCCCCGACCGCTGCGGCCAACCCAGCCCCGATGAGGCCGGAGACCGAGGTCAGCGCCATGACCGTTCCCGATTGGCCGGGCGCGGCGGCGTAGGCCTCGGCTTGCAGCACGGCGTACCAGCCGAGCGTACCAGCGCGCAGGGCGAGAGCCAGTCCGACCTTCGCCGCCGGCCAGGGTGAGAGCAGCCAGACGGGGTAGAGCAGGGCGACCACCGCGGCGGAGATGCGCACCAACCGGCGAGCGGGGACGCGCTCCAGGAGTGGAACGGCCAGGGCGTCGGCGATCAACCCGGCGGCCATTATGGCGCTCAGGACCAGACCGGCCTGCAGAGCGCTCAGTCCGACGACGTCGACGAAGTACAACGCCGTGTAGCTGGTCAGAATATCCATCATCAGGTCGCTGAGTTGGAGCAGCGTCAGCCAGCGGATCAACCCCGGGCGCCGCAGCGCGCGGCGCAGGTTGCCGCCCATCTGCCCGACCAGCGGCGCAGGCGATTGGGCAGCCGATCCGCCTGGAAGGCGGCGGACGGCGACGACGGTCAGGCCGAGAGTCATTGCGGCCAGGGCGAAATACGCCGCCCGCCACGTCAGGCCGAGCAGCAATACGCCGCCCAGGAACAGGGGCCCGATCAGCCCGCCGAGCGATCCGGCCAACGTCCAGCGAGCCATCGCCTGGGCTTGGCGGCCTCGGCTGGCATCGATCAGCGCTGCTTGAGACAGGCTGACGAATGCGCCGCTGGCCGGGTAACACAGGACCAACGCGGCCAGCAGGGCGGGGAACCCGGCGGCCAGGCCGGTCACGACCAGCGCCGCGGCGAAGGCGACGCCGCCGCCGAGGATCAACCGGCGGCGCCAGGATGTGTCGCCCAGAAGCATCACGACCGGCTCGACAAGGATGTTCAGCAGCCCAGGCAGGCCCACCAGCAGGCCGACCTGTGCGTAGGTCAGTTCCAACGAGGTGCGGATCACTGGCAGCGCGGCGAAGTGCACGCTGAAGGTCAGCTCATCCAGCAACTCGATTAACAGGAAGAGGAGCATCGGCCGCAGCCGCGCCAACGCGGATCGGTCAGTTCGCCGGGTCGGGATCAAACCGTCAAAGGAATCCATGCCACACCTCGTCTGCCTGCGGAGATCGGAACGAAGACGGCTCCGGCGAGGCGAGGCGGGCCACGCGTGGGTGAGGAGGGGATCTAGCCGGGAGGTCGGAGAGCGCGCAACATAGGCGGGATTATACCCGCGCCGTCGGGCGGCGTCTGGGCCGCGGCCTATACACGCCGGCCAGGTCGGTGCCCAGCATGCCGGCTTGGTAGGAGCGCGAATCGAGCCGTGTCAGGCGGCGGATCTGACCGGGCGTCAGGAGCGGGATACGCGGCACGTGATCGCTGCGTTCGGCGATGACCTCCAGCGGCCCGTCTTCTACCATCCAGTCCAGGTGGTCAAAGGCGGCCAGGTGGATCGGCCGCGTGTAGGTGCGCAATGTGCGTTCGCTGTCCAGGTTGAAGAAGGCCTCGAAGTACGACATGACCAGCTCGCGCAGGCTGCGGTAGACCGGCTCACGGTAGCGCAGCCCGACGAAGTTGGACTTGGCGACCGCCCCCCAGCACCCAGCGACCCGGAAGGGCGCCACCAGGTGGTCGTCGTCGCGCTGGGCGTGCATGTCCAGGATGAGGGGCGGGAAGCCGAGGGCACGCAGGCAGGCGGCGGCGAGCAACGCACCGTCAAAGCAGTGGGCGCGGCGGTCGAGCATGACCCGGCGCGGGCAGCGATAGAACTTGTCGGTGCTGTAGGGGAATGAATCGAGATAGGCCTGGATTCGCACCGGGCTGGTCAGGCCGGCCAGCCTGCGGCGAACGGCCGCCGGAAGGCTCTCCGCCAGTGTCTTCATGAGCGACCTCGCGGCGG
>Ga0105107_10000435_pt1 | contig 26300 bp, 24 predicted proteins | sample PPLLaktember2015_6_FD_79335 | JGI IMG/M metagenome (GOLD analysis project Ga0105107, IMG submission 79335) | Freshwater sediment microbial communities from Prairie Pothole Lake near Jamestown, North Dakota, USA - PPLs Lake P8 Core (1) Depth... | ecosystem: Environmental > Aquatic > Freshwater >... | reverse complement strand
GCCATCACCGGTCTGGCGGCGACCGAGCACCTGGGGCGCGATGCCTTCCAGGAAATCGATCAGAACACGCTGTTCCTGCCGGTGACCAAACGCGTGATGACCGTGCCGCGTCCGGACCGCATCCCCGAGTTCATCCTGGAGGCCTTTCGCATCGCCAACGCCGGACGCCGCGGTCCGGTGGTGGTGAATATTCCCCGCGACCTGTTCAACCACGACATCGAGGCCGACATTCCGCAGCGCGTGGTGACGGACATCCGGCCGCCGGCCGCCGATGCCGCAGCACTGGCGGAAATGCGGCGACTGATACTGGCCGCGAAAAAGCCGGTGCTCCACGCCGGCGCCGGCATCAAGTGGTCGCGCGCGAGCAGCAGGCTCGCGGCACTCGCCGAAAAACTGCAGATCCCGGTAACGAGCTCCGCCGGCCATGCCGATATCCTGCCGATGGACTTCAAGTTCCATGCCGCCGGCGTCGGTCCGCGCGGCAATCCGGTGGCGAGCACGCTGATGCGCGAGGCCGATCTGATCATCGCGCTCGGCACGCGCCTGGGTTTCAACACCACGTTCTACAAATACACCGATATTTCGCCGGCTGCGAAAATCATCCAGGTCGACATCGACCCGGTCGCGCTGGGCCGTTATTTCCCGGTGACGCTGGCGGTGGCCGCGGATGCCGGTGCGGTGATCGACGGCCTCGCGGCGCTGATGCAGCCGATGGACGCTGACGCTGCGCCGTGGCGCGCACGCAACGAAGCCTACTTCGATGCGCGCGCGGCGTTGTGGGCGGAACGCGAGGCCTCCGGTGCGCGCACGCAGACGCCGCTGCATCCGGATGTGATTTACGCTGAAGTGCGCAAGGCCGCGCCGCGCAATGCGATCTTTACGCTCGATGCCGGCACCACCGGTTTCCAGGCCACCGACCAGCTGCCCTGCTACGAGGCGCCGGCACTGCTGACGCCGCTTGACTGCGGCATGGTCGGCTTTTCCTATTCGGCGGCGATCGGTGCCAAGGTCGCGGCGCCGCACCGCGCGGTGATTTCACTGATGGGCGACGGCGGTTTCGGCATGACCATGGGTGAAATGACGACGGCAGTGGCGAGCAACATTCCTGCGGTGGGCATCGTCATGGACAACGGCACCTGGGGTTCGGAAATCGCCTACCAGCGCGATTTTTACAACGAACGCTACATCGGCGCCCATGTGCACAGCCCGCGCTTCGACGAAGTCATGAAACTCACCGGCGGCAACGGCTACCATCCGACCGCCGCGGGTGAAACCGCGGACGCGCTGCGCGATGCATTGAAAGCGGGCAAGCCGGCGATCATCCACGTCAAGGTCGATCCGCAAGCAACGATCAGTTTCCGCAAGGATGCGCTGAAAAAGCGTCAGCCGGGATCCTGAACAGGCCCCGGGTTGACCGGCACCGCCCGCGGCGGTCGCCAGCGCCGCTGATCCGGCGTTCCCGGCAAACTGCTACGCTTGCGCTGATGAGTTTACGGGGACTGCGATGAATCTGCCGATTACGCCGCTGCAGTTGATGGACTTTCTCGGCGTCGCCGTGTTTGCGGTCAGCGGCGTGCTGGCGGCCGGGCGCAAACACCTCGACTGGTTCGGCGTGCTGGTCATCGCCACCGTCACCGCGATCGGTGGCGGCACGCTGCGCGACCTGCTGCTTGACCGCCATCCGGTGTTCTGGATGGCTGACACCGGCTACCTGTGGGCAATCTTCGCAGCGACCATGCTGACATTGTTCGTTGTCCGTTTTCGCGAGATTCCGTTGCGCGCGCTGCTGATTGCCGATGCGCTGGGACTGGCACTGTTTGCGATCAGCGGTGCGCGCATCGCCGAGGCCGCGGGCCATGGCGGCGTTGTCGTGGTGATCCTCGGCACCATGACCGGGGTGGCCGGCGGCGTACTCCGCGACATGCTGATCGCTGAAATCCCGCTGCTGCTGCGGGACGGCGAAATCTACGCGACCGCGGCGCTGTTCGGCATTGTGGTCTACTTGCTGCTGCAGGCCGCGGGCATCGACCGGTTGACCGCCGGCCATGCCGGCATGGTGGCCATCGTCGCGGTCCGCTTCACGGCGATTTTTTTCAACCTGCGGATGCCGGCACTGCGCCTGGGCGAACAGCAGAAGCGCGGGTAACGCCAGCGGGGATGGCCGTTCAGGACGCCGCGCTGCGGCGCGGTCAATGCAGGTGGCGGTTGCGCGGATGCAGCGGAATGACGGTGGAGCCGGTCGTCGCAGCGGGCGTGTCGCCGCCGGGTTTCTGCGGCGCATGGGCATCGAACATCCGTGTCACCAGCGCCGTGACCTGCTCGACTTCCGGTTTGCCGAGATGGCGCGACAGCATGTGGTTGATGTCCTCGACCACGCACTGGCGGCGGAACTCATGGATGGCTTCCGGCGACGGGCCGACGAAGAACTGGTAGAACTCGTCCTCGCCGCTGTCCTGGTAATAGGTGACTTCGACTTCCGAAGCATACTCGGTCAGCGGCCCGAGACTGTTGCAGGCCTCGGTCAGCTTGTTGTGGAAGCTGCGTCCGACTTCCCCGGTCCAGCAGAAGCTGACGACACGCTCGCCGGCTTCATAAACGATGCCTGGTTCTTCACGTTCCAGGCTTTTCGCATCGGCGATGTGGTCGGCGTCCACGTAATCCAGCCAGGGACGCAGTGCCAGCTCGACCTGCGCAAGGCGCACGCCTTTGCACAAAAAAACGCTGCCGTGGACATGTACTTCGGTTTTCATTGCTGCTGGCTCCAGTAGTCATGACTGCAGCAGCAAAGTGCTGCAGGGGGCGTCAAGGATAGCACACTGCACACCGACAAATAATTCAATTAAAACAATAAGTTAAATGTCGTCTCCGGCGTTGCCGGCAGTCCGTGCCGGGCGCCGCCGATCAGGGCCGCAAGCCGAGTTCGTGCAGCAGGCCGCCGAGGACCTGCCGTTCGCGGTCGAGCAGTGCACGGGTCGCGCTGCTGTCGGCATAGGTGCCGGTCCAGTACTGGCGCTGCAGTTCGTTATGCCATGCCGCGCTGGCCGTGGCGGCGCGGAAAGCGTGATCCCAGTAGGCGATCTGCGCGGCGCCGATGCCGCGTGCGCCGATCACGCCGCGCCAGGTGCCGATGTCGCAGGCAACGCCCTGTTCGACCCAAGTGGGGGTCTGCGCATACAGGCCGGGCAGGCGTGCCGGGGCTGACACCGCCAGCGCGCGCAGGCTGCCGCTCGCCAGTTCCTGCGCTGCACTGATGGCGGTGATTGCGGCGACCGCGGCCCGCCCCTGCAGCACGTCTGCCGCTGCATACCGCGCGGAATCGAACACATGCAGATTCAGCAGGCGCGGATCGGCGCCGGCATGACGGGTGAGCTGGGCCAGCGCCATATGGTTGGTATTGCCGACCGCTGTGGCCATCGCAATCGGCAGCCGCGCGGGGTCCTGCAACTGCGCGAGCAGGCCGCTGCCATTCGCAATCGCCGAATCCGCGCGGACCAGGAAAGCGATGTACTCGGTGTAGAGGTTCGCCAGCGGCGTCAGCGCGGTGTCGTCAAACAGGCTGACCCCGAGTTGCCGGTTGGTGATGATGGTCGGCGAATTGATGGCCAGCACATGCGGGTTGCCCGGATGTTGTGCCAGGTAATCCCAGGCGTTGCCGCCGCCGCGACCGGCGATGTTGGTGAGTCTGACCGGAACCTCGATCAGGCCTTCGGTTTCGAGCACCTTGAGCAATGCGCGTGCCGGACGGTCCTGGCCGCCACCGGCCGGGGTGCCGGCGACCAGTTCGATTTCGCGTTCCGGGCGCCAGCCGTCAGGCGCGGCGGTCATGCCACGGCTGCGCGCGCGGCGTCCTCGCGGGGCACGAACAGCACCAGCAGGTTGGCGGCAATGATGGTGCCGGCAAGGAAGTAGAACGCCGCATAGACGCTCCAGGTGTCGGCGATGACGCCGAACGTGGCCGGTGCGATGCTGCCGCCGAGCGACAGGATCGTGAACTGCAGGCCGACGCCGGTACCGGCGAGGCGCTTGGGAGTGTTCTCGACGGCCCAGGCCTGCAGCACCGGCCGCATCGCGTACATGAAGAACCCGACCAGTGCGACGAACACGATGAACAGCATGGACTGCCCCGCGAACACCATGCCGAGGATGGTTGCGCCGGACAGCAGCATGCTCGCAATCACGACTTTCTGGCGGCCCACACGGTCGGATAGATGCCCGGCGATGGGGCCGGCGATCAGGCCGGCCACCTGCATCACGGTCATGCACACGCCGACGGCGAGCGGCGAATAGCCCTGTTCATAGGCGAGGTAGACCGGCAGGAACACCAGCAGCCCGACCTGTGTCAGCGTGCGGAAGCCGGCGCTGACGCAGATCAGCATCAAGGCGCGGTTGCGCAGCAGGCCCAGCAGGTCGTGCAGGTACCGGCCCATGCTCCACGCGGCGCCGTCGCCGCCGGCATTGACGTCGGCCCTGGTGCCCGCCAGTTCATCGCGTGCGCGGGTCGTCGCCAGCGCGCCGACCAGTACCAGGATCAGCGTCGCCATGACCAGGCCCGGGACGATGTTGATGACCACCACCGTGCGCCAGCTGAACCAGGCCAGCAGTGCGCCGGCGACCAGCGGGGCAACGGCCTCGCCGATATTGCCGCCCATGCCGTGGAAGGACAGCACCAGACCCTTGCGTTGCGGATAGCGGTGGGCCAGCGTGGGAATCGCCGCCGGATGCCACAGGTTGTTGCCGATGCCGACCAGCATCACGCATGTCACGAGCATCCACATGCTGTCAGTCAGACTCATCAGCGCGTAAGGCAGGCCGACCCAGAACAGCGATGCGGCCATCAGATAACCCTTCTTGCCGATGGCGTCGACCATCATGCCGCCGGGCAGGTTGGACAGCGCGCCGGCGATGTGCTGCGCGCTCATCAGAAAACCGATCTGGGTATAGGAGAGGCCGAGCTCCTTGCCGATCAGCGGCAGCAGCACGTAAAAAGTCGCGGGATACCAGTGGGTCAGCGCGTGTCCGGCGGAAATCAGCCAGACATCACGGAAGGTGCGCGGAGGCAGCAGGGCTGCGGCGGGGGTGCTCATAATATGGTCTGGATGCAGTGGCAATCGATCATAGCATGCACGGGAACGCCGGAGCCGCGGCGTATAATCTGCTGCTTCCCCGCATCACTAACGCCTCGATAAAACCAATTCCAGGGCTTCTATTACGCAACGCCATGCGCACCGACATTGAACGCTTTTTCAGCCCCAGCTCCATCGCCATCATCGGCGCGTCGCAGGACCTGGTGACCATCAGCGGCCAGCCGCTGAAGCATCTGCTCAGCCACGGTTACAAGGGCAAGCTCTACCCGATCAATCCGAAGTACCAGGAGATCGCCGGCGTCAAATGCTGGCCGTCGCTGGCGGCATTGCCGGAGACGCCGGAGCTCGCGCTGATTCTCGTCAATGCGTCACGCGTCGCCGACATGCTGACGGCATGCGGCGAAAAAGGCGTGCCCTATGTGATTATTTTCAGTTCCGGATTTTCCGAGACCGGTGGTGGCGGGGTGGCGATGCAACAGCAGCTCGCGGAGATCGCGCAGCGCCACAACATCGGCGTCATCGGTCCCAACTGCCAGGGCATGATCAACGCCGCAGACAGCGTGTTCGCCGGTTTCGGCTCCGTGTTCAATGCGGATTACCCGACGGGCAAAGTGAGCATGGTGTCGCAGTCCGGCGGCTTCGGCTTTTCAGTGATGAACCTGTCGTCGCTCGACGGCGGACTGCCGTTCCGGCAGATGGTCACCACCGGCAACGAAATCGGCGTATCGACGCTGGATTTCATGGATTATTTCATCCGCGACCCGCATACCGACATCATCGGCACCTACATCGAAGGGGTGAAGGACGCGCGGCGCATCCTCGAGCTCGGCGACCGTGCGCTGGCCGCCGGCAAGCCGATCCTGATGTGGAAAGTCGGCAATACCGAGCAGGGGCAGAAAGCCGCCGCCTCGCATACCGCCAATCTCGGCGGCGCGATGGCGCTGTACAAGGCGGCATTCCGCCAGAAGGGCATCATCCAGGTCGAGGACATCCAGGACCTGGTCGACTACGGCCGCGCGCTGAACAGCGGCCGCCTGCCGCGGGGCAACCGGCTGGCGATCATCACCATCTCCGGCGGCGCCGGCATCCTGATGACCGATGAGATCGTCGCGCGCGGCATGCAGATGGCGCAACTCGCGCCGGAGACCGTGGCCAAACTGCGCGAATTCGTGCCTGCCTTCGGCTCGCTGGGCAACCCGGTGGACGTCACGGCCGCGATCTTCAACGATCTGTCGCTGATCAACCGCACGCTGCAGGCGATCAATGACGATCCGGGCGTGGATTGCATCGCGATGATCAATGCGTCGCTGCAGGGCGAGATCGCGCAGAAGGTGGCCTCCGAAATCGTTGCCGTTGCGGCGAAGACCGACAAGCCGATATTCATCTCCTGGAGCGCGCGGGATGCCGTCGCGCCCGACGCCTATGCCGCGCTCGATGCGGCGCGCATTCCCCATTACAAATCGCCGGTGCGGTGCGGGCGGGCGCTGGCCGCGGTGTCCTGGTATGCCGAAGCGACACGCCGCAATGCGGCGCAGCAAGACGACCGGCCGCCGGTGATCAGCCGTCCGGGGGCGCAGTCCCGGCTCGAGGGCAAAACCGGTGACGTTGCCGAGTACGCGGCCAAGCAGGTGCTGGCCGAGTACGGCATACCGGTGACGCGCGAAGAACTGGCGAATACCCGCGACGCCGCGGTTGCGATAGCGCAACGCATCGGCTTTCCGGTGGCGATGAAAGTGCAGTCCGCCGATATTTCGCACAAGACCGAAGCCAGGGCGGTGCGGCTGGGCATTGCCGCCGCCGCGGATGTGGCGGCGGCGTTCGATGAAATCATGCGCAACGCGAAGGCGTACAAGGCCGATGCCCGCATCGACGGCGTGCTGGTGCAGGAAATGGTCGGCGGCGGCATCGAGGCCATCGTCGGCGTCACCAACGATGCGCTGTTCGGGCCGGCGGTGATGTTCGGACTGGGCGGCATTTTCGCCGAAGTGCTGAAGGACGTCGCATTCCGTCTGGCACCGATTACGCCGGCAATCGCGCGTGAAATGGTCGAAGAGATCAAGGGTTATCCGCTGCTCGCCGGCGCGCGCGGCAAGCCGCCGGCCGACGTCGATGCGCTGGTCGATGCGCTGGTCAGACTGTCGGCACTGGCAGTCGATCTGCAGCAACAGGTTGCCGAACTCGACATCAATCCGCTGCTCGTGATGCCCAGGGGGCAGGGCGTGAAGGCGGCGGACGCGCTGATCCGCATGAAAGGCTGAACATGGCCGTATCCTCCGAAGTCCGGCAGTTGTGCGATGAAGTGGCGCGCTTCGTGCGCGAGCAGGTCGATCCGCGGTCGCGCTGGATCGAGGAGAACGATGCGATTCCCGACGACCTGATCCGCCTGGCCCGCGACATGGGGCTGTTCGGGCTGACGATTCCCGAGGAATACGGCGGCAGCGGCCTCGACCTCGCCGGCAAGTGCGCGATCGAAGAGGTCATGGGCCAGACCAATTACGGTTTTGCCACGCTGATCGGCAACCACACCGGCATCAGCACGACGGGCATCACCGCGCTGGGCAGTCCCGGGCAGAAGCAGAAATTTCTGCCGCGCATGGCGAGTGGCGAGTGGATCGGCAGTTTCGCGCTGACCGAAGCGCAGGCGGGTTCCGATCCGGCGGCAATGCGCACCACCGCGATGAAGAAGGGCGACCGCTATGTGCTGAACGGCGAAAAAATCTATATCACCAATGCCGGGCTGGCGCAGGTGTTCACGGTGATGGCGATCACCGACAGGACGAAGGGCATCAAGGGCATTTCGGCATTCCTCGTCGAGCGCGGTACGCCGGGCTTCAGCATCGGCAAGAACGAGCTGAAAATGGGCATGCACGGGTGCACCACGGCACCGCTGGCCTTCATCGATTGCGAAGTGCCGGCGGAGAACCTGCTCGGCGCCGAAGGCATGGGTTATGTACAGGCGCTGAAAACGCTGACTGCGGGCCGGGTGACGGTAGCTGCAAGGTGCTGCGGCATGATGGACAAGCTGATTGCCCAGACCGCCGATTACATGAAAACCCGCAGCCAGGGCGGCAAGAAGCTGGCCGAACACCAGGGTCTGCAGTGGATGCTCGCCGACATGGCGGTGGCGCGCGATGCGGCGCGGGGGCTGACGCAACGCGCGATCGAAACCCTGTCAAGCGGCGCGCGTGGCACGATGGAGGCGTCCACCGCGAAACTGTTTGCGACCGAGGCGCTGGGCCGTGTCGTCGACGCCGCGGTGCAGATCCACGGCGGCATGGGCTACATGCGCGAGGCCGGCATCGAAACCACGTTTCGCGATGCGCGCATCGTGCGCATCTACGAAGGCACCTCGGAGATCCAGCGCAACATCATTGCCGGATTGCTGCTCAAGACCGATTAGGGTTACGACCTGCGGAATTTTATAAGTTATTGTTTTTATTGGTTTTTATCAAAACACTTCGCGGAGTTTTCACTGATGGCAACGATCCAGGAATTGATGAATCTCGATGACCGCGTCAGCGTCGTCACCGGCGGTGCGACCGGCATCGGCCTGCAGATGGCGAAGGGTCTGGCCGAGGCGGGCTCGAACATCGTGATCTGTTCGCGGCGCGTCGAAGTTTGCGCGGAGGCGGCGGCCCAGATCGAAAAAATCGGGGTCAAGGCGCTGGCGGTCGGCTGTGATGTCACCAAGCCCGACCAGGTCGAGGCGATGAAAGCGGCGGTGCTGAAAAAGTTCGGCCGTGTCGATGTGCTGGTCAACAATGCCGGCCGCGCCTGGGCGGCGCCGCCGGAAGACACGCCGCTGGAGCGCTGGCAGCAGGTATTTGACCTGAACATCACGGCGCCTTTCCTGTGCGCGCAGGTGCTGGGCCGCGAATTCATTCAGCAGAAACGCGGCAAGATCATCAACATCGCATCGATCGCCGGTCTCGTCGGCCGCAATCCGCAGACCTACAACTCGATTGCCTATGGCGCAAGCAAGGGTGCGCTGGTCAATTTCACACGCGACCTTGCCGTGAAATGGGCGCAGCACAACATCCAGGTCAACGCGATCTGCCCGGGGTTTTTCGTCACGCCGATCAACGAAAAACTCTACGCGAAGAACAAGGACAACATCGAGCGCGAGATTCCGCTGAAACGTACCGGCGGGCCCGATGACCTGAAAGGCATTGTCGTGCTGCTTGCTTCGCCGGCGTCCGATTTCATGACGGGGGCGATCATTCCGGTCGACGGCGGTGCGGTGGCCTGGTAAGTCGGCGGCAGGCGGCCACGAGGGGGGCACGCGGGCATTTGGCGGCTGAAATCAACACGGTGACGATAACCGGACATTTGATCTAGAATTGCCCTGCTTAGAAAAGGATCCCGTGAACATCCGTAACGAGCCGTTCTACCGCACTCTGGTCGAGCATTCGCCGGATCCCATCCTGGTGCTGGGGCCGGATCTGAGGGTGGTTTTTTCGACGCTGAAGGATATGGAGGTCATGGGCTTGCCGGGCGTCGAACCCATGGGTACATCCCTGCTGGACTATGCCAGCGTCGAGTACCGTGACGAAATGGCCGGTTGGCTGGAGCGGGTCGTCGCCGATCCGGAGCGCGCGCACCGTTTCGAGTTTGAAGGCAGGCAACGGATCAAGGGCGGCCGGCATCTGGTGGCGGTTGCGAGGAATCTGCGCCGCCATCCGGCAGTTCAGGGTATCGTGGTGACGCTCCAGGATGTGACGACGCAGAGGCGGGCCGAAATGGAGGCGCGTCTCGATGCGATGTACGATAGCCTGACCGGATTCGCGCGGCGTGAATTTTTTTCCGCGCAGATGCACAAGGCCGTCGCGCATGCCGCCCGGCACGGGGAATTTCTGGCGGTGCTGTTCGTCGATGTCGACGGATTCAAGGCGGTCAACGATGCGTTGGGCCATGATGCCGGCGACCGCATTCTGAAGGAGATCAGTGTCAGGCTGCGTGATACGCTGCGCTCGGATGACACCATCGGCCGTGGCCAGTTACTGGAAAACGAAGACCGGATTGCACGGCGCGGTGGCGACGAGTTCACGATTATGCTCACCAAGCTGGGTAGCCCCGTGAATTCGGCGCTGGTGGCCCAGCGCATGCTCGATGCCGTGGCCTTTCCGTACAGCATCGACGGCAAGGAAGTCACGGTGACGATCAGCATCGGCATTGCGGTTTTTCCGCAGCACGGACGCAGCGTGGAAGAGCTGATCAGGAATGCGGACACCGCAATGTATGCCGCGAAAAAGCAGGGCAAGAACATCTACCGGTTCCATGCGGAACCCTGATCAGCCAGGGCAGGACCGGCGCGGGCCGGAGCACCAGATTCGGATCGATAGTGGCGCGGTTTCCTTGCCGTTGCCGCCGGATCGCCAGTCAGTGCAGGAGCATCCGGTCAACTGGGCCGGATGCCGGCGGCTTTGATCACCTTGCGCCACTTTTCGATCTCGGCCTGGATGTGCCGGGCGAATTCCGCTGGGCTGTTGCCGACCGGGTCGGCGCCTTCCTTGGACAGGCGGTCGAACATCTCGGGGCTTTTCAGAATCGCCACCACTTCGGCATTGAGTTTGGTGACGATGTCCGCCGGCGTGCCGGCAGGTGCAAGCAGACCGTACCAGGTCGCCGACTCGTAACCCTGCACCCCGGCCTCGATCATCGTCGGCAGTTCCTTTGCTGCCCGGGAACGCTGGGCGCCGGTTACCGCGAGCGGGCGCAGCCGGTTGTTCTTCACCTGCGGCATCGCCGAAATGATACTGGCGAAGGTCATCGATACCTGACCGCTGACGACATCGACCAGCGCCGGCGCAACGCCCTTGTACGGCACATGCAGCATGTCGATACCGGCGAGCAATTTGAACAACTCGCCTGACAGGTGGCCACCGGTGCCGTTGCCGGCCGAGGCGAACGACAGAGTGCCCGGCTGCCTTTTTGCCAGTGCCACCAGCTCTTTGACCGACTTGGCCGGTACCGACGGGTGGATCAGCAGCATCAGATTCTGCGTGGCGACCAGCGATATCGGCGCGAAATCCAGGACCGGATCATAGGGCAGCGATTTGCGCAGGCTGACATTGGTGGCAAACGAGGCCACCGTACCCATGATCAGCGTATAGCCGTCGGGTGGCGCCTTGGCGACAAGTTCTGCAGCGATCGTGCCGCCGGCGCCGGGCCGGTTATCGACCAGCACCTGCTGGCCCCAGCGCTCGGCGAGCTTGGGGCCAACGGTGCGCGCCAAGGTGTCGACGCTGCCGCCGGGCGTGCTGACGACGACGATGCGAATCGGTCGCACCGGGTAGTTCTGTGCCGCAGCGGAGCAGGTTGTGGCCAGCGCCGCGGTCATGATGATCATCTGCATTGCACGCATGTCATGTTCTCCTCGCAAGCGGCAGCCACCGGTTTCGGCAGCTAGGGTTGAAATCCGACTGAGCCATCATATTTGGCGAGCACATCCGCTCCCGGCAGGAACTCCTCCTCCAGCTTCCTGATTTCGGAGAAGCCGATGAAGGCATGCATGTTGCCGGCCGGGTGGTCGCGGGTCGCGGCCTCGAACCGGTTGACGGCCTCGACATCGTCTCTGGCGAACGCCGCGAAGTAATCGACCATCGCGACAGTCGAGGAACGCAGCGAACCAGTGGCGTTGGATACCATCGCGATACTGAGCTCATTCAGGCGCGTCACCGGCAACCGCGGTGAAACGCCGGTGCGGTTGAAGTGCAGGGGCCCCTTGATCTCTCTGGCGCAGCGCTCGAGTTCGGCCTCGGAGGTCAGTGCTTCGGGGAAAATCATGTCCGCACCGGCATCGAGGTAGGCATTGGCGCGGCGGACCAGTTCATCGATGCTGCCGCCGGTGACGCCGCGTGCGTCGCAGCGCGCAATCAGCACGAAATCGGGGTCGAGTTCACGGCGCACACGGTCGGCAGCGCGCAGCTTGCCGGTCATCTCTTCCACTGCGACGATCTGCTTGCCGGCGACATGGCCGCAGCGTTTGGGCGCGACCTGATCCTCGATATGGATGGCAGCAGCACCTGCGGTGATGAAATCCTCGACGGTGCGCATCACGTTGATGGCATTGCCGAAACCGGTGTCGGCGTCGGCAATTACCGGGATTTTCACGGCGCGCGCGACATAGCGCGTGATCATCACGATCTCGTCCAGGGTGACCAGGCCGACATCGGGTTTGCCGAGCAGGGACGCCGACACGCCGTAGCCACTCACCCCGCAGCACCGAAAGCCGGCATTCTCGATGATCTTTGCCGACAGCGCGTTGTAGGCGCCGGGTTTGACGAGGGTCTTGCCGCAGCGCAGCAGGCTGCGCAACTCGCTGCCGGGACTGGTTCGCATCATGCCTCCTCCACAGTGTCCGCCATTGTAGTGCAGGGGCCGGAGTTGCAGGACTGCGTAGTCCGGCACCGGCAACGATCGGGTGCGGCGGACCCGCGTCAACCGATGCTGCGCGCCCGCCCGTAGAGCAGCGTGACGTTGACGCGGCGGTTCGTGTAGCCCGGCCTGAAATGCAGTTCGTCGGTGATATGAATCAGGCTGGAGTCGAACAACACACAGCGATTCTCGCGGTACGGCACACGCATCGGCCTGGCGCCATGCGCCTCCAGAAAAGCTTTCATCTTGGGCTGATTGGTGTTGTAGTCGGCAAAGGTCCAGCTGGTGGGAGCCGGCACGTCGTAGACCACCATGCCGCCGGTCGATTTGTCCGCGCAGGCCTCGTCCGGCGCGATCCAGAAGTTGACATTCACCTTGGCGAAGTCGGCGTGCATGTTGATGCCCTGCAGTCGCTGGTCGTATTTGAATCCCCACGCCTGCAGCAGCGGCAGGTCGCCGATGACGCGCGGCATCGCCTGGCGGAGTTCGTCGGCAATGGCGAGCAGCACGGGCGGCGCGAAGCCCTGGGTCAGCAGTGCGCCGAGGTAACCTTCGCCCGCCTCCAGTTTCCACACGTTCGCCTCTTCGCAGTGGCGGCGCAGCGCGGCGAGCGCGCCGGGTGACAGGAAGTTGTCGATGGCGACGACCGGAGGCCGGTTCGACAGGTATTGCTGCTCAATCGCACCGTAGTCGTTGCGTCCGAGTGCGGGCCCGGAGAACGGTGCCACGGGAAAGTGGTGGACGGTGGCCAGCGCGTGCCTCAGCGCGTCGGCGTCGCCGCCCGCGGGTGCAAACGTTTTCCCGACGTCCCCGGTTTGAGCGTAATAACGCTGCAGCGTGTCGAGCGCGTTGCGGCCGGCACTGTCGAGCAGACCGCGCTGCGCCAGCAGTTCGAGCTGCTCGTAGTCATGGCGAATGCGCGGCTCCGTCACCGGCCACGACACCATATGGAGCGCAGTGCGCTGGCGGATGGCGAGGGACCGCGACTCCTCGAACAGGCGCGCGGCACCATCCAGATCGCGTCGTGCCAGTGCGGCCTTGCCGAGGATGGCGAGGCATTCGATGTCGCCGTGCATCTCCGCATGGCGAGTGCGCTCCAGTTCTGCCAGACCGGCCGTATTGCGCGTATCGGCCAGTATCGCCGCAAGTCCCTGAATTGCAGTCACGGGCTTTTGGCCGGACGCCAGTGCGCTGCGGAATGCCGCTTCCGCCCGCACGGCGTCGTCGACGCCCGCATACGCCGTACCCAGTTCGGTGTGGATCTCGGGGCTAACGGCTTCCGGCGCGGCCAGCTCGAGCCGCATGCCGATCGCAGTGTAGTAGTCGCCCAGCTTGTTCATGCAGCGCATCAACTGCAGGATTGCCTGTGGCGAACCCTGAAAGACCTTGTGTGCCCGCAGGGCGTTGCCGAACGCCTCGTGATAATTGCCGACCGCCTGATTGGCACGACTGAGCGTCAACAGCGCGCGGAAATCATCCGGATCGGCGAACATCACTGCCGAAGCGAGCTTGTAGGCCTGCCGCCAGTCCTCAACGGCCAGGGCAATTTCCGCCATGACGGTCAGCAGGAACGTTTCATTGGCAGGAGGGTTCGGCAGCCGCTGCTGGATATAGGCGTCGGCTTCGTCGAACAGACCGTTGGCCTGCAGCAGCATCAGGAATACCGCCGCGGCGTCGTATCCGGCGCGCGGATCCCGGGCCGCGGGGCGCCCGAACGCCAGCGCCTGCGCAGGGCCGTCGTCCGCTACCATGACCGCCAGCGCCTGCGCCATGCTCTTTGCCCAGCTTTCCTGCCAGGCGCGCGATTCGCAGACATGACGCATTGCCGCGAGATCGCCGCAGATCAGCAGGCATACGGCGGCTTCAAACGCGTCTTCGTCGGAGGACGGGGGGGTCGATCCCAGCAGCGAGTAAGCGGCTGCGCTTCTGCCGGAGGAGCGCAGCGATTTAATTTCCTGATAAGCCGGGGAGAGCATGTTCACTGCATTAGGGAGGTCAGATGCGATTCTACCGCGCTTCCCGCCGTCGTCAGTGCGCTCCGGGCTGCGGATCGCGACGCTATCGCATCGCGCCGGCAGCGGATGGTGTTGCCACGCGACGTGCCAAGCGGCAGTCCGCCATCTGAGAACCCGCCCATGAACCAGCCATCGCTGGTTAGAATGGCCTTCATTTCACGAAAGGAAAAGCCATGTCCAGCAGAGGCCGCCAGTTCAAGGACCTGATCAACAGCAAGGAGATTCTGATCCAGCCCGGCGTCTACGACGGCTACAGCGTGCGACTGATCGAACGCGCGGGTTTCAAGACTGCGTCGATTTCCGGCGCCGGGGTGTCGGAGAGCCGCATGGGCTGGGCCGACCGCGGCGTGATGACTTTCGAGGAGAATCTCAACAACGCGCGGCGGCTGGCCGACTGCTCGGACCTGTTGCTGCGTGCCGATGCCGACACCGGGTATGGCAACGCGATGACCGTCCATTTCGTGGTGCGCGCCTTCGAGAAGGCCGGCATGGCGGCGCTGATGATCGAGGACCAGGTCTGGCCCAAGCGCTGCGGCCACATGGCGGGCAAGGCCTGCATACCGGCCGAGGAAATGGTGCAGAAGGTGAAGGCCGCAGTCGACGCGCGCCGCGACAACGATTTCGTGATCGTCTCGCGCACGGATGCCGCGGGCCCGCATGGCGTGGACGAGGCGATCCGCCGGTTGAATATGTACGCCGAGGCCGGCGCCGATGTGATGTACGCCGACGCCCTGTTGTCGAAGGCCGACATTGCCAAGGTCGCGAAGAACGTGCCGAAGCCGTTAATCGTGAATATGGGCCTCGGCATGCGCCCGCGCAAGACCACGCCGCTGATGAGCCCGAAGCAGCTGCAGGACATCGGCGTCGCGGCGGTCAGTTATCCGCGCCTGCTGACCACGGCCGCGCTGCGCGGCATGATGAATGCGCTCGACGTGTTCAAGGACGAGGTCGTCGGCCAGAACAGGGTAGTCGAACGCACCGACCTGCAGGTCGGCTTCGAGGAGCTCAATGATCTGATGGGCATGAAGATCCTCGATGAGATGGAACGCAAGTACACCGGCGGTTGAGCCGGAGGAGAGCCCCATGGGCATGACCATTGCAGAAAAAATCCTCGCCGCGAAAAGCGGTCGCAAGACCGTGGCGCCGGGGGACGTGGTCACGGTGGACGTCGATACCGTGATCCTGTTCGACAACAACTTCATGCCCAACAACTGGCGCGAAATACTGCAGGTCGCCGATCCGGCGAAAATCGTCGTGACCTTCGACCATCGCGTGCCGGCACCGACGCAGCAGGCGGCCGCGGCGCAGGTCACCGGGCGTGCCTTCGTTCGGAAGTTCGGCATCAAACGTTTCCACGACGTCGGTCACAACCAGGGCATCAGCCACCAGCTGGTCGCCGATTACGGCTATGCGCTGCCGGGTTCGGTGCTGTTGTGCAGCGATTCGCATACCTGCAGTGCGGGCGTGTTCAACTGCCTCGCGCGCGGCGTCGGCGGCCCGGACATCATCTACGCGGCGATCAAGGGCCAGACCTGGTTCCGCTGCGGCGAGACCGTCCGTTACGAGCTCGGTGGCACGCTGCCGGCCGCGGTCACCGCCAAGGACGCTTTCCTGCAGATTGCCGGCGTCCACGGCGATCACGCGACGATGAACGTCGAATATGGCGGCCCGGGCGTCGCCGGCCTGTCGATCAACGCGCGCAAGACGCTGACGGCGATGTCGGCCGAACTGTCGGCGGAGTTCGCCACCTTCGAGGCGGACGCAGCGCTGGAACAATGGATCAGGGCGCGCAACCCGGCGCCGTTCATGTCGGTGCGGCCCGATGGCAACGCGCAGTATCACGCAGTGCGCCAGGTCGACTTGGCGGCGCTGGAGCCGCTGGTGGCGCTGCCCGACAGCGTCGTCAACAACTCGCAGCCGGTGGGCCGCGCGGCCGGAACGCGCATCGACCAGGCCTATGTCGGTTCCTGTGCCAACGGCACGCAGGACGACATCGAGCTTGCTGCACGCGTGGTCAGAGGCCGGCGCGTCGCGCCCGGCGTGCGCTTCATCGTCGTGCCGGCTTCACAGACGGTCTATCGCGACACGGTGGCGAGCGGCGCGGTGCAGACGCTGCTCGAGGCCGGTGCGATGATCGCGCCGCCGACCTGCGGCGCCTGCGGCGGCGGGCATATGGGCGTGCTCGGGCCGGAGGAAGTCTGCCTGACTTCGAGCACGCGCAACTTCAAGGGGCGCATGGGCGATCCGAGTTCCCGCGTCTACATGGCGTCGCCGGCGACGGTGGCGGCCTCGGCGCTGACCGGCGTCATCACCGACCCGCGGGAGTTTCTGAATTGAACAAACTGATTCACCGCCAAGACGCCAAGAGCGCCAAGAAAACCGGTACATCTTCGAGAACACCGAAATGGCTTTTTAAGCCGAATCAATTTCGGCATGCAAGGGATGCAGCGGTCTGCTTGGCTTTTGGTTCTCTTGGCGCTCTTGGCGGTTAAATAGTTTTTTCGGGGTTCAACATGCACTTCAAAGCACGCGTCTGGATCGTCGGCGACAACATCAACACCGACCTGATCCTGCCCAACAAGGCGTTCTACCTGACGCACGAGGAACAGGCGCAGTACGTGTTCCACGCCAACCGGCCGGGCTGGGCGCAGCAGGTCAGGCCGGGCGACATTCTCATCGGCGGCCGCAATTTCGGCATGGGTTCCAGCCGCGCGGCGGCGCGCTCGCTGAAGACGCTCGGCCTGTCCTGCCTGATCGCAGAGTCGCTGAACGGGTTGTTCCTGCGCAACTGCGTCAACTTCGCGTTTCCGGCGCTGGAGTGTCCGGGTGTGCATGCGGCATTCACCGAGGGTGAAGTAGCCGCGGTCGAATTTGATACCGCGCAGGTGCGTAATGTCACGCGCGGCACTACACTGCAGGGCAAACCATTGCCGGCGCCGCTGATGGCGCTGGTCCACGCCGGCGGGGTATATCCGCTGCTTGAGCGGGAGGGTTTGATCGCGCCCAAGCGGCAGCAAGCCTGAACGACAATGGCCGTCGCATCCCCGCAGAATTTCCTGCGCTGGCGCCAGCCACTGTGCGTCACCGGACCGGCTTCGCCCGCCGCTACCGCGGCGCGGCTGAAGACCCTGTTGTCATCCGGCCGGTTCAGCGTGCGCGACCGGCTCGTGGGATCGCTCAAGGAGTCCCGCCTGCGCGTGTGGAAAAAGAATCTCGCCGGCTACGCCGGGGATGTCGTGGAGTTCGACGGCGTACTGCGCGCGGGTGGTGCAGGCACCGTCATCGAAGGCACATTGCGCTACCGTCTGCACACGAAAATCCAGTTTACGGGTCTGCTGTTAACAGGTCTGGGCATCGTCGCCGCAGGCCTGCTGCGACAGCTCTACAGCGCGGACGGCCACCTGCTCGCGCTCGGCGCTTTCGTCACTGTCCTGACGCTGATCTGGATTTACGCGGGCCGTAAGACCAGGCACCTGCAAGTGCGTTTCATCGCGGACCAGCTCAACGCGGTGATCGCACAGAAGGCATAAATATCAATAAAAACAAAAACTTGTAAAGTACCGCCGGAGCGCCTATACAGACCACCAGTGGCGCACGAGGTGAAAGTACACCGGCGCGGCAAAGCACACCGAGGCTACGCGGTCGAGCATGCCGCCGCCCTCGACCCCGATGCCCCAGTCCCTGATACCGCGGTCGCGTTTCATCGCGGACAGCACCAGTCCGCCGAAGAAGCCCATCAGCGTCGTGGCCAGCGACACCAGCGCTGCTTCGGTCACCGCGAACGGTGTCATCCACGATAACAGCATGCCGAGCACGACGGCGGCGGCAATGCCGCCGATGAAACCTTCGACCGTCTTGTTCGGCGACACCTGCGGCGCGATCTGGTGCCTGCCGCAGATACGGCTGCAGACGTGGTGCAGGATGTCGCCGCTTTGCACGATCAGCACCAGGAACACGATCAGGAACACGTTGCGTCCCTCGTATCCCGGGATGCGCACATTGAGCAGCGCCGGTATGTGCGAGATGCAGAACACCGTGACCATCAGCGCCCACTGGATGGTGCCGGTGCGCTCCATGAAATTGCGGGCGTCGGCCTTTACTGCAGACAGAATGGGCAGGAACAGGAACGCGTAGACGGGAATGAACACCGCATACATGCCGTACCAGTCGAGGCCGATCAGGAAATACTGGAATGGCAGCACCACGAAAAATGCCATGACCAGCGCTTGATGGTCACCGCGGCGGGTCGGGGCGATGGTCAGGAATTCGCGCAGCGCGGTGAATGACACAAAGGCGAACAGCACGATGACACCGGTGCGGCCGGCAAGCAGCGCGACGCCGATGGTGACGGTCATCATCCACCACGCCTGGATGCGCAGGTTCAGGTTGTCGATCAGCGGGTGCGGATGGCCGTCGGCGGCGCTGAGCTTGAGCCAAGCGCCGAGTGCAGAGACGGCGACCAGCAGCAGGATCACGCCGGCGCTGATCAGCAGGGTGCCCTGGAAGTGGGTCAGCGTGCTCATGCTTCCTCCGGCCGTGCCGCCGCCCGGGTCGCCAGCAGGGCATTGCGGATGCGCGCGAGGAATGCTTCCTTTTCTTCACCCGGCTGCAGCCGCAGCGGTGTGCCGAAAGCGATAGAGCACAGCAGCGGTACGGGTACGATCTCGCCCTTGGGCAGCAGCCGGCCGAGGTTGTCCATCCACACCGGCACCAGGTCCACCTGCGGGCACTGCTGCGCGAGATGGAAAATGCCGCTCTTGATCGGCAGCAGCAGCTCATCCGTGGTGTTGCGCGTGCCTTCCGGAAAAATGATCAGCGAATCGCCGCCATGGACCGCGGCAGCCATGATGTCCACCGGATCGACACTGCTGTTCTCGCGGCTGCGTTCGATGACGACCCCATGCAGCACCTCGTGGATGATGTAGCGCTTCAGCGCGCTGGCGTCCCAGTAATCCGCGCCCGCAACCGGCCGTGTCGTGCGCCGCAGGTCGATGGGCAGCGAGGCCCAGATCAGCGCGAAGTCGGCGTGGCTGTTGTGGTTGCCGAAATAGATGCGCTGCACCGGCACCGGCGCACACCCCAGCCAGCGCGCCTGCGCGCCGGTGATCAGCCGCGTGAAACGCGTCAGCATCCACGACGCGGCCTCGGGCACCGGGCGCCGCAGAAATTCAGTCGATTGCAGCATCCCCTCCAGATTTTCCGATCCGGGGCTCGTTTGTGGTGTATGTCGCGTGTTGTCCCGGGCACCGGCATTGTAGACGAGCGGCGCGCTGTGCGCCGCCCCGGCATTGACACCGACGTTGCGGCATTTGGTATAGTCGCCAGCGCCATGCCGCACGGCTGCAGGCCGCCGTTCGCGTTCATCACCCATCCACGGAGGACTCCATGTCGAAAATCACGCTGCAGCAAGCCAATACCATCATCGAGAAGGCCTTCGCCAAAGCCAGGGAAATGAAAGTGAACCCGCTGGCGATCGTCGTGCTGGATGCCTCCGGCCATATCGTTGCGGCGCAGCGCCAGGACAACGCGACGATGTTCCGGTTCGATGTCGCGCTGGGCAAGGCCTGGGCCGCCGTCGCGATGGGCTGCTCGAGCCGTGCGCTCGCCGGGCGCGCCAAGGAAAACCCCAATTTCATGATCACGCTGGCCGCCACCGCACAGGGCAAATTCCTGCCGCAGCCGGGCGCCGTGCTGATCAAGGACGCAGCCGGCAATGTCGTCGGTTCCGCGGGCGGCAGCGGCGGCACCGGTGACGAAGATGAAGCCGTGTGCGCGTACGGTGCCGAGCAGGCCGGCCTGAAGCCGGTGATCTGAGCGACCTGCCGGGAACAACGTCATGGCAACAACCGCGGAAACAAAGACCCAGGGTGCCGTCAAGGGCGGCAACGGCAAGTTCATTTTCCCGCTGACCGAGATGGGCAAGATCGCGGCCGGCACCGGCTATTCGACGGCAATGGGGCCGGTCGTCGAGGGCGAGCGCATGCAGTGTGCGCTGGTGACCAAGGCCAGGGGCACCGGTTCGCGGCCGCACCTGCATCCGAACGAACAGTGGAATTACATCGTCAAGGGTACGCTGCGGGTCAAGGTCGGCGACGGTGCCGAGCAACTCTGCGGCCCCGGTACGCTGCTCTATTTTCCGGCGAACATCGTGCATTACACGATTGCCACGCCCGAGGAAGATGTGGTGTTCTTTGCGGTGAAGGACCTGTCGCACGGCATCATCGGCAAAGCCGCCGACGGCACGATGGCCGGCGGCCATTACGATCCGGGCTACGGTCCGCAGCCGACGTAATGCCGCACACCCTTCCTGCCCAGCCGGGCATGGCGCTGGCCGACGTCGACACGCCGGCGCTGCTCCTCGACCTCGATGCTTTTGAGCACAACCTGCAGCGGCTCAACGAATCGCTCGCCGGGCGCAAGCTCATGCTGCGGCCGCATGCCAAGAGCCACAAGTGCCCGCAGATTGCACTGCGCCAGATTGCGCTGGGCGCAGTCGGCGTGTGCTGCCAGAAAGTCAGCGAGGCCGAAGCGATGGTCGAAGGCGGCGTGCCGGACGTGCTGGTTGCCAATGAGGTCGTCGGTGCAGCCAAACTCAGGCGCCTGGCGGCGCTGGCGAAGCAGGCGAAGGTCACGGTCTGTGCCGATGACGCGGGCAACGTCCGGGACATCGATGCCGCCGCGCGCGAATTCGGCGTCACCATCGACGTGCTGGTCGAAGTCAATGTCGGTGCCAACCGCTGCGGCGTCGAACCCGGCGAGCCGGCACTGGGCATCGCGCAGGCCATCGCCGCCTGCAAGAATCTGCGCTATGCCGGCCTGCAGGCCTACCAGGGCGGCGCGCAGCACCTGCGCAAGGTCGACGAACGCCGTGCCGCGATTGCTGCGGCGGTGGATGGCGTGCAGCGCACGCTGGCGCTGATCGCGAAGGCGGGCCTGCCGCGCGGCAAGGTCACCGGCGCCGGGACCGGCACCTATTTGTTCGAAGCCGCGAGCCAGGTCTATGACGAGTTGCAGGTCGGCTCCTACATTTTCATGGATGCCGATTATGCGAAGAACGACTGGACCGAAAGCGGCATTCCGCGCTTCGAGCACAGCCTGTTCGTGTGGACCACGGTGATGAGCCGCACGCGGCCCGATGTCGCCATCGTCGATGCCGGACTGAAGGCTTCCAGTGTCGATTCCGGCATGCCGCGGGTCGCCGATTTTCCGCAAGCGGAGTTCCTGAAGGCCTCCGACGAGCATGGCGTAATCAGACTCAACGGCGCATCGGGTTTTGCGCTGGGGGACAAGATCAGGCTGATTCCCGGCCACTGCGATCCGACCGTGAACCTGTATGACCATTATGTCTGTGTGCGTGGCGCGCGCGTCGAGGCCCTGTGGCCGATCACTGCGCGTGGCGCGGTCTGGTAAAAAGAGAGAATCGAGGCGCGATGGCGGCCATCAGGAAAATCGGTTTCGTCGGTGTCGGCAACATGGGCAATCCGATGGCGGCGAACCTGCTGAAGGGCGGGTTCGAGGTCACGGTGTTTGACGCGCGTCCGGAGACGGCCGCGGCGTTTGTCGCGCAGCATGGCGGCAGGGCGGCGGCATCGCTGGCCGAACTCGCGCGCGGCGCCGACGCCGTGATCACGATGCTGCCCAATGACAAGATCGTGCGCGCGGTGATGCTCGATGGCGGCGGCGCGGCATCCGCAATGGCGCGCGGGGCGGTGCTGATCGACATGGGCACCTGCGATCCGACCGGTACGCAGCGGACCGCGGCAGCACTGGAGAAACTCGGTCTGCACATGGTCGATGCGCCGGTAATGGGCGGCGTGGTGTTTGCCAAGGACGCCACGCTCGACATCATGGCCGGCGGCAGTGCGGAACTGGTCGCGCGCTGCACTCCGGTGCTGAAGGCCATGGGCCGCAGCGTCATGGCTTGTGGTCCCGTCGGCGCGGCACATGCAATGAAGGCGCTGGCCAACTACGTCAACGCCTGCGCGCTGATCAACGCCATCGAGGCGCTGACCATCGGCAAGAAGTTCGGCCTCGATCCGAAAATGATGGCGGATGCGCTGGTGCCGATGTGTGCCGGCCGCAATCATCCGATCGAGAAAAAAGTCATCCCGCAGATCCTCACGCACAAGTACGCCACCGGCATGGCGCTGGCGTTCATCGCCAAGGATGTCAAAATCGCCGTCGATACCGCACACGCGCTGGGTGCCGCGGTGCCGCTGGGCGAGAAAGTCTCGGAACTGTGGAATGACGCCGTCGACAAGATCGGCGCCACGGTCGACCAGACCGAAATCGTGCGCTACTGGGAAGAGGCAACCGGCGTCAGACTCTGACGACGCTGTTGCAGCATGCGGTAGATGCAAAACACCGCCGAGCCCGCCAGCAGGTGTTTCAGCGTATGGCCGCTGACGAGGCCTGCGGTGAGCGTATAGGTTTGGTGATCGTGGAACTCGGCGATTTTGGCCAGCACGTATAAACCGAAACCGTAGAGCAGATAGTGCCGGTGCGTGTAGCGGGCGGGGAATGCCGCGACCAGGTACGGGATGGCCAGCAGCGGTGCGCCCTGCACCCAGATATAGAGTCGCAGATCACCGCTGTACCGCCACCAGAACACGCTGGCGATGCCGGCCAGGACCGCAGCGACCAGCAGCAGGATTTCGCGCAGATTATCCAGGTGTTCGCTGAGCAGTGCGCTGAAGAGCGCCATGAAAGCGACCGCCATCGGCAGCCGGTCCCAGGCCAGCGAGTGGTCAGCGGGCGCGGCGTGGTAATAGGCCGAGCCCAGAAAAACCAGCGCCACACCGGCAAAAAACACCTGCCATGCACGCCGCGCGCCGCAGTCAGGATGGCGATGACACCACCGCAACCCCGCGGCGCCGCAGAGAAGAAACAGCGCATTGGATGCGATGTTGGCGAAGCTCTGCACGCCGAGAAAGGTCCGTGCATCCGCATACGCATGGTAGGCCTGATCCTGCCGGATCGGGCTGTCGTGCAGCAGCATCAGGCCGGCGAGCGGCGCGAGCATCACCAATACCAGTGCCACCACGCGACTGCAATACCCGGGCTGCGGGTTTCTCTCCATATGGCCATGCTACCGCACGGCGGTTGATGCGCGTAATCGTGTGCACCGCTCCCCATGGCCCCCGATCACGATTACTATTCGGCTTTCGACCTTAGGCGGAGGATGTGCAATGGCTGCTGCAGAAAAAGCAAAAGTGGTGCTCGGCACGGCAACACCCGGCGGCGGGTTCCCCGCCTACGGCTGGCCGTATGCGGAAGTGCTCAATGCGACCGACCCGACACTCGACATCGAGCCGATCAACACCAAGGGCAGCGGTGAGAACGTCGGCCGCATCGATGACGGCTCGCTCGACATCGCGCTGGCCACCGGCGAGGTCACCTACGAAGCCGTCAACGGCATTGGGCGCGCGCCGTGCAAAAACATCCGCATCATCAACGCCACCTATTCGCAGGCGGGCATGTTCATGGTACGCGCCGACAGCCCGTACCAAACAATCTCCGACCTCGTCGGCAAGACCGTGGTCTGGGGCGCTTCGAGCTCGGGCTTCGTCGTGCTCGCGCGTTACGTGTTCGACGGCCTGAGGCTCGACATCAAGAAGGATTTCGACGCGCGCCTGCTGGAGAAGGCTGGCGACGGCCCGCCCCTGGTCAACAGTGGCGAGGCGGCGGCGATGTGGGGCGGGGGCGTCGGCTGGCCGCCATTCATGAACATCGCGAAGAACCCGAAGGGCATGCGCTTCATCTCGCCCAGCGCGGACGAGATCAAACGCATCCAGGCCAAGCATTCCTTCCTGAAACAGACGACCATGCCCGCGGGCAGTTATCCCGGGCAGCAGGGGCCGGTGAATTCGGTGGGATCGTGGCCGTTTGTGCTGGCGCGCGCGTCGCTGCCGAATGACGTGGCTTATCGCCTGGGGAAGGCCCTGCACACCGGTCATGCTGCGCTGGCCGCGAAACTCGACCAGGCGCAGGAATCGACGCTGGCCAACACGCTGGCCGCGGCGCCGACCCGGGACCTGATTCATCCCGGGGTGCTGCAGTACATGAAAGAGATTGGTTTGGTCTAGAAGCCGTACAGCCGGGCAGGGTTGGCCACCAGCACCTGCTCGCGCTGGGTCGCATCCGGCACCCAGTCGAGCAGCAGGTCGGTGAGGTCGCCGTCATTGGGGATCTGCCCCTTGTGCATCACATGCGGCCAGTCGGTGCCCCAGATCACCTGCGCGGCATTGGCTTTCAGCAGCGCGTGGGCGTAGGGCACGGTGTCGGCGTGCGGCAGGTCATGCGCCGAGATGCGGTACGGCCCCGTCAGTTTCACCCACGCCTTGCCCGCCTGCATCAGCCGCAGCAGCGCCTGGAAGCCGGGATTGTCGGTGCCCGGGCAGCCCTTCATGTAGCCGAGATGGCCGAGCACGATCGGCACCGGGAAATCAGCGAACGTGCGGTCAAGGTCCGGAAATTCGTCCGCATGAATCAGGAATTCCATGTGCCAGCCCATGGGGGCGATGCGCGCCGCGAGCGGGCGCAGCACCTCCAGCGGCAGCGTGCCCGGCTTGCGGTCTTTGACGTCGACGATGTTGACACGCACGCCGCGGATGCCGCCAGCATCGAGCACTTTCAATTCGGTATTGCCGATGGCCGGATCCACCACCGCGACGCCGCGCAGGCGCTGCGGGTCGGCCTTCATCGCATCGAGCATCGCCGCATTGTCGGCGCCGTAGACGCTGGGCTGGATCAGTACCGCGCGAGTCACGCCCAGCGTGTTGAGCATGTGCCGGTACTGATCCGGCAAACAGTCGGGCGGCGTGTAGACGCGTGCCGGCGAATAGTCGTAGCGCGCCGCCGGCCCCATCACATGGGCGTGGGTGTCGCAGGCGTTCGCCGGCATCCTGAATTGCGGCGGATGCGGATTGAAGTCCGGACCCGCGCACAGCGGTGCGGCAGCAGTAGGCGTATTGACGGACATGGGATCCAGGGAGTGATTATAAGTATTTGATTTTATTGATATTATTATGCAGCCTTTAATCCCGGCATCGTGAACTCGATGGCCTTGAGCTCGGCGGCGAGCGAGGCACGCTGCTCGTTCGACAGTTCCACCAGCGGCGGACGCACGGTGCACCACTGTTCGTCGCCGTTGTAGTGGGCGATGCCGGCCTTCAGTGCGGCGATCATCAGGTACTTGGAGCCGAAGGTATTGCGCGCGATGTCGAGCGCCTTCTGCTGCGCTTCGGCATCGGCGTTTTTCCATTCGCGGTAGAGCTTGTCGATCGCCGCCGGGTTGACGTTGGCGGTGGCCGAGATGCAGCCGGCACCGCCGTTTTTCATGTTGGCGAGCAGGAAGGATTCGCTGCCGGCGAACACGTCGAAACCGCTCTTGGCGAAGTTGTCGAGCATCATCCTGGTGTTGTTCCAGTCGCCCGAGCTGTCCTTCATGCCGGCGATGGCGGTGGGATATTTCTTCAGCAGCCGTTCGACCAGCTTCGGCGTGATGCCGACCACGGCGACCGGCGGGATATGGTAGAGGTAGATGCGCAGCCGGTCGTCGCCGACGCGCTCGATGATCTCGGAGTAGTTGCGGTAGAGGCCCTCGTCGCTGACGCCCTTGTAATAGAACGGCGGCAGCATCAGCACGCCGGCACAGCCGGCCTTCACCGCGTGTTCGGTGAGCCTGACCGAGTCCGACAGCGCGCAGCAGCCGGTACCGGGCATCATCCGCTGCGGATCGACGCCGGCGGCGAGCAGCGCGTCGAGCAGCGCAATGCGCTCGTTCACCGACAGCGAATTGGCTTCGCTGTTGGTGCCGAACGCG
>Ga0105107_10000434_pt1 | contig 26326 bp, 25 predicted proteins | sample PPLLaktember2015_6_FD_79335 | JGI IMG/M metagenome (GOLD analysis project Ga0105107, IMG submission 79335) | Freshwater sediment microbial communities from Prairie Pothole Lake near Jamestown, North Dakota, USA - PPLs Lake P8 Core (1) Depth... | ecosystem: Environmental > Aquatic > Freshwater >... | reverse complement strand
TCCACGCCGAAGGCGCGCGCCGCGGCGCGCGCCAGCTCGAGCGCCGCGAGCTGGCCGAGGGCGGGGCCGATCACGCGCAGCAGCAGGCCCGACTCGCGGTCCACGGGCAGCTTCAGCGTGCGCCCGCCGCCATCGGTGAGGCGCTGGAGCGCCGCCTCCCGCTCGGCATCGCCCGCCGCCGGATCCTCGCTCGTCACGAGCACGACACCGCGATAAGCCGAGGCGTGGACAAGGGGCGCGCGTCCGTTGGGCGAGAGCCCCTGGCTGAAGACGACCAGCAGCTCGCCCGCCGCGCGCGCGCCGGGCGGGCGCAGCAGCGCGCTCGGCGCCGCCGCCCGCGCGGGAAGCCCGAGCTCGTCGGCGAGCAGCGACGCCAGGCTGCGCGCGTGCTCGAGCGAGCTGCCGGCGCCGGTGGCGACCACCCCGCGCAGCGGCGCCGCGCCGGCCGGCAGCGCGACGCTTGCGGCGTCGAAAGCGCGCAGGGCCTCGGGGATCGACTCGACGCGGCGCCGCAGCAGCGCGAGGCCGGCGCTCGCCACGCGCTCAGCGGGCCGCGCGCGCGAGGGCCGCCTCGAGCGCGTGCGCCAGCGCCGGGTCGTGGGCCCCGGCGGAGGCCCGGGCGCCGCAGCCTGCGCGGGCCGCGAGCAGATCGAGCACGGCGGGATCGGGGATCCCGTCGTCGTCGGCCGCGACGAACAGCGTCAGCCCCGCGCCCCGGCTCTCCAGGGCGCGCAGGGCCGCGAGCCAGCCGGGCTTGCGCGCCCCTCCGAAGCCCGGCTCGAAGCGGTCGAGCAGCGCTTCGCGGTAGACCCAGACGAGAGGCGGAAGCCCGGGGTGTGCGCGGTGCTCCAGGATCACCCGCTCGCGGCGCGCCGCGAGGTCGTAGAAGACGCGGAGCGCCAGCCAGAGCGGGGCCTCCCGGTCGGGCAGCAGGACCGGGAGCTGGTAGCGCGCGACGCGCACGAAGCGGCCGGCGGCGTCCGCCGGCGCTGCGCTCACCGGCGCGAGGGGCTCGGGCGGCCTCGCGCCGGGCCTCCGGCCCGGGTCGGCGAGGTCGTGGCCGGAGCGCGACTTCGCGGCGAGGTAGTGGCGATTCCAGTCGGTGAGCTGGGGCGCCAGCGGCGCCAGGCTCGCGATGGCGACGCCGGCCTCTTCGAGCGCCTTCGCCTTCTCCGGGTTGTGGGTCAGCAGGCGCAGCGGCGCCTCGATCCCGAGCAGGTGGCACAGGAAGGCGACCTCTTCGTAGCGGCGCTGGTCGCGCGCCAGGCCCATCGCCGCGTAGGCCTCGAAGGTGGTGAGCCGGTCGCCGCTCGCCTGCACGAGCATCCGATCGCGCGCCTTGGCCACGAAGCCGCTGCCGCGCCCCTCCTGGAACAGGTAGAACAGGACGCCACGCTCGCCGCGCGCGATCTCGTGGAGCGCAGCCTGCAGCTGCCCGGCGCAGTCGCAGTCGCAGGCGCCGAGGGCCTCGCTGGTGACGCAAGAGGAGTGGACGCGCGCGAGCAGCGGCGCCCGCCCGCGCACGTCGCCGCGGGTCAGCGCGAGGGCGGGCGCACCCGAGCGCAGATTGCGGAAGCGATGCAGGCGGAAGCGCGCGCCCGCGGCGGCGAGCTCCTCGGTCCCTTCCGCGAGCAGGGTTCCGTAGAGAGCGCGGTCGGCGGCCGGCACGGCGTCACTCGGGGTCGCGGAACTTCGGCGCGCGCTTCTCGAGGTTCGCGCGCACCGCCTCCACCTGGTTGGGCCGTCCGATCAGGCTGCGCTGGATCTCCTCCTCGAGGCGCAGCCCCGAGGCGACGTCGCCGGCAAAGGCGCCTTCCAGCAGCCGCTTGGCGCCGCGCACCGCGTCGGGGGAGTGGGCCGCGATCTCCCGCGCCAGCGCGAACGCGTCCTCGCGCGGCTGCGCGCTGACGCGCGTCGCGAGGCCGAGGGCCACGGCCTCGCTGCCGCTCACGATGCGGGCGGTGTAGGTGAGCTCGCGCGCCACGTCGGCGCGCACGAGCTGGCGCAGCGTCTGCGTCCCGCTCATGTCCGGCACCAGGCCCCAGTGGAGCTCGCGCACGGACAGCCGGGCGTCGGCGGCCACCAGGCGCACGTCCGCCGCCAGGGCGATCTGCAGCCCGCCGCCGTACACCACGCCGTGCAGCGCGGCGATCACCGGCACCGGCAGCTCCCGCCAGACCCAGGCTGCGCGCTGGGCGTGGTTGGCGGGGCTCGCGGCGCTGCGGTCGAAGAGGTTGCGGGCGGGCCGCGCCGCGGGATCGGCGGTCTGCTGGAAGCCCGCGAAGTCGAGGCCCGCGCTGAAGGCCCGGCCTTCGCCCGAGAGCACCACCGCGCGCAGCCCGCGCTCGCGGGCCAGGCCGTCGCCGGCCTCCACCAGCGCCTCGAACATCTCGGCGTCGAGGGCGTTCAGCTTGTCGGGACGGTTGAGCCGGACGTCGGCGACGCCGTCCTCGCCGAGGGCGATCACGATCCGATCGGACATGGGTCCTCCTGGTGAAGGGAGAGCGTCCTTCAATACGTCGCCGACGGCAACCAGGTGGCCAGCGCCGGAAACCAGAACACCAGCAGCAGGCCCACGACCTGCAGCGCCACGAAGGGCGCGATGCCCCGGTAGAGCTGGGCGAGGCGGACCTCTGGCGGCGCGACGCCCTTCAGGTAGAAGAGCGCGAAGCCGACCGGCGGCGTCAGGAACGAGGTCTGCAGGCAGACCGCCACCAGCACCGCGAACCAGAGCCGGTCGATGCCGAGGGGCTGCATCACCGGCTCCACCAGCGGCAGCACGATCAGCGTGATCTCGATCCAGTCGAGGAAGAAGCCGAGCACGAAGACGCCGGCGAGGATCGCGAGCACCACGCCGTTCGCGCCGAAGGGCAGGCCGCGCAGCGCCGCCTCGGCGAGCTGATCCCCGCCGAGCCCGCGCAGGATCACCGCGAAGCAGGTCGCGCCGAGCAGGATCGCGAAGATGAAGGAGGTGGTGCGGGCGGTGGCGAGGGAGGCGGCGCGCAGGGTCGCGAGGTCGAGTCGGCCCCGGCCCGCCGCGAGGGCCGCGGCGCCCGCCGCGCCGACGCCGGCGGCCTCGCTGGGCGAGACCACGCCGAAGAACATCGAGCCGAGCACTGCGACGATCAGCAGCGCGGGCGCCAGCAGGCCGCGCAGGATCTCGGCGCCCGCGCCCCGCGCGTCGCCCGGAATCGGCGGCGCAAGGTCGGGCCTCAGCGCGCCCAGGGTCGCGGTGTACGCCAGGTAGAGCGCGGCCAGCACCAGGCCCGGCAGCAGCGCGGCCATGAACAGGTCGCCGACCGAGAGCTGCATCTGGTCGGCCATCAGCACCAGCATGATGCTCGGCGGGATCAAGATGCCGAGGCAGCCCGAGGCCGCCACCACGCCGAGGGCCAGCTCCGGCTGGTAGCGGCGCTCCAGCATGGTGGGCAGCGCGATGGTGCCGAGCAGCGCGACCGAGGCGCCGATGATGCCCGTCGAGGCGGCGAGCACCACCCCGAGCAGCGTCACCGCGACGGCGAGGCCGCCCGGCAGCCGGCCGAGGCCGAGCTGCATCGAGCGCAGCAGCTCCTGCGCGACGCCGCTGCGGTCGAGCATGTGCCCCATGAAGACGAAGAGCGGGAGGGGCACGAGGCCGAAGTCGGACATCGTCCCGTAGAAGCGGTCGACGACGAGGCCGAGCAGCGAGAGGTCGGCATCGACGTCGCCGCCGAGAGCGATCGCCAGCTCGCCGACGCCGGCGAACAGCACGCCGACCCCGCCGAGCACGAAGGCCACCGGGTAGCCGCTAAAGAGCAGCGTCACCAGCGTCGCGATCATCGCCAGCACCAGGAGCAGGGAGAGGGTCGGGTCCACGCTCAGCGGCCGCCCTCCGGGTCCCTGCCGCGCAGCGCCTCGAGGCTGCGCGCGGCCGTGGCCAGGCCCTGCAGGGCGAGCAGCGCCAGGGCCGCAGCCAGCACGCCCTTCAGCACCCAGCGGGCGGGCAGCCCGCCCGGCATCGGCGAGCGCTCGCCCATCGCGACCGAGCCCGCGAAGAGATCCGCGGCGTGCCAGGTGGCCACGGCCGCGAACGGCAGCAGCAGCAGCAGCGCGCCCGCCAGCTCGATGGCGGCGTGGACGCGCGGCCCGAAGCGCGCGCGCAGCAGGTCCACGCGCACGTGCTCGTCGGAGGCGTAGGCGTAGGCCATGCCGAGCAGGTACGCGGTGGCGGCGAGGTGCCACTGCAGCTCCTCGAGGCCGACGGAGCCGCGGCCGAGGCCGTAGCGGAGCGCGACGTTGGCGACGAGCACCGCGACGAGCAGCGGGTACAGCCAGGCGGAGGTCTCGCCCACGCGGGTCGAGAGCGCGTCGACGCGACGCGCGAAGCGCGCGAGCCCGCTCACGGCTGGTTGAGCGCCCGCCAGCGGGAGCCCTGGGCCTGGAACGCGCGCAGCGAGCGCAGCACTTCGGCGAAGTCCGGATCGGCCGCGGCGGATTCCTCCAGCACCTGCTCGGAGACCTCGCGGAAGCGCGCCAGCAGCGCCGGCGGCCAGCGGTGGAGCGTCACGCCCTGCGACTCGAAGAAGGCGAGGGCCTCGCCCTGCACGGCGAGACCGCGCGACAGCGAGAACAACGTGGTGGCGGCGCAGGCGTTCTCGATGCTGGCGCGCTGCGACGGAGCGAGCGCCTCCCAGCGCGCCCGATGGACGATCAGCTCCATCAGCGACGCCGGCTGGTGCCAGCCGGGGAAGTAGTAGTGCTTGGCGACCTTGTGGAAGCCGAGCGAGCGATCCACCGCCGGCATCGAGTACTCGGTGGCGTCGAGCACGCCGCGCTCGAGGGCCACGAACAGATCGCCCGAGGCGAGCAGCGCGATCGACGCGCCGAGCTTCTGGAGAACGCGCCCGGCCAACCCGCCGTAGCGGATCTTCAGCCCGACGAGGTCCGACTCGCTCTCGATCGGCTTGCGGAACCAGCCGGACGCCTCGGGCGGCAGCACGCCGCAGGGCACCGGCACGAGATCGTGGGCGGCGTAGAGCCGACGCCAGAGGGCGAGACCGCCGCCCTGCTCGAGCCAGGCGAGCATCTCGTCGGCATCCGGCCCGAAGGGCACCGCGGCGAACAGGCCGGCGGCGGGGATCTTGCCCATCCAGTAGCCGGGCCAGGAGAAGCCGCCGTCGAGGCGCCCGGCGCTGACCGCGTCGAAGATCTGGAGCGTGGGCACCAGCCGCCCGGCGTCGTAGACGTGGACGCGCAGGTCGCTGCGCGCCTCCGCGGCGAGGCGCTCGCGGAAGTGCACGATCATCTCGCCGAGCACCGGCTGCGCGAACGGGTAGCCCGCCTGCAGCCGGAGCTTGGCGCGGGGCTCGGCGCGCGACGCGGGCGCCAGCGCGACCAGCGCCAGCAGCAGCGACGCCCCGAGCCGCAGCGCCGCGCGCCCCACCTACTCGACCTGGCGCAGGAACTCCGAGAGGCCGTAGCCCACCCGGTCGCCGATGCGCCAGCGGGTCATGCCCTCGCCGATGTGCGTCACGCGGCCCTCGCGCCGGTTGCGGAGCGGGATGAAGCCGGTGACGTCGCCCTCGATGTCGAGGACCTCGCCCTTGGCCGTCGTCACCCGGGCGCGCACCGCCTTGTGGTACAGGCCGTTCTCGTCGTAGTCGGCCTCGACCTGCGCGTCGACGATCGGCTCGATCTCGTCGCCGCGCACCAGCACGCCGCCGCGCCGCACGCTCTCGCCCTGCGGGTCGCGCTGGATCACCGAGATCATCGCGCCGAGGTCCGGGCCGAAGTTGAGGGTCAGCCACTCGTAGGAGTGGATGGCCTGCCAGTAGCGCGGGCCCCAGGAGTGGTCGCGCAGCCCGTAGCCGTCCACCTCGAGGCGCTCGCCGTCGATCTCGAGGCTGCCGGTGACGTGCATGTGCTGCTCGTAGTGGGCCTTGGCGAACTGCTGGTCCGCGGGCTTGTCCTTCTCGTCGTGATCCCCCGCCGAGCCGTAGAGCGGGCCCACGGCGTCGTGGACGAGGTCGAGGGACAGCCGGCGCTTCGGGCTCTCGCGGAAGGCGCGCCCGGGGTCGGCCATCGCGCGCGGGTCCTTCAGCTCGAGCACCTTCCCCTGGTAGGTCGTGCGCAGCTTCTGCCCGGGCTCCAGCACCTCGAAGCGCATGCCGCCCGCGTCGAAGGCATCGTTGTTCGAGATCGCCGGGCGTTGGAAGGTGAACAGCACGCGGCCGTCCGGCAGGTAGAGGCAAACGGTCAGCTCGGCGTGGCCCTCGTTGGCGCGGTTGCCGAGCCGGACGAAGCCCCCGAGTGAGCGCGTCCGGTCGAAGAAGTTGAAGTACATGCTCTCGTTGAAGTTGGGCTCGGGGCCGAGGGGATGCGTGAAGTCGTCCTCGGGAGCGAGGTTTCCGATGATGCGTGCCACGGGTCCTCCAGCTGCGCGTATACTACCCCGGTCCGCGGCTCCGGCGAACGCCGCGGCGCGGCGGTGAGGAGGCGCGGGTGTATCTGCGGGGAATCGTGGTGCGGCTAAAGACGGGGGGCTCGCGGCAGGCCGGGACGGACGACCCGCTCTTCCTCGGCGTGTCCGGCGCCGCGGGCGGGCGCGAGTTCCCCCTCGACGTCAAGTGGTTCGACGACGCCCAGCGCGGCTCCGACGTGAAGTACGCCCTCGGCGACGTCTGGGAGGAAGCGGGCCTCGCCGGCGCCCGGCGTCCGCGCATGGCCGAGGCGGATTGGAACGATCCGAAGCTCGCCTACGTCGGCTTCGACGCCGTCGACCGCGTCTACCTGCGCAAGCACGCCGGCCGCCGCGCGTCGGACGACGACGCCTACCAGCTCGATCTCATCGAGGTCGCGCTCTACGGCGACACCGGCCGCAAGCGCAGCTTCCGCTCCACCACCTCACAGTGGCTCGGCCTCCAGTACGGCCTCCAGATCTGGATCCCCGAGGTGACCGGGGCGGTGTAGGGGACGGTGTAGGGGACGGAGTCAACTAATCAACTAACTCAGCCCCGCAGTGGATAATTTTCACCCCCGGGGAGAGTTAGTTGATTAGTTGACTCCGTCCCCGCTTTCGTCGCCGCGTCCGTCGCCGTCCCGGCGCAGCGCCGTGTTGTCGGTGAGCCAGGCGATGGCTCGGCCGGCTTCGGCGCGCTCGCGCTCGAGGAAGCGGGCGACGGCGTCGGAAAGGCGCGGGTCGGCCAGGAGGTGGCAGCTCCAGGTGGGCGCGGCGTCGAAGCCGCGGAGCTGCTTGTAGTCGCCGCCGGCCCCTGGCTCGAAGCGCGCGAGGCCGTGCTCGATGCAGTGCTCGATGCCGGCGTAGTAGCAGACGTTGAAGTGCAGGTGGCGCAGCGGCTCGAAGGCGCCCCAGTAGCGCCCGTAGAGCGCGTCGCCCTTGGTGACGTTGAGCGTGCCCGCCACCAGCTCGTCCCCGCGCCAGGCCACCACGAAGCAGAGCCGCTGGCGGAAGCGCTCGCGCAGCAGCTCGAAGAACCGCTCGTTCAGGTACTGGCGGCCCCACGGGTTGCCCTGCAGCGTCGTGCGGTAGATGCGGAACATCACCGGGAACAGCGCGTCCGGGATCCGCTCGCCGCGCAGCGCCTCGATGCGGACGCCCTGCGCGTCGAGCTCGCGGCGCTCGCGCCTCACCTGGTTGCGTCGCTTGCTGCGCAGCGAGACCAGGTAGTCCTCGAAGCTCGCGAAGCCGCCGTTGCGCCAGTGGTACTGGAAGCCGAGGCGCGGCAGGAAGCCGGCGGCCTCGAGCGCGGCGCGCTCGTCGTCGCGGCAGAAGTTGACGTGCACCCCGGACAGCCCGTTGCCGAGGCACGCCTCGCGCAGCGCCTCGGCGAGGCGGCGCAGCAGTGGCCCGCGCGCGGCCCCCGGCGCAGTCAGCAGCCGCGCGCCGGTGACCGGCGTGAAGGGCACGCCCACCACCAGCTTCGGGTAGTAGTCGATGCCGGCGCGCTGGGCGGCGTCCGCCCAGCCCCAGTCGAAGACGAACTCGCCCTCGCTGTGACCTTTGACGTAGAGAGGGCACGCGGCGACCAGCCGTCCGGCCTCGCGCACGACCAGCGGCCGCGGCGCCCAGCCGGTGCGCTCGCAGGCGGCCCCGCTCTCCTCGAGAGACGCCAGCCACTCCCACTCCAGGAAGGGCGACTCGTCTCCCACGAGCGCGTTCCACTCGGCGGGGTCGACGCTGCGCACACCGTCCAGAAGCTCGAAGCCCGCCATCCGCAGGATCTTAGCGGCGCGACGCGGCGGGGCGCGGGCGGGGAGCGCTATGGTCTGTCGATGGCCGAGCCGAAGGAGCCCAAGGGCCCGTCGCGGGACCGGGAGCGCCAGCGGCGGGCGGGGACCCAGGTTCGCGAGCGCCAAGCGACCCCGCCCCGCTTCAAGGTCGTGCTCTACAACGACGACTATACGCCGATGGAGTTCGTGGTGGCGCTGCTCGAGTCCGTGTTCGCGATGGGCCCGTCGGAGGCGACGCAGATCATGCTCCACATCCACCGCAAGGGGTCCGGCGTAGCCGGGGTCTACGTGCTCGAGGTCGCCGAGACGAAGGTCGCGACCGTGCACCGGATGGCCGAGTCCGCCGGCTACCCGCTGCGCGCGGGGGTGGAGGAGGAGTGAGCGAGATCAGCCGCGAGCTCCAGCTCACGCTGCAGGCCGCCGCGCGCGAAGCGGTCCACCGCCAGCACGCGTACCTGACCCTCGAGCATCTGCTGTACGCGCTGCTCCACGACGAGCGTGGCGAGGAGGTGCTGCGCAGCACCGGGGTGCGGGTGAAGCGCCTGAAGAGCGACCTCGAGAAGTTCCTCGACGAAGAGGTCGAGAAGCTGCCCGAGGGCGCCAGCCGCCAGCTCCAGCAGACCCTGGCCTTCCACCGCGTCATCCAGCACGCGCTCCAGCACGCCGAGAGCGCCGAGAAGGAAGAGGTCGAGGCCGGCGACCTGATCGCCGCCATCTTCCAGGAGCCGGACTCGCACGCCGTGACGCTGCTGCGCGCGCAGGGCCTGACGCGCCTCGACGTGCTGAAGTTCGTCTCCCACGGCATCTCGAAGCTCTCTTCCGGCGGGGAAGAGCGCATGGTGTCCGGGCGCGAGGGCCTCGCCGAAGGGGGCGACGAGGACCTGCCCGAGGACCCGCTCGAGGCCTTCGCCCAGAACCTCACCGAGCGCGCGCGCGCCGGCGAGCTCGATCCGCTGGTCGGCCGCGAGCGCGAGCTCGAGCGCACCATCCACATCCTCGCGCGCCGCCGCAAGAACAACCCGATCTTCGTCGGCGAGACGGGCGTCGGGAAGACGGCCGTCGCCGAGGGCCTCGCGCAGCGCATCGCGGCCGGCCAGGTGCCGGAGGACCTGCGCGACGCCGAGATCTTCTCCCTCGACCTCGGCGCGCTGCTGGCGGGCACGCGCTACCGCGGCGACTTCGAGGAGCGCTTCAAGGCGCTGATCGCCGCCGTGCGCGAGCGCGAGAAGCCCATCCTGTTCGTGGACGAGATCCACACCATCCTCGGCGCCGGCGCCGCCCAGGGCGCGACCGTAGACGCCTCGAGCATGCTGAAGCCGCTGCTCCAGTCCGGCGAGCTGCGCTGCATGGGCTCGACCACCTACCAGGAGTACCGCCACTTCGAGCGCGACCGCGCGCTGGCGCGCCGCTTCCAGCGCGTCGACGTGCGCGAGCCGAGCGAGGAGGAGGCCGTCGCGATCCTCGAAGGTCTCGCGCCCCGCTACGAGGAGCACCACGGCGTGCGCTACGCCCCGGCGGCGTTGCGGGCCGCGGTCGAGCTCTCGGCCCGCCACCTGAACGACCGGTTCCTGCCCGACAAGGCCATCGACGTGATGGACGAGGTGGGCGCCGCCGTGAAGCTGCGCCCGGGCCCCGAGGGCCGGCGCACCGTGAAGGTGCGCGACGTCGAGCAGCTCGTGGCGCGCATGGCGGGCATCCCGACCCTGCGCGCCTCGGGCGCCGAGCGCAGCAAGCTCGAGCACCTGGAGTCGGACCTGCGGGCCGTGGTGTTCGGCCAGGACGAGGCGGTGGCCTCGGTCTCGCGCGCCATCAAGCGCGGCCGCGCCGGGCTCGGCGGCGCGGACCGGCCGACCGGCAGCTTCCTCTTCGTCGGCCCGACGGGCGTCGGCAAGACCGAGCTCGCCAAGCAGCTCGCGCGCTCGCTCGAGGTGCCGTTCCACCGCTTCGACATGAGCGAGTACATGGAGAAGCACGCCGTGGCGCGCCTGATCGGCGCGCCGCCGGGCTACGTGGGCTACGACGAGGGCGGCCAGCTCGTCGACAAGGTGCGCAAGAGCCCGCACTGCGTGGTGCTGCTCGACGAGATCGAGAAGGCTCACGCCGACCTCTACGACATCCTGCTCCAGGTGATGGACCGCGCCACGCTGACCGACAACCACGGCCGCGAGGCGGACTTCCGCCACGTGGTGCTGATCATGACCTCGAACGCCGGCACCCGGGAGCTCGCGGAGCGGCGCATCGGCTTCGCCGGCGGCAGCAAGGGCGACGGCAAGCGCGAGGTGGAGCGCCTGTTCAGCCCCGAGTTCCGCAACCGCCTCGACGAGATCGTCTGGTTCAAGAACCTGACGCCCGACGTGATGGGCCGCGTGGTGGAGAAGTTCGTCGCCGAGCTCACCACCCAGCTCGCGGCGCGCAAGGTGACCCTCGAGGTCGCCGAGGGCGCACGCGCCTGGCTCGCCGAGCGCGGCTACGACCCGGACTTCGGCGCCCGCCCGCTGGCGCGCGTGATCCAGACCGAGGTCAAGGACCGCATCTCCGACGAGCTGCTCTTCGGCCGCCTCGTCGCGGGCGGCCGCGCCCACGTCGACGCCGCCGACGGCGCGCTCCGCTTCGAGTTCACGCCGCGCGGGGACGGTCTCAAGTAGTTAAGCAATCACCCCCGTGGGTGGAGTTACTTAACTGCTTAAGACCGTCCCCGTTTCCGGCCGCCGTCCTGCCAGCGGCCGCGACGGAAGCTGACGAGCAGCCAGGCGGCGCGCGCGACGTGGTCGAGGATCAGCACCGCCCACACCGCGACCAGGCCGAGCTCGGCGATCTCGCTGGCGAAGAAGGCGAAGGGCACGCGGAACAGCCAGTTGCCGACGAAGGCGGCCACCAGCGGGGTCCAGGTGTCGCCGGCGCCGCGGTGGGCGCCGCCCAGGGTGAAGTGGAGCTGGAGGAAGGGCTGGGCGATGGCGAGGCAGAGCATGAACGGGCCGAGGGTCGCGATGGTCTCGGCGTCGCTGGTGAAGAGCCGGGCGAGGGGTTCGCGCGCGAACGCGCAGACGATGCCGAGCACCACGGCCGTGCCGAGGGCGAGGTTCGCCGCGCGCCAGCCCGCGCGCGTCGCGCCCGCGCGGTCCCCGGCGCCGAGGGCCTGGCCGATCAGCGTCGCCACGGCCTGGGCGTAGGCCGTGCCCGGGATCCAGGAGAAGGCCAGGATGCGCACGCCGACCGTGTACGCCGCCACCGCCACCGTGCCGTACTGGCCGAGCACGCCGAAGTAGGAGAGCAGCGCCAGGTTCATCACCAGGCGCTCGGCGACGCCCGGCACCGCGATGCGCGTCAGCTCCGGCAGCAGCTTGCGCGCGGCCACGAGGTCGGCGCGGCCGAGGGCCATCGGCGAGCTCCTCGGCTGGCGCAGCGCGACGAGCGAGAACAGCGCGACCGCCACCACCTGCGAGGCGACCGTCGCGAGGCCGGCTCCCACCAGCTCGAGCCGCGGGAAGCCGAGCGCCCCGAAGATCAGCACCGCGTTGAGGCCGATCTTCACCGCGGTCACCACCACCGCCACGCGCATCGGCGTCTTGGTGTCGCGGTCGGCGCGCAGCGCGCTCTCGAGAGTGAGCGCGACGGCCATCAGCAGGCTGCCGAGCATCACGAGCTGGAGGTACGGGACGGCGAGCTCGATCACGTCCGGCGCCGCCGAGAGCCAGCCGAGCACCTGGCGCGGGGCGGCGAGGATCACGCCGGCGAAAGCGATCGCGACGCCGATCGCGAGCACCAGCGAGCCGGCGAGCGCGGCCCGGGCGCGCGCCAGGTCGCGCCCGCCGATCGCGCGCGCCATCACCGCGACGCAGGCGAAGCCGATCGCGAAGAGGGCGGACTGGGCGAGGGCGAAGAACTGGCTGGCGTAGCCGACGGCCGCCTGGGCCTTCGGGCCGATGCGGCCGACCATCGCGATGTCGACCAGCCCCACCAGCGTGACCAGCACCTGCGAGAGCATCACCGGCCAGGCGAGCCGCCAGATCTCGCGGCCGGGGCCGCGCAGGGGCACCGCCGCGGCGCGCTCGGCGTTCCGCCCCGCCGCGGCGGCCGCGGCGAGGGTGGCGGAGGGGAGGGACGGCCCGCCTTCCGGGTCGCCGAGTTCCTCGACCTCTTCCTCGACCTGGTGGGCGGCCGCGGGTTCGTCGCCGGGCCTGCGGGGCATGGAGCGCGCAGCGTAGCGAACCGCGCGGCGAAGTTACTCGCGGAGCTCCGCCGGAAGTTGGAAGACCACGCCCTCGTCGATCTCGGGCATGCGCTCGACGCGCGCGTCGCCGCCCGCGAGGGCGCGCAGGCGCTCGACGACCTCGCTCACCAGCACCTCCGGCGCCGAGGCGCCGGCGGTGACGCCCACGCACACGACGCCCGCCAGCCAGCCGGGCTCGATGTCGGCGGCGGTCTGCACGAGGTAGGCGGTGGCGCCGGCCTTGCGCGCGATCTCGACCAGCCGGTTGCTGTTCGACGATTCGGGCGCGCCCACCACGAGCACGAGGTCGGCCTCGCGCACCAGCTCCTTGACGGCGTTCTGGCGGTTCTGGGTGGCGTAGCAGATGTCGTCCTTGCGAGGCAGGCGGATCGCCGGGAAGCGCGTCCGCAGCGCCTCGGTCACGTCGCGGGTGTCGTCGACGGAGAGCGTCGTTTGGGTGAGCACCGCCAGCCGCTCGGGATCCTCGACCTCGAGCTGGGCGACGTCCTCCGGGCTCTCCACCAGCCGGATGCGCCCCTCGGCGTGGCCCATGGTCCCCTCGACCTCGACGTGGCCGGCGTGCCCGACCAGCACGATCTCGTGGCCGCCGCGGGCGAAGCGCTGGGCCTCGACGTGAACCTTGGTGACGAGCGGGCAGGTGGCGTCGATGGTGCGCAGGCCCTGGCCGGCGGCGGCGTTCCGCACCGCCGGCGAGACGCCGTGGGCGCTGAAGACGAGCAGCGAGCCGGGCGGCACCTCGCGCGGATCCTCGACGAACACCGCCCCCTTGGCGCGCAGCGCCTCCACCACGTGCCGGTTGTGCACGATCTCGTGGCGCACGTAGACGGGCGGGCCGTAGCGCGCGAGGGCGCGCTCGACGATCTCGATGGCGCGGTCGACTCCGGCGCAGAAGCCGCGCGGGCTGGCGAGCAGGATGCGCACGGGGGGAGGGTAGCGATATCTTCCGGAATCCCGGAGGACCCCCCGAGCGATGAGCGACCTGGAAACCTTCCGGCGCGACACCCGCGCCTGGCTGGAAGCGAACGGCCCCGTCTCTCTCCGCGGCATCGGCAACGATCCGCTCCACGGCGTCTGGGGCGGGCGGAAGTGGCAGTGGACGAACCCCGCCCAGAAGGCCTGGCTCGAGCGCGCAGCCGAGCGCGGCTTCACCGCGCCGACCTGGCCCCGGGAGTACGGCGGCGGAGGCCTGTCGGGCGAAGAGGCCAAGGTGCTCGCCCAGGAGATGGCCCGGCTGCGGCTCCCGCAGCCGCTGATCGGCTTCGGTCTCACCATGATCGGCCCGACCCTGCTGCGCTTCGGCAACGAGGAGCAGAAGCGCGAGCACCTGACGAAGATCACGCGCGGCGAGATCCGCTGGTGCCAGGGCTACTCCGAGCCCGGCGCCGGCTCCGACCTCGCCTCGCTCCAGTGCCGCGCCGTTCCGGACGGCGACGACTTCATCGTGAACGGCACCAAGATCTGGACGTCCTATGCCGACCACGCCGACTGGATCTTCTGCCTGGTGCGCACGAAGACCGAGGGCAAGAAGCAGGACGGCATCACCTTCCTGCTGATCGACATGGACACGCCGGGCGTCTCGGTGTCGCCGATCCGCCTGATCAGCGGCTCGTCGCCCTTCTGCGAGACGCACTTCGTCGACGTGCGCGTGCCGCAGCGCAACGTGGTGAACGGCGTCAACAACGGCTGGACGGTGGCCAAGGCGCTGCTCGGCCACGAGCGCAGCATGATCGCCGACGCCTTCGGCGGCGGGGCGGGCGGGAAGCGTCAGGGTCTCGCCGCCCTGGCGCGCGGCTACCTGGGGAGCGAGGGCGGCGCGCTGCTGGACCCGGTGCTGCGCGACCAGATCGCGCAGAACGAGATGGACACGCGCGCCTTCATGCTCACCGTGCAGCGCTCGCGGGACGCCGCCAAGGCGGGCCACCAGCCGGGCCCGGAGAGCTCGCTCTTCAAGGTGTACGCCACCGAGCTGAACCAGCGCCGCTACGAGCTGCTGGTGCGCCTCGCCGGTCCCCAGGGCCTCGGCTGGGAGGGCCCCGGCTTCGAGGCCGAGGAGCTGGAGCGCACCCGCGATTGGCTGCGCTCGCGCGCCAACACCATCGAGGGCGGCACCTCGGAGGTGCAGCGCAACATCATCGCCAAGCGCGTCCTCGGCCTGCCGGACTGAGGGGGAGACGACCATGCAGCTCGTCCTCAGCGAAGACCAGGAGCTGATCGCGAAGACCGCCGCCGACTTCGCGGCGCAGCAGTCGCCGGTGGCGCGCTTCCGCGCGCTGCGCGACGCCCGCGATCCGCTCGGCTTCTCGAAGCCGATCTGGAAGGAGATGGCCGAGCTCGGCTGGGTCGGCATCCCGTTCCCGGAAGAGGTGGGAGGCGCGGGGCTCGGCTTGGCGGACCTCGCCGTGGTGCTGGAGGCGCTGGGCCGCGCCCTGGCCCCGGAGCCGTTCCTCCCCACGGTGCTGCTCGCCGGGCGCGCGCTGGTGCGCGGCGGCAGCGAGGCGCAGCGCCAGGAGTGGCTGCCCGGGGTCGTGGCGGGGGATCGCATCCTCGCCCTCGCGCAGCAGGAGGCGCGCAGCCGCTACGACCTGCGCCGCGTGGCGACGCGGGCGGAGCGCGCCGGGAACGGCTGGCGGCTGCGCGGCGAGAAGATCCAGGTGGAGGCCGCCGCCGCCGCCGACGCGATCGTGGTGGCGGCGCGCACCGCGGGCGGGGAGGGCGACGCCGCCGGCGTCAGCCTGTTCCTGGTGCCGAAGGGCGCGCGCGGGCTCGAGATCGTGCCCCAGACGCGCATCGACCACCGCGGCGTCGCGCTGGTGCGCCTCGGCGGCGTCGAGGTCGGTACCGGCGACGTGGTGGGGGCGCTCGACGCGGGCGGCGACCTGCTCGAGGAGGTGGTCGACTTCGCCACCGCCGGCCTCTGCGCGGAGATGCTGGGCTCGATGTCCCAGGCGTTCTCGATCACCCTCGAGCACCTGAAGAGCCGTCAGCAGTTCGGCGTGCCGATCGGCTCGTTCCAGGCGCTGAAGCACCGCGCCGCCAACTGCTTCATGGAGGTCGAGCTGGCGCGCTCCTGCGTACTGGCCGCGACGCGGGCCGTCGACGCCGGCGACCCCGAGGCGCGGCGGCTGGTTTCCCTGGCCAAGGCGCGCTGCTCCGACGCGTTCGTGCTGGTGACGAACGAGGGCGTCCAGATGTTCGGCGGCGTCGGCATGACCGACGAGTACGACATCGGCTTCTACATGAAGCGCGCCCGGGTGGCGGAGCTCAGCTTCGGCGACGCCGCCTTCCACCGCGATCGCTGGGCCCGGCTCGGGAGCTACTGACCGGCCGGTGCCGGCGCCCGCGCTGACATGCACGGAGCGCATGCTGCGCGCCTGCCGCGGCGAGCCGGTGGATCGCCCGCCGGTCTGGCTGATGCGCCAGGCGGGCCGCTACCTGCCCGAGTACCGCCGCGCCCGCGCGGGCCAGGGCTTCCTCGAGAGCTGCCGCGACGTGGAGCGGGCGGTGGAGATCTCGCTGCAGCCCCTCGATCGGGTCGCGAGCGAGGCGGTGGTGTTCTTCAGCGACATCTTCGTGCCCCTGCTGGGCGCGGAGCTCGGCGTGCGCTTCGAGCCCGGGCCGGTGCTCGAGCGCCCCGTGCGCGGCCGGGCGGAGGTCGAGAAGCTCGCCTTCGGCGACCCGCGCGAGCGCGTCGCCTTCACCTTCGAGATCCTGCGCCGCCTGCGCCGCGAGCTCGAGCCCCGGGGCGTGCCGCTGATCGGCTTCGCCGGGGCGCCCTTCACGCTCGCCTGCTACCTGGCGCGCGGCCGCGGCGACCCGGAGCGGCGCTACCCCGAGCTGCGCGAGATGATGGAGCGCGAGCCCGAGACGGCCGACGCCCTGCTGCGCCGGCTCGCGGACCTCACGGTCGACTACCTGAACGCGCAGATCGAGGCGGGGGCCCAGGTGGTGCAGCTCTTCGACTCCTGGTGCGGGATCCTGGGCGAAGCGGACTACCGCCGCTTCGTGCTGCCGGTGACCCGCGACATCGCGGCCCGCGTCGACCGCAGCCGCGCGCCCTTCATCCTGTTCGCGAGCGACGCGCCTCACCTTCTGGAGGCGATGCTCGAGGCCGGGCCGGACGTGCTCTCGGTGGGGGCCTCGGTCGACCTCGGCCGAGCGGCGCGCCTCGCCGGCGCGCGCGCGAGCCTGCAAGGGAACCTCGACCCCGTGGAGCTGGCGCTGCCCCGCGAGCGCATCTTCGCCCGCGTGCGCGAGATGGCGGAGCAGGCGCGCCCGGCGCGCGGCTGGATCGCGAACCTCGGCCACGGCTGCCTGCCCGAGACGCCGGTCGAAGGCGTGCGCGCCTTCACCGACGCCGTGCGCGCGCTCGCGACCGCGTGAGCGAGGTCGAGGTCGCCGTCGTCGGCGCCGGCGCCGCCGGGCTGGCGGCCGCGCTCGAGCTGCGCGCGCGGGGCGCGGACGTCGCGCTGCTCGAGGCGGGCGACGCGCCGGGCGGCGTGATGCGCAGCGAGCGCGCGCAGGGCTTCCTGTTCGAGCGCGGGCCGAACGCTTTCCAGGTGAAGCCGGCGGCGCTCGCCTTCCTGCGCCGCCACGGGCTCGAAGGCGCGCTCGTGCCGGCGGCGCCCGAGGCGCGGCTGCGCTCGCTGCTGCGCGACGGACGCCTGGTGCCGGTGCCGACGGGGATCGCGGCGGCGCTGACGACGCCGCTGCTCTCGCCGCGCGGCAAGCTGCGCGCGCTCGCCGAGCCCTTCGTGCGGCGCGGCGACCCCACAGGCGAGAGCGTCGCGGGCTTCGTCTCGCGGCGGCTCGGCGAGGAGACGCTCGAGCGCCTCGTCGCGCCGTTCCTGGTCGGCGTCTACGCCGGCGACGAGACGCGGCTCGGCGCCGAGGCGGTGTTCCCGCCCCTCGTCGCCTTCGAGCGCGCGCGCGGCTCGATCGTGCGCGGGGCGCTGGCGGCGGCCCTCGTCCGCGCCCGCCCGCGCGGCCTGCGCGGCTCGTGGTCGACGGCGGAGGGCCTCGGCGGCCTGGCGCGTGCGCTCGCCGTGGGCCTCGGCGAGCGGCTCGTCCTCCGCACCCGGGTGGCGGCCCTGGCGCGCGACGGCGCGGGCTTCCGGCTCGAGCTCGAGCGGGGCGCGCTGCGCGCGCGCGCGCTGGTGCTGGCGCTGCCCGCCTACGGTGCTGCGGAGCTGCTGCGCCCGCTCGACGCGGATCTGGCCGATGGCCTCGCGAGCATCGAGTACGCGCCCCTCGTCAGCATGCCGGTCGCGGCGGACCCGGCCGCCGCGCGCGAGCCGATCCGCGGCTTCGGCTTCCTGGTGCCGCGCAGCGAAGGCCTCGAGCTGCTCGGCGCCCTGTTCATGAGCCGCGTGTTCCCCGGACGCGCGCCGGCCGGCCGCGAGCTCGTCCACTGCATGATCGGCGGCGCCCGCTGGCCCGGCGCGGTCGATGCGCCCGACGACCTGCTGCTCGCCCGGGTGACGCGGGGCCTCGAGGCCGCCCTCGGCCTGCAGGAGGCCCCCGCGCCGGTGGCGATCATCCGCTGGCCGCGCGCAGTCCCCCAACCGGGCCCCGAACACCCGCGGCTCGTCGCGCGTCTCCGCGACCTCGCCTCGCGCACGGGCCCGCTCCAGCTCGCCGGCAGCTACCTCTCCGGCGTCTCCGTCGCCGACACCCTCGCCTCCGGCGCGGGGATCCGGATCGGGGACGGAGTCAACTAATCAACTAACTCCACCCCGGGGTACATGTCCTGCACCCTGGGGGAGAGTTAGTTGATTAGTTGACTCCGTCCCCTCGTCCCCTCGGCGTCCCCGCAGGAGCGAGGCGAGGGCGGTGATCCAGGTGGGGTGGGCGTTCAGGGAGGGGACGAGGAGGAGCTCGTCGCCGCCGGCGGCGCGCCATTGGTCGCGGGCGCGGATGCCGATCTCCTCGACCGTCTCGAGGCAGTCGGCGACGAAGGAGGGGCACAGCACCGCGAGCCGCCGCGCGCCGGCGGCGGCGAGCTCCGGGAGTCGCTCGTCGGTGTAGGGCCGGATCCAGGGCGTGCGGCCGAGGCGCGACTGGAAGGCGTAGGACCAGGCGCCCGGCGCGGGTACCAGGCGCGCGGCGAGGGCGCGGGCGGTGGCGACGCACTGCGCGCGGTAGCAACGGGGCAGGGCGCGGCCGGGTGCGGCGCAGCAGTCGGCGTGCGACAGGCAGTGCGCGCCGGTCGGATCGCTGCGGCGGATCTGCCGCTCGGGCAGCCCGTGGAACGAGAACAGCACGTGGTCCGGGCGGAAGCGCGCCAGCGGCTCGCGGGCGACGTCCTCCCACGCGGCGAGAAAGCCGGCGTCGGCGTGGAAGGCCGGCACGAAGTCGAGGAGCGGCACGTCCCACTCTTCGGCGGCCAGCTCCGCGACGCGCGCGAACGCCGAGCCGGTCGAGGACGCGGCGTACTGCGGGTAGAGCGGCAGCACCACGATGCGCTCGCAGCCGGCCTCGCGGACGCGCTCCAGCGCACCCGGCAGCCCCGGCTCGCCGTAGCGCATGCCGAGGGCGACCGCGTAGCCCGGGCCGAGGGCCGCCGCGAGCGCGGCCTCGAGGGCGCGCGAGTGCACGAGCAGGGGCGAGCCCTCCGGCAGCCACACCGAGCGGTACGCTGCCGCCGAGCGGCGCGGCCGGGTGGGCAGGATCGCGGTCTCGAGCAGCAGCCGGCGCGGCAAGGCCGGGATGTCGAGCACGCGCGGGTCCGAGAGGAACTCGCGCAGGTAGCGCCGCACCGCGCGCGTCTCCGGCGCGTCGGGCGTGCCGAGCTGGATGAGCAGCACCCCGATGGGCGGAGCGCTCAGGTCCCCCTCCGCAGCTTTCCTCCGAGCCAGAAGGAGAGCCCGAGGTAGTAGAGGGGGAACGCCAGCGACGCCTTCAGCACGCCCTCGCGCCAGGCGGCGCCGGGCACCGCCAGTGCGGCGGCCACCGCCAGCAGCCAGGCGCCCGTCGCCAGGTTGGTGGCGCCACGCAGCACGTGCATGCGGCTCGGGTAGACGTACTTCAGCGGCACGAACACCGCGGCGGCGAGGGCCAGCACCAGCAGCGTGCCGACGACGGGCGACACGTCGAGCGTCCAGAGGTAGATGGCGACGACGTTCCAGTAGGACGGGAAGCCGACGAAGAAGTGGTCCTCGGTCTTGGCGTCGGTCTGGGCGAAGCCGTAGGCGCTCGCCAGCACCGGCGCCGCCGCGAAGCCCCAGTGGATCAGGCTCCCCGCCGACGCCAGGAACACGGCCGGCACGATCACGTAGTTCAGGTAGTCGACGATGTCGTCGAGCCGCCGGCCGTCGATGCCCGGGAGCACCTCGGTCACGCGCGCGGCGCGCGCCAGGGTTCCGTCCACCGAATCGATCACCAGGGCGACCAGCATCAGCAGCCCCGCGGCGCGCAGGTCTCCGGCGCCGGCGGCCAGCAGCGCCGCCAGCCCCACCACGCCGCCGCTCGCCGTGAAGGCGTGGACGCCCCACGCGAAGGCCACGCGGCTCGGAGTGCGACGTTCTGCGGCGGGCGAGCTCACCGGGGGCGAAGCATACCAGAGCCGCTATATTGCTGAGGAATCTCCGGGTGGTGGAAGGAACAGGCGATGGCCGAGGCGGCCCGCGGACCGATCTCGCAGCAGCCCGCTGCGTCCCCGTACGAGCGCGCCAACGAGATGGTGGAGCTGCTGCGCCAGGGGCAGGACACCTTCCTCACCACGCGCGTCGACTCCGTCTTCAACTGGGCGCGCAAGTACTCGATGTTCCTCTACCCGTTCGTCACCGCCTGCTGCGGCATGGAGTTCATGTCCGCCGCCGGGCCGCGCTACGACATCGACCGCTTCGGCTGCGCGCTGCCGCGCTTCTCGCCGCGCCAGGCGGACCTGCTGATGGTGGTCGGCACCATCACCCACCGCCAGGCGCCGATCCTGAAGAAGGTCTACGACCAGATGGCCGAGCCGAAGTGGGTGATCGCCTTCGGCGCCTGCACCTGCTCGGGCGGGCCCTACAACAACTACGCCACGGTGCAGGGCATCGACACGATCATCCCCGTGGACGTCTACATCCCCGGCTGCCCGCCGCGCCCGGAGGCCGTGCTCGACGGGCTCATCAAGCTGCAGGCGCGGGTCCAGGCCGAGAAGGTCCCGGCGAACGGCCGGCACCAGGAGACCGCGGACCTGCCGCTGCGGATCGTCGAGAAGCCGGTCGCCTAGCGGTGGCCGATCGCTTCGACCTCGCAGTCATCGGCTCGGGGCCCGGCGGCTACGTCGCGGCGATCCGCGCCGCGCAGCTCGGCCGGCGCGTGGCGATCGTCGAGGAAGACCGCGTCGGCGGCGTGTGCCTCAACTGGGGCTGCATCCCCAGCAAGGCGCTGCTCACCGGCGCGTCGCTCGTCGAGGGCGTGCGCGACCACGGCGCGACCTTCGGCATCGTCGCCGGCGAGCTGCGCCTCGACTACGGCAAAGCCATCGACCACAGCCGCAAGGTGGCCGACCGCCTCTGCAAGGGCGTCCAGGGCCTGCTGAAGAAGAACCGCATCGAGCTGGTCGCCGGTCGCGGGCGCCTCGCGGGCCCGAACACCGTCGAGGTGCGCGGCGCGAGCGAGCGCACGCTCGAGGCCGACCACGTGCTGCTCGCCACCGGCTCCGCCGAGTGGACGCCGCCGGGCCTCGCGGTCGACGGCGAGCGCGTGCTGACGTCGCGCGAGGCGCTTGAGTCGAAGCGCATCCCGCAGCGCCTGGTGGTGATCGGCGCCGGCGCGGTGGGCATCGAGTTCGCGTACGTCTACGCCATGTACGGCGCGCAGGTGACCGTGGTGGAGATGGCGTCGCAGATGCTGCCCGGCGCGGACCCCGAGATCGCGACCGTCCTGCAGCGCGAGTTCCGCCGCAAGGCGATCGACGTGAAGCTCGGCACGCGCTTCGAGGAGCTGAAGCAGGACGGCGCCGGGGTGCGCGTGGCGGTGTCGGGCGAGAAGGGCAGCCAGGAGCTCCAGGCCGACCAGGTGCTGGTCGCGATCGGCCGCCGGCCGCGCTCGGCGGACCTCGGCCTCGAGGCCGCCGGCGTCGCCCTCAATGCCAAGGGATTCGTGACGGTCGACGCGCAGCTCCGCAGCAGCGTGGCGAGCGTCTCCGCGATCGGCGACCTCGCCGGGGCGCCGCTGCTGGCCCACAAGGCCTCCGAAGAAGGGATCGCCGCCGTCGAGTTCCTCGCCGGCGTCGCGCGGCCGCCCGTCGACCCGCACCACATCCCCGGCTGCATCTACGCCGAGCCCCAGGTGGCCTGGATCGGCCTCGGCGAGGCGGAGGCCCGCGCCCGCTACGGCGACGACCTGCGCGTCGGCCGCTTCCCGTTCACGGCCTCGGGCAAGGCGATCGCCTCGGCGCACACCGCCGGGTTCGCCAAGCTGCTGGCCGAGCCGCGCTACGGGCAGCTCGTCGGCGCCCACGTTGTCGGCGCCGGGGCGACCGAGCTGATCGCCGAGATCGGCCTCGCGCTCACCCTCGAAGCCACCACCGCAGAGGTGGCGGGCACCTGTCACGCCCACCCGACCCTCTCCGAGGCGCTCATGGAGGCGGCCCTGGCCGCGGAGGGTCGAGGTATCAACTTCTAGAGCGAAATCGCCGACCTCGCCCCTGGAACGGAGACATCGCATGAGCATCGCAGTCGAGCTCCCCGCGCTGGGCGAGAGCGTCCTCGAGGGGACCGTCGCCCGCTGGCTGGTGAAGGAGGGCGACCGGGTCGAGCTGGACCAGCCGATCGTCGAGGTCACTACCGACAAGGTCGACGCCGAGATCCCCGCGCCGGCGGCCGGCGTGATCGAGGCGATCGTGGCGGCCGAGGGCGACGTGGTGCCGGTGGGCGGTTTGCTGGCCCGGATCGCGGAGGGCGCGTCGGCGACGGCCGCTGCGCCGAAGCCGGCCACGGCGCCGGCCGCGAAGCCCGCGGCGGCGGAGGCGCCGAAGCCGAGCGCCGCTCCGAAGCCGGCCCCTGCGGCGGCTGCACCGGCGCCGCGCGCGACCCCGGTCGCGAAGAAGGCGGCGGCCGAAGGCGGCGTCGACCTGCGCGCGGTGGAAGGGACGGGCGTCGGGGGGCGCGTCACGCGCGCCGACGTCGAGCGCGGCGGCCGTGCCGCGCCGGCCACGGCGCCCGCCGCGGCCGCGGCTCCGGCTCCCGCGCCGCGCGAGGCCGCGCCGAAGCGCGCCGCGGCCGCGTCCGCTCCCGCGCCGGAGCGGCCGGCCTTCCGCGCGGACTTCGGCCACTACGCGATCCAGGAGGGCGACAAGGTCGTCCCGATGAGCCCGCTGCGGAAGCTCGTGGCGGAGCACATGGTCTACTCGAAGCTCACCAGTCCCCACGTCGGGACGGTGGCCGAGATCGACCTCGGCGGGGTGTCGCGCCTGCGCAGCGCCCACAAGGATCGCTTCGCCGAGACGCAGGGCGTCCCGCTCACCTTCCTGCCCTTCGTGGTCCATGCCACCGTGCGCGCACTGCGCGAGCACCCGGCGCTGAACGCGTCGGTGGTGGGCGACGCGATCGTCGAGAAGAAGGACGTCCACATCGGCATCGCCGTCGACACGGAGAAGGGGCTAGTGGTGCCCGTGGTGCGCCACGCGGACCGGCTCTCCCTCGCGGGCCTCGCGGCCGCGATCGAGGACCTCTCGGCCCGCGCGCGCACCAAGCGGCTCTCCGCGGACGAGCTGAAGGGCGGCACCTTCACCGTCACCAATCCGGGTCGCCAGGGGAACCTCTACGGCTTCGCGATCATCAACCAGCCGCAGGTCGGGATCCTGCGCATGGGCGAGATCGTGAAGCGGCCCGTGGTGCGCACGGTGGACGGCAACGACGCGATCGTGATCCGCCCGATGATGTACCTCGCGCTCTCTTACGACCACCGCGCCGTCGACGGCGCCCCGGCGAACGGCTTCCTCCATCGGGTGCGGGAGCTCCTCGAAGAGGCCGACTTCGATCTCTAGTGGCCCAGGGCATCCAGATCGACTGGCTCGGGCGCGTCCCCTACGGCGACGGCCTCGAGCTGCAGCGCGAGGCCGTGGCCGCCCGGCGCGCCGGCGGCTGCGGCGACCGGCTGCTGCTGCTCGAGCATCCGCCCGTCGTCACCCTCGGCCGCAGCACGCGCCCGGAGAACCTGCGCACGCCGCGGGCCGAGCTGCTGGCGCGCGGCGTCGAGGTGCACGAGGTCGCGCGCGGCGGGGACGTCACCTACCACGGGCCGGGGCAGCTCGTCGGCTACGCGATCGTCGACCTCGCGGCGCGCGGGCTCGCCGACGTCCACGCCTTCCTGCGCGCCCTCGAAGCGGCGCTCGGGGAGGCGGCCGGCGAGCTCGGGGTGGCGGCCGGTACACTCCCCGGCATGACGGGCGTGTTCGTGGCGGGCTCGGCGCCGCCGAGGAAGCTCGCCTCGATCGGCCTCGGGCTGCGCGGCTGGGTGACCTTCCACGGCTTCGCCCTGAACGCGACCCTCGATCCGGGCGACTTCGGCGACATCGTGCCCTGCGGCCTGCACGGGGTGGAGATGACCTCGCTCGCGCGCGAGCTCGGCGAGCCCGGCGACGCGCGCCTCTTCGCGCGCACGCGCGACGCCGTGACCCGCGTCTTCGCGGAGCGCTTCGCGTGAGCGCCGTCCCGAAGCCCGCCGACAACCGGCGCGTGCCGATCCGGGTGGAGGACCGCCCGCCCTGGCTGAAGGCGCGCTTCCACGCCACGCCCGAGCTCGACGCCATGAAGCGCCTGGTGGCGGAGCAGCAGCTCCACACGGTCTGCTTCTCGGCCGCCTGCCCGAACCTCGGCGAGTGCTGGTCGCGCGGCACCGCCACCTTCATGATCGGCGGCAACCTCTGCACCCGCCGCTGCGGCTTCTGCGACGTCCAGACGGCCCGGCCCGCGGCCCTCGACCCGGGCGAGCCGGCGCGCGTGGCCGAAGCGGTGGCGCGCCTCGGCCTGCGCTTCGCCGTCGTCACCTGCGTGGCCCGCGACGACCTGGCGGACGGCGGCGCCGGCCAGATGGCGGCCACGGTGCGCGCCATCCGCGAGCGCTGTCCGGGGACCGGCGTCGAGGTGCTCGTCTCCGACTACGCAGGCGACGAGGCCGCGCTCCGGAAGGTGCTGGACGCCGAGCCCGACGTGCTGAACCACAACCTCGAGACGGTCGAGCGGCTGCAGCGCCGCGTGCGCCCGGCCGCGAGCTACGCGCGCTCCCTCGCGCTGCTGCGGCGGGCCGGCGAGCTGCGCCCGGCGATTCCGCGCAAGAGCGGCCTGATGCTCGGCCTGGGCGAGGGCGAGGGCGAGCTGCGCGACGCGCTGCGCGACCTGCGCGCCGCGGGCGTCGCGCTGCTCACCCTGGGCCAGTACCTGCGGCCCTCGCCCGACCACCTGCCGATGGAGCGCTGGGTGCCGCCCGAGGAGTTCGAAGCCTGGGCCGCGGAGGCGCGGGCGCTCGGTTTCGAGGAGGTGGCCGCGGGGCCCCTGGTGCGGAGCTCCTACCGCGCAGAACAGCTCGCGGGCAGGCCCTGATTCCCTATATTCCGCCGCCATGACGGCCCGGGTGGTGAAGGTCAAGCGCGCGGACCAGCTCACCTGGCTGGAGCGGCTGTACGTTCCCATGATCGTCGCGGGCCTCCGCACCACGGCCCGGCACTTCTTCCGGAACCTCGGCGGCTACCTGCGCGGCAAGCCCACCACGTTCGTGGTGCAGTACCCGGAGGAGCGCGTCGACTACGCCGACGCCTTCCGCGGCATGCCGGTGCTGGTGCAGCTCGACAACGGTCAGCCCCGCTGCGTCGCCTGCGGCCTCTGCGAGTTCGCCTGCCCGACCGACTGCATCACCATCGTGCCCGGCGAGCTCGAGGGCGCCGGCATCGAGCGCTACCCCGAGGCCTTCGAGATCGACATGTCGCGCTGCATGTTCTGCGGGCTCTGCGAGGAGGCCTGCCCCGAGGAGGCCATCGTGATGAGCCGCGAGGTCGAGATCGGCGCCTTCGACCGACAGGCGATGGTGTTCGACAAGGAGAAGCTGCTGGTGCCCGAGGCGCTGCTGAAGCGGCGGCTCGAGTTCCTGCGCGCCGAGTACGACCGCGAGCACGCGCCGCCGCCCGGGCGCGGGACGCAGGCCTGAGGTGTCGGCCCCCGAGGACCACGGCTCCGAAGCCCTCGCCGCCCTGCTGCGCGGCGTGCCCGGAGCGGTGCTCGCCACCCACGCCGAGCGCGGCGACGTCACCGCCGTGGTCGACCCGGCGCGGGTGCTCGAAGCGCTGGGCTTCCTGCGGGACGATCGCGCCTGCGCCTTCGACATGCTGATGGACCTCACGGCGGTCGACTACCTCGGCTACCCCGGCCGCAGCGGGCCGCGCTTCGAGGTGGTCTACCACCTCTACTCCCTCGAGCGCGGCAAGCGCCTGCGCGTGCGCGCCGGCGTCGACGCCGCGAGCCCCGAGATCGACAGCGCCATCTCCCTCTGGCCGGCCGCCAACTGGATGGAGCGCGAGGCCTGGGACCTCTACGGCATCCGCTTCCGCGGCCACCCGGACCTGCGCCGCATCCTGTTGTACGACGAGTTCGAGGGCCACCCGCTGCGCAAGGACTACCCCAAGGAGCGGCGCCAGCCGCTGGTCGGGCCGAGGAACTAGCCATGGCCAGCGACCCCCGCGCCATCCTCGACCACACGCTGCCGCCCGAGCAGGACCTGGAGCGCGACCTCCACACCGAGCACCAGATCCTGAACATGGGCCCGTCGCACCCGGCGACCCACGGCACCGTCAAGTTCCTGATCGAGCTCGACGGCGAGACGATCGTCGACCTCGACATCCAGGTCGGCTACCTGCACCGCGGCTTCGAGAAGGAGTGCGAGAGC
>Ga0105107_10000432_pt1 | contig 26367 bp, 23 predicted proteins | sample PPLLaktember2015_6_FD_79335 | JGI IMG/M metagenome (GOLD analysis project Ga0105107, IMG submission 79335) | Freshwater sediment microbial communities from Prairie Pothole Lake near Jamestown, North Dakota, USA - PPLs Lake P8 Core (1) Depth... | ecosystem: Environmental > Aquatic > Freshwater >... | reverse complement strand
CGGCAATCTGCTCCCCGCCGTGCAGCTTGTCGCGCGGCGCGAGAATCCTGCCATCGACGGTGACCCGGCCCTCCCGCACCCACGCCGTCAGTCGTGCCCGGGAATACTCCGGCAGCAGCCGGGCCAGCGCCTGGTCCAGGCGCAAGCCGACGCAGGCGGCAGGCACCGCGATGCGATGCTCAGCCGGAACGGTGGTGTTTTCGGTATAATTTTCGGATGACAAATCAGGGCTCATTGATACAGCGCATTCTAGCGGTATTCCTCATCCTTGCCGTCGGCGGCTGCGGCATTTTCGGCGGCAGCGAGGTGGACGAGACGCGCGGCTGGTCCGTGCAGAAACTCTATGCCGAAGCCCGGTCCGAGCTTGCGGATCGCAACTTCGAGAATGCGATCAAGCATTACGAGCGCATCGAGTCGCGTTATCCGTTCGGCCGGTTTGCGCAGCAGGCGCAGATCGAAGTGGCTTACGCGCACTGGAAGAACGAGGATCCTGCTTCCGCGCTGGCCGCGATCGACCGCTTCGTCAAACAGCATCCGAACCACCCGAGCGTGGACTACATGTATTACCTGCGCGGTCTGATCAATTTCAATGACGACCTGGGGATCATGGGTTTTGTCAGCGGGCAGGATCTGTCCGAACGCGATCCGAAGGCGGCGGCAGATGCGTTTGCGGCATTCAAGGAACTGGCGGTACGGTTCCCCGAGAGCAAATACACGCCGGACGCGATACAGCGCATGAACTATCTGGTCAATACGCTGGCGTCACATGAAGTCCATGTCGCGCGCTATTACCTGAAGCGCAAGGCCTATGTGGCTGCCGCCAACCGGGCGCAATATGCGCTGAAAACGTACCCGGGCGCACCGGCGAACGAGGAAGGGCTGGTCGTCATGGTCAAGGCCTACGATGCACTGGGCTTGACGACGTTGCGCAACGATGCGGAGCGCGTGCTGCTCAAGAACTTTCCGGACAGCGTTTACCTGAAGGGCGGTCCGAACAAGGACGTGTCCTGGTGGCAGATCTGGAACTGGTAGTTCCGGTTTCAGCGCGCAAAACGCCGCACCACGGTCATCAGTTCCGTGATCGCCTGGTCGCCGCGGTTGGCTTTGACCGCATCGGCAACACACCCCTTGGTGTGATCTTCCAGCAACTGCAGTGCCACCGCGTCCAGCGCGGACTGGATCGCCGCGACCTGGGTCAGCACGTCGACGCAATACCGGTCCTCACCGATCATCTGCGCGACGCCGCGCACCTGGCCGGCAACGCGGTTCAGGCGTTTCAGCAGCGCTTGTTTGTGCGGCTGTGCGACCGGTGGATGATGGCACTCGGTGTGCGCCGCGAGCCGTTTGCGCTCAGTCGACGTCATAACCGGCATCCGTGATCGCAGCCTTGAGGGTCTCGGGGCTGGCCAGTGCCGGGTCGTAGGTCACTGCGGCCCGCGCCTGTTCGAGCGACACGTCGGCCTGGGTGACGCCGCTGATGCTGCTCAGCACGCGTTTGACGCTGGCGACGCAGCCCATGCAGGTCATGCCTTTGACGGGGATGCTGGTGGTTTCCATGCTGTTCTCCTTGCGGTATGGTTTGAGGGAATGACTGGCTGGTGATGGGTGATGAGTCGTGCGTCCGGTCATGCGCGCATTGCGCATCACCGCCCCGCCGGCCGCCAGCGCTTGAGCAGCAGCGAATTGCTGACCACGGACACCGAACTCATCGCCATCGCCGCGCCGGCGATCACCGGGTTGAGCATCCCCGCAGCCGCCAGCGGGATGCCCAGCACGTTGTAGATGAACGCGAAAAACAGGTTCTGCCTGATTTTGCGAAAAGTCGCGCGTGACAGCCGTATGGCATCCACTGCGCTCAGCAAGTCGCTGCGCATCAGCGTGACATCGGCGGCATGGATCGCCACGTCGGAGCCGGTGCCGATCGCAAAACTGACTTCGGCGGCTGCCAGTGCCGGCGCGTCGTTGACACCGTCGCCGATCATGCCGACGTGCCGGCCTTGCTGCTGCAGCGCGGTCACTCGCTGCGCCTTGTGCTGCGGCAGCAGTTCCGCCTCGAAACGGGTGACGCCGGCTTCGCGGGCGATTCGCGCTGCAGTACGCTGGTTGTCACCCGTGAGCATGATGACTTCAATGCCCAACGCCTGCAGCGCCGCTACTGCTTCGCGTGACGTTGGCCGCAGTGGATCGGCAATGGCGATCAGACCGAGCACGCTAACGCCGTAGGCGATACCGATGACGGTCTTGCCTTGATTCTGCAGCCGTGCGACCGCCTGTTCGTCGAGGTCAAGGCCGTTGCTGGCGATAAACTGCGGCGAGCCAAGCAGGGCGGGTTTGCCGTCGATCACGGCGCGTACGCCCTTGCCGGCGACGGCCTCGAAGTCCTGCACCAGTGCGATGCCAATCTGACGTTCGCGCGCGTGTTCGATCACGGCACGAGCCAGCGGATGTTCGGAACCGTTTTCCAGCGTTGCGGCGATGCGCAGCAGGCCGGCTTCGTCCGTGGCAGCGGCGACGATGACATCGGTCACCGCTGGTTTGCCCTGGGTCAGCGTGCCGGTCTTGTCGAGGACCAGCGTGTCGATGTGGCCGGCACGTTCCAGTGCTTCGGCATTCTTGATCAGCACGCCGGCGCGAGCGCCGACGCCGCTGCCAACCATGATTGCGGTCGGCGTGGCGAGACCCAGCGCGCAGGGGCAGGCGATGACGAGTACCGCGACTGCGGGAACCAGGGCCTCCGCCCAGGAACCCGCATACCACCACCAGCCGGCGAAAGTCAGCAGTGCCAGTGCAATGACTACCGGGACAAACACCCCGGAAATAGCGTCGGCGAGTCGCTGGATCGGCGCCTTCGAACCCTGCGCTTCCTCGACCAGCCTGATGATGCCGGCGAGCGCCGTATCGGCGCCGACACCGGTGGCCGTGCAGCGCAGCAAACCCTGAGCATTGATGGTTGCGGCATACACGGTGCTACCGGCGGTTTTCGCCACCGGCAGGCTTTCGCCGGTGAGCATGGCTTCGTCGACACTGGAACTGCCATTGATGACCTTGCCGTCGACCGGTATGGCCTCGCCCGGGCGCACCACGAATACGTCGCCGACGTGGATCTCCGATACCGGGATTTCGACGATGCTGCCGTCGCGCTCGATACGCGCGGTTTTGGGCTGGAGCCGGATCAGTTCTTCGATTGCGGAGGAGGCCCGGGCCCGGGCCCGGGATTCCAGCAGTTTGCCGAGGAAGACGAGAGTGATGATGCTGACTGCGGCTTCGAAATAGAGGTGGCCGTCGAGGCCGAATAGTACTACCGCGGCGCTGTAGAAATACGCGACGCTGGTGCCGAGTGCGACCAGTACGTCCATGTTGGCCCCGCCGCCGCGCAGTGCGTGGTAGGCGCCGACATAAAAACGGCTGCCGATCCAGAGCTGCACCGGTGTGGCGATCAGCAGTTGTGCCATGGGCGGCAGCCACTCGGCGTGATGGGCGCCGGTCAGCATATACAGCATCAGGGCGATGAACGGCAGTGTCAGCACGGCCGAAATGATGAACAGGCGCAGATCTTTCCGGTATGCGGCGCGGCGTTCGGCCTTGCGTGCGGCGTCACCGCCGGCTGCGGGCAACTGCGCGTCGTAACCGGCCCTGCGGATGGCGGCAATGAGGTCGGCGGGTGCCAGCCGGCCGGCCGGATATTCGATGTGCGCTTTTTCGGTGGCGAAGTTCACCGCTGCCTTGACCTCGGGCAGGCGGTTCAGGGCTTTTTCAATGCGGGCCGCGCACGCGGCACAGGTCATGCCGGTTACCGGAAGATCAATGACCGCGGCAGCCCGTTTGGGGGTGGCAAGCATGGTGGCATCCGTTGTAGCGAGTGTGTTCATGCCGTGCAGTATATACCCGGTGGGGGTATATGAGCAAGCCGGCGATGCGATCGGGAAGCCGGCAAACCAAGCGGGCCGCATGGCGGCCCGCGGAGGAGTTATATAACCGGTTGTTTTTAAATAATTTTACGATGCAGCAAGTTCGGCCCGGTTGCGGTAATGCTCGAGCGCCTCGGGATTGGCAAGTGCTTCGAGGTTTTTTACCGGCTGGCCATGCACGACGTTGCGCACTGCCAGTTCGACGATCTTGCCGCTTTTGGTGCGCGGAATGTCGGCGACCTGTACCACGACTGCGGGCACGTGACGCGGCGTGGTGTTGTCGCGGATCTGCTTCCGGATACGGTCGATCAGTGCCGCATCCAGAGTCAGGCCTTCGCGCAGCCGAACAAACAGCACGACGCGCACATCGTTGGGTTGCTGCGGCGGCCAGTCCTGGCCGATGGCCAGGGCTTCGACGATTTCGTCGAGCTGTTCGACCTGGCGGTAGATTTCGGCCGTGCCGATGCGCACGCCACCGGGGTTGAGCACCGCGTCGGAGCGCCCGAAGATCATCAGCCCGTCGTGCGCAGTCAGTTCGACATAGTCGCCGTGATGCCACACCCCGGGATAGCGTTCGAAGTAGGCGGCGCGGTATTTCGCGCCGTCAGCGTCGTTCCAGAACCCGATCGGCATTGACGGGAAGGGAGCGGTGCAGACCAGTTCGCCCTTTTCGCCGCGCACCGGATCGCCGGCGTCGTTCCAGACCTCGACTTTCATGCCGAGTCCCCGGCACTGCAACTCGCCGCGCCACACCGGCAGAATGGGGCAGCCCAGCGCGAAGCAGGAAATGATGTCGGTGCCTCCGGAAATCGAAGCGAGCTGGAGATCGGCCTTGATGCTGCGGTAGACGTAATCGAAGCTCTCCGGCGCCAGCGGGGATCCCGTCGAGAGCAGCGCGCGCAGCGCCGCCAGGTCGTGGGTTACCCGCGGCGCGAGCCCGAGTTTGGCCAGCGCATCGATGTACTTTGCCGAGGTGCCGAATACCGTCATTTTTTCCTGCTCGGCATAGTCCCACAGCACCGCGCCTTTGCTGATGAACGGCGAGCCGTCGTACAGCAACAGCGTCGCGCCCGCGGCCAGGCCCGACACCAGCCAGTTCCACATCATCCAGCCGCAGGTCGTGAAATAGAACAGCCGGTCACCGCGCCTGATGTCGGTATGCAGCACCTGCTCTTTCAGGTGCTGCAGCAGCGTGCCCCCGGCACCGTGAACAATGCACTTGGGCACGCCGGTGGTTCCCGAAGAAAAGAGAATGAACAGCGGGTGGTCGAATGGCAGTTGCGCGAAATCGATGACGCACGGCTGGTACGGCGCCATGAAATCATGAATGTTGACGGCGCGCGGCAGGTCGGCGATCTGCGGGGCGCCACTGGTGTAGGGCACGATGACCAACTGCTCGACGGTGGGCAGCTGCGCCATGATGTCGCGCAGCCGCGGCAGGTTGTCGATCGTGTTGCCGTTGTAGAAATAACCGTCGGCCGCGAACAGGATCCGCGGCCCGATCTGGCCGAAGCGATCGACGACACCCTGCACGCCGAAGTCCGGCGAGCAGGAGGACCACACGGCGCCAAGACTGGTCGCGGCGAGCATTGCGATGACGGTGCCGGGAAGATTGGGCATGTAGCCGGCGACGCGGTCACCGGCTGTGATGCCGGCCGCACGCAGTGCCTGGGCAAGGCGGGATACTTCATGCTGCAGTTCGCTGAAGCTGATGCTGCTCCTAATCCGGTTCTCGCCCCGGAACACGATCGCGGTCGCGCTGTCGTGGCGGCGCAGCAGGTTCTCGGCATAGTTGAGCCGCGCTTGCGGAAACCAGCGCGCGCCCGGCATGCGTTGCGGATGTTCCAGCACGCAATTGCCGCGATGTTCGGCAACGACGCCGCAGAAATCCCAGACGGCACTCCAGAACTCGGCCGGGCGTTCGATGGACCAGCCGTAGAGCGCGGCATAGTCGGCGCACTGCGGCCCGCCCGACGCGGCAACATGCTGCATGAATGCCGTGATGTTGGCGGATGCGGCCTGTAAGGGTCCGGGCCGCCAGAGCGGAGATTCCACTGCCAACGCCTCCGTGTACACCGTGCCGGCTGTTATTCCGGTCGCATCTGCGGAAACAGAATCACGTCGCGGATCGACGGGCTATCGGTAAGCAGCATCACCACGCGGTCGATGCCGATGCCGGCACCGCCGCAGGGCGGCAGGCCGTATTCCAGTGCGCGGATGTAGTCGGCGTCGTAATGCATGGCCTCATGGTCGCCGGCGTCTTTCTGGCGGACCTGTTCCATGAACCGTTCGGCCTGGTCTTCGGGATCATTGAGCTCCGAGAAGCCGTTGGCGATTTCACGACCGGCAATGTAGAGCTCGAAACGCTCGGTCAGCTCCGGATTGCGGTCGCTGCGCCGCGCCAGAGGGGATACTTCCGCCGGGTAATCGACGATATAGGTCGGATCGAACAACTCGGCCTCCACGGTGTTCTCGAACAGCGTCAGCTGCAGCCCGCCGAGGCCGTCCTGCTCGCGGAACGGGATTTTCAGTTCATTGAGTTTGGCGATGATCCGTTCACGGTCATTGAGCACGTCATCGCCGATGTCCGGCCGGTATTTCCTGATGGCGCCGGTGATGGTCAGCCGGGCGAAGGGCTGCGCCAGGTCGATGCTGCGGCCCTGATAGGTGATCTGCTCGGTGCCGCAGGCGGCTTGTGCTGCCGCACGCAGGATCTGCTCGACGAATCCCATCAGGTACTCGTGGTTGGTGTAGGCCGCATAAAACTCGAGCATCGTGAATTCCGGATTGTGCCGGGTCGACATGCCTTCATTGCGGAAATTGCGGTTGATCTCGAAGACCTTTTCGAAACCGCCAACCACCAGCCGTTTCAGGTACAGCTCCGGTGCGATGCGCAGGTAGAGCTGCATGTCCAGCGCGTTGTGGTGGGTGACGAAAGGGCGCGCCGAGGCGCCGCCCGGGATCGGTTGCATCATCGGCGTTTCGGCCTCGTAGTAGCGCCGGCTGATCAGCATGTTGCGGATGGCCTGGATGATGCGCGCGCGCTGCACGAAGACCAGTCGCGTGTCCTCGTTCATGATCAGGTCAACGTAGCGCTGGCGGTATTTCAGTTCCTGGTCGGTGAGGCCGTGGAATTTTTCGGGCAGCGGGCGCAGTGACTTGGTGAGCAACCGGATCGTGCTGACGCGCACTGTCAGCTCGCCTTTCTGTGTCTTGAACAATGCGCCCTGGGCGCCGACGATATCGCCGATGTCGTAGTGTTTGAAATCCTCGAGCGCGGCGGAGCCGACGTCGTCGACAGAAACATAAAGCTGGATCCGTCCGCTCATGTCCTGGATCGTGGCGAAACAGGCCTTGCCCATCACCCGCTTCAGCATGATCCGGCCGGCGACGCTGACCGCAATGACCTTTTCGGCCAGCGTCTTGGCGTCCTTGTTCTCGTGCTCCTCGATCAGCATTTCGGCCAGGTGGGCACGCAGGAAATCGTTGGGGAATGCCTGTCCTTCCCTGCGCAGTTCGGCGAGTTTGGCGCGGCGTTCCTCGATGATCCGGTTGGTGTCGATGGCCGGCGGGGAATTCGGGTTTTCCATGATGAGGTGTCCTGGGTCAGAGCCCTGATTTGAGGCTGGCGGTGATGAAATCGTCGAGGTCGCCGTCGAGCACGGCCTGGGTATTGCCGATTTCGACGTTGGTGCGCAGGTCCTTGATCCGCGACTGGTCGAGCACGTAGGAGCGGATCTGGTGTCCCCAGCCGATGTCGGTCTTGGCGTCTTCCAGCGCCTGTTTCTGCTCGGTGCGCTTGCGCAGTTCGAGCTCATACAGCCTGGATTTGAGCATCGCATTGGCTTCCGCACGGTTACGGTGCTGCGAGCGGTCGCTCTGGCATTGCACGACGATGCCCGTTGGAATATGCGTGATGCGTACCGCGGAATCGGTTTTGTTGATGTGCTGGCCGCCGGCGCCGGAAGCGCGATAGGTGTCGATGCGCAGGTCCGCCGGATTGATGTCGATCTCGATCGAGTCGTCGACTTCCGGATAGACGAACACGCTGGCGAAAGAGGTGTGGCGGCGGTTGTTGGAATCAAACGGCGATTTGCGCACCAGGCGATGCACGCCGGATTCGGTGCGCAGGTGGCCGAAAGCGTAATCGCCGGTGATTTTCAGCGAAGCGCTCTTGATGCCGGCGACATCACCCGCTGATTCCTCGAGCACCTCGACGCGGAACTGCTTGTTTTCGCAGTAGCGCAGATACATGCGTTCGAGGATCGAGGCCCAGTCCTGCGCCTCGGTGCCGCCCGAGCCTGCCTGGATGTCGAGGAAGCAGTTGTTCGGATCCATCGGGTTGGAGAACATCCGGCGGAATTCCATGTTCTCGACGATGCCGGCGAGCTTGGCGGCGTCCTGCTCGACGGCCAGCAGCGTGCTGTCGTCCTTCTCGCTGCGCGCCATTTCGAACAGTTCCTGCGTGTCGCGCATGTCGCGGTCAAGTTCGCGCAACGTGACCACGATGCCTTCCAGCGTCTTGCGTTCGCGGCCGACTTCCTGGGCGCGCGGCGCGTCATTCCACAGCGCCGGGTCTTCGCTCAGCTTGACCAGTTCTTCCAGGCGGCGGGTTTTCGCGTCGTAGTCAAAGATACCTCCGCAGCGCCCCCGCGCGTTCTTCGAGATCGTGCAGGCGATTGGCAATCGCGTTGATGCGTTCGGCTTCCATGGGATTTCCGCGAAAAAGCCGGATTTTACCGCAGCGGGGGTGCCGCGTCGCCCCGATGCGCGGCCGGCGGACGGATACAGCCGCCCGCGGCCTGCCAGTGCCCGGAGGTCAGCGGCAGCGTGGTCGAACCGTGTTCACGGTTGGCACCGAGGCGGCAGGTCCCGGCGCACTGCAGCTTGACATCGGGGCAGCATGATCATGCGCCCCGGTGTTCGATGGTTTGTCCGGCTGGCGATCCCCGGAGCGGATGTCCGGGGACCAGCTGGCGGCGCGGGGGTTTACTGCTGCCCTTTGACGATCATGTCATTCTTGACGGATTTCACGCCGGCGACTTTACCCGCAACTTCGACAGCCTTGTTGATATCGGCGCGAGACCTGACGAAGCCGCTCAATTGCACTACGCCTTTGTAGGTTTCGACGTTGATTTCAGCCGACTTGAGCGATGCTTCTTCCAGCACGGCGGCCTTCACTTTGGTGGTGATGACGGCGTCGTCGACGTAGGCTCCGGGTGACTCCTTCTTGGACGTCGATGCGGCGGATTTTTCCTTGGCGGCGGGCTTGCTCGTCGCGGGTGTCATCTGCGCCTTCGCATCCGCCTTGGCACGTGTTTCTGCGGCCTTGGCTTCCTTCACACAGGCTTTCTTGGCGTCGGCGGTCTTGTCGTCGCACTTTTCCTTGGCTACCGCGTAATCGGCTTCGGCTTTGGCGACGCGCACCGCATAGCTGGATTTTTCACCAGGCTTGTTGCGGGCATCGAGTTCAGCCTTGGCGACTTTTTCCTTGCCCTTGGCTTCGGCCATGCACACGTCTTTCGCATTGGCGGTGAGCGGGGCACAGGCTGCTCTCGCTGATTGGTATTCGGCTGCGATCTTGTCCTTGCCGGCTTTGTAGTCTTCTTTGGACATGCTTTCCGCTGCCAATGCGCCGGTGCTGAACGCGAAGGCAATTGCAGCCGCGATTGCGGTGATGTTGAGTTTATTGCTGGTCATGGTCGATCCTTTGAGGGGTAATTTGGGGACTTTGCCTGGCCGAAAGCGCGGGCCCACGATATGTCGTTGCTGGAGCGGCCACTTATTTCAACTGTTTTTGCCAATCGGAAATCTGTTTCTCCACTTCGTCCTTGGAGACGCCGTATGATTCCTGGATCTTGCCGACGAGCTGATCACGCTTGCCCGCAATCACATCGAGCTCATCGTCGGTAAGCTTGCCCCATTTTTCCTTGACGCTGCCCTTGAATTGCTTCCAGTTGCCTTCGATGCGATCCCAGTTCATTGCGCTCTCCTTGATTTGTCGTTGAATAGGCCCTGCGTCAGAGCAAAGTTCACAGGACGCGGCGCCCGCTGATAATTTTGAGCAAAACGACCACGATGGCGATCACCAGTAGTACATGAATGAAGCCGCCCATGGTGTAGGAAGAAACGAGGCCCAGCAGCCATAAAATCAGCAGAACAACTGCGATGGTGTACAGCATGGTCAATCTCCTTCTGTGTCTGGCGGCAAGCGCTCGGCACCTCCGCGAGCCACGCTGGCTAGGTTATTGTCCGGCGCTGTGCGCGAAGTGAATATCACCGTCACTTGAGCCGCATGTCGTTCCGCACCGAGGTCACGCCCTTGACGCTGCGTGCGACCGCAACCGCCTTGTTGATGTTGGCTTGGGACGTGACGAAACCGGTCAACTGAACGGTGCCCTTGAAGGTTTCGACGTTGATCTCGGCTGATTTCAGCGAGGGTTCGTCGAAAATCGCCGCTTTTACTTTCGCGGTGATGACCGAATCGTCGACATACTCCCCGGTTCCTTCAGTGGTGGCGGTCCCGGCACAGCCGAGGAGGAAAGCCAGCAGGACGGCGAGCGTCAGGGTGGCGAATCCATTGAACAGTTTCATGGTGGTTCTCCTTTGAATTACTTCAGTTTATTTCCGGTCTTTGCCGACCTCGTGGCTGATGACGCCAGCGACCGCTGCGCCGTTGCCACAACTCTGCCGCGATTGCGCTTTTTTCTTTGTTTTCATGGTCATACCGCTTTCCGCAATCCCAGTGACAAGAAACCCGCGCCCGCCAGACTGCCGCTTCCGATCAGGCGGGCACGGCAACTTTGCCTGCCTGTACCGATATTTGTAAGCATTTGACGCCTCGCCGGCCTGAACGTCTGTGCGCTTTCGAACATAAGAGTTTTGACCTGTATCAAACGACATCAAGATTGGGCTGCATGCAGGCATTTTGTGGCCTACAGTGGCTCAGTGCCTTTTCCAGGGGAGGCGGAAATGTTGAAACGACACTCGTCTCAGCCGTATGCGGAAACCCGCCATGGGGTTTCGCGGGAAGGCGCATCGCCAGGCTACACGCCGCGGCACAACCATCTGCTGGCGTTGCTGCCGCTGCAGGAATATGAGCAGTTGCTGCCCGATCTGGAGCCCGTTGCCTTGCCGCCGGGTAAGGTCGTGTACGGCGCTGGCGACCGGGAAGATCACCTGTATTTTCTCGCTGGCGGCACCGTTTGCCGCTTCTGCCGGACGGATAGCGGGAAATCGACCGAATTCGCGGTCAGCGGTAGCGAAGGCGTGATCGGCATTGCATCGTTCCTGGGCGGCATAAGCATGCCGAGCGAGGCCATGGTGCTGGCCGCCGGTTATGCTTATCGGCTGCGGGCGAAGCGGCTGCAAGCCGAATTCGAGCGCGACGGCCCGCTGCAGCGTTTACTGCTGCGCTACACCCTGTCACTGATTACGCAAACCGCGCAGACCGCGGTGTGCAATCGATACCATACGCTCGAACAGCAACTGTGCCGCTGGATATTGTCTTGCCTGGACCGGGCGCCTGCGAACGAACTGACGATGACGCAGGAACTGATTGCCAACATGCTGGGTGTGCGCCGCGAGGGCGTCACTGAGGTTGCCGGGCGCCTGCAGCAGGCCGGAATGATTCATTACAGTCGCGGCCGCATGACTGTGCTGGATCGTCCGCAACTGGAAGTGCGGGTGTGCGAGTGTTACTCGGTGGTGAAAAAAGAAACGGATCGCTTGTTTCCCGATTACCAACAATTGGGAACGGATCGCGTACACGGTTCAGGCCTTGACTATCAGTGCCGGGAGAACCGCCGGATCAGTGGTCTGCCGCCTGCCAGTGCTCGAGTATCAGTTGCAGCGTGACCGCGCCGTTGTAGTGGTTGGCGCTGAGCCGGTAGGTCGCGGCAATCCCCTCCGGCAGCGGATCGGCATGGCCGAACAGCATCGCGTCGAGCGTTTGCGTGCCGCGGCGCAGCCGCAGCTTGAGATGGCGTTCGCCGACGATATGCTGCGCGGCGACCTCGAAACGGTCGTGGAAACGCGGTTCCGGGAAACCCTGGCCCCACACCGCTTCGGCGATTGCCGAGGCGTTCTCCAGGGTCATTTCTGCGGGCGGCAGAGGGCCGTCGGTGACCCATTCACGTTCCAGGTCTGCAGGCGTCAGCAACTCGGCGGCAACGGCTTCGAAGGCATCGCGAAACGCAGCGAATCCGCCCTCGCGCAGCGTCAGGCCGGCCGCTGCGGCATGGCCGCCGAAGCGCAGGATCAGTTGCGGGTGGCGTTTCGATACCAGGTCCAGCGCATCGCGCAGGTGCAGCGCGGCAATCGAGCGGCCGGAGCCTTTGAGGTCGCCGTTGCCCCCGGCGGCAAAGGCAAACGTCGGCCGGTGGAAGCGCTCGCGCAGGCGTGACGCGAGGATGCCGATCACCCCCTGGTGCCATTGCGGATCGAACATGCTCAGCGTGTATCCGGGCGCCACGTTGTCGATCGTTGCCAGCGCAGATTCCTGCATGTCCGCTTCGATGTCGCGGCGCTGGCGGTTGAGCTGATCGAGCTGGCGGGCGATTTCGGCGGCACGCACCGGGTCATCGGTGGTCAGGCACTCGATGCCCAGCGACATGTCGGTCAGCCGGCCTGCGGCATTGAGCCGCGGACCGGCGACAAAACCGAGATCGTAGGCTCCTGCGCGGCGGATATCGCGGCCGGCGGCGTTGAACAGCGCGGTGATACCGGCCTGGGCGCGGCCGGCACGCATGCGCTGCAGACCCTGCTGCACCAGCAGCCGGTTATTGTCATCGAGACGCACCACGTCGGCGACCGTACCCAGCGCCACCAGGTCGAGCAGCGCGCCGAGGTGGGGTTCCGTTCTGCCTTCCCGGCCGGAGCCCGGTCCCCATTTCCCTTCGCCGTCAGGCGGAGGGGCCGGCAGAGCGGATGGATTGTTCGCGGCAAACCAGCCACGCCGCCGCAATTCCGCACGCAGCGCGAGCATCAGATAGAACATCACGCCGACGCCGGCGAGGTTTTTGCTGGGGAATGTGCAGCCGGGCTGATTGGGGTTGATGATGCACCAGGCGTCCGGCAGCCGGTCTCCGGGCAGATGGTGATCGGTAATCAGCACTTTCATGCCGAGCCGGTTGGCTGCGGTGACGCCGTCGATGCTCGCAATGCCGTTATCGACGGTGATCAGCACGTCGGGCTTTTTCTCGGTCGCGGCGAGTTGCACGATTTCCGGCGTCAGGCCGTAGCCGTATTCGAAACGGTTGGGGACCAGATAGTCGACCGCGGCACCGAAGCTGCGCAGCGCACGCAGTCCGACGGCGCAGGCGGTGGCGCCGTCGGCGTCGTAGTCGGCGACGATCAGCAGCTTTTTACGTCCGGCAATGGCGTCGGCGAGCAGTGCCGCCATGGTTTTTGCATTGAGCAGCTGTTCCGGGGCGATCAGCCTGGTCAAATCGGGGGCCAGTTGCGCGGGGGTGGTGATGCCGCGTGCCGCATAGATGCGTGCCAGGAACGGGGACAGGCCGCCGGCCACGAGTTGCGCGACGGCCGCATCGTCGATGGCGCGGGTGACGATATTGCTCATGCGGCGCTTGGCATGAGCGCGGCCCACGGCCGAGACCGGCGCCAGAATTTCATCCTGTCAGCAGGCCGCAGCATGCAGCGCAGGCAGCGATCGGGGCCGGTGGCGACGATCACCAGGTGCTTGAGCGGACCATCGAGTGCGGCCCACAGCGGCGCCAGCCACCGTTCTTCGAGGGCATTTGCCGCCTTGAACCAGGCGTCGGCCCCGCCATAACGCGCGGCGAGGTGTGCACGGTCCAGCGTGATCAGATGGCGACCGTCCGGATCGGGTCGTTTGCCGAACCAGCGTGCGGCACTGGCAGGGGCCGCGCCGCTGTCCGCGCCGCTTTGCACGGCGAGCGCGGTGGCGAGCACGTCGTCAGTACAGACATGGGAGAAATGCCGGCCCGGAACCGCGGGTTTGCGGCCGCCGCCCCATAACAGCAGGCTGTTGATCACCGGCAGACCGCGCGCTTCACGCGCCTGATTGACCGGGTGTTCATGCAGGATCATCTGCGCTTCGGTCAGGACCCGATGCCAGTGGCTTGCCCGGGATCCGCCGAGCAATGGTTGCGGCAGCGCCCGGCCGGCCACCGCGCTGAGGACCGGGGCGGTGACGCCGGTGGCCTCGCCCTGGGTGATGTACCAGCGCGACGGATGCGCCGCGGTGATTGCCATGTGGTCCGTCGCGAAATGCGCGTTGAGTGCCGCAGTCAATGCGGCGGCTTCCGCGGCGTCAACGCTCAGCTCCGGTGCTGCCAGCACCAGCGAGCGATTCCGCTGCAACTGCAGATGGACCGGGTCGGCACGCAGCCACCAGCCGGACTCGGCGGCGAGACCGTCGACCGCGGCGGTCAGCGCCGCGACCGGCCAGTCTTCGCGCTGTTCGACCTCAAAGGCCTGGCACAGCCAGATTTCGGCGTCGATCGGCGCAAAGCGCTGCACCTCGCCGCGGCCGAGCATGCGGCGGAACACCGGCGCGGGATTGTTGCCCGGCATTGCGGATGGGACACCGTGGGGTGGCAGCAGGTCGGGGATGAACAGGGTGAGATGCACGGTCGTCAGGCATGTTCGCCGCGGATTGCGCGCGCGGCATCGTGCAACGAGTCTAGCATGCGTTCGCTGCCGTCCGCCCGACCCGGACAGGCCATTTGTGGCACACTGCGCCTTTGCTTTTCTCTGGCCAGTCGTGAACTCCTTTCCGCTATTCGTCGGGTTGCGGTATACCCGCGCACGGCAGCGCACGCGCTTCATTTCGGTGATCTCGCTGATCTCGGTGGTCGGCATCGCACTGGGAATGACGGTACTGATCACCGTGCTGTCGGTGTTCAACGGTTTCCAGCGCGAAGTGCGCACTCGCATGCTCAGTGCAGTGGCGCATGTGCAGATCACCGGGGTCGGCGAGTCATTGCAGGACTGGCGCGATGTCGCTGACGCGGCACTGAAACATCCGCATGTAGTGGCCGCCGCGCCTTATGTGTCGGCCCAGGGCCTGCTGACCAGCGGCGGCAGGGTGCGCGGTGCGCTGTTGCGCGGCATCGACCCGGCGGCGGAGGACAAAGTCAGTGAAATCAATGCGCACATGCGGTCGGGCACGCTTGGATCCCTGCGATCCGGCGAATACAACGTGGTGCTCGGTGCGCCGCTGGCGCGCGCGCTCGATGTGACCATCGGCGATCGGGTGGTGCTGGTCGCGCCGCAGGGACAGGTCACGCCGGCGGGCATCCTGCCGCGGCTGCGCCAGTTCACGGTGACCGGCACCTTCGAGGTCGGCCATTACGAGATCGATTCCGGGCTGGCCGTAGTGCATATCGAAGATGCACAGCGGCTGTACCGGATGGAGGACCAGGTGAGCGGCGTGCGGCTGAAGCTTGACGATCTGTTCCTTGCCCGCCAGACCGCCCGCGACCTCGTGGCGCAGCTGCCGCCGGAAGTGGCGGTCAGCGACTGGTCACGTTTCAACGCGACCTACTTCCGCGCGGTCGAACTCGAGAAACGGATGATGTCGCTGCTGTTGTTTTTCATCATCGCCATCGCGGCCTTCAACATGGTGTCGAGCCTGTACATGATGGTCAAGGAAAAACATGCCGATATCGCGATCCTGCGCACCATGGGCGCTTCTCCCGGCGAGATCATGGGCATCTTCATGGTGCAGGGCACGCTGATCGGTGCCATCGGGGTCGGCTGCGGGATCGTTTTCGGCATCCTCGGTGCGCTGAACGTCGACAGCATCATCGGCTTCGTCGAGCAGGTGTTCCACGTCAAGTTCATGCCGCAGGATGTCTACCAGATCGCCGATCTGCCCTCGGAACTGCAGGCGGCGGATGTGGTGCTGACGGCGGTGGTCGCCTTCACGTTGTCGGTGCTGGCGACGATTTATCCCAGCTATCGTGCCGCCAGGGTCAATCCGGCGGAGGCCCTGCGCTATGAGTGAGTCTGCACTGGGCAATACGCCGGTCATCGCCTGTCGCGGGCTGCGCAAGGCCTACCGGCAGGGTGCCGATGCGGTGCCGGTGCTGCTCGGCATTGATCTTGACGTGATGCCCGGCGAGCGCATCGCGATCGTCGGCGTCTCGGGTTCGGGCAAGAGCACGCTGCTGCACTTGCTCGGCGGCCTCGATGCGCCCAGCGCCGGTGAAATCCGCATTCTGGGCCGGGAAATTTCAGGGCAGAGCGAGAAACAGCGTGGTGAAGTGCGCAACCGCGCGCTGGGTTTTGTCTACCAGTTCCATCATCTGCTGCCGGAATTCACCGCCGAGGAAAACGTCGCGATGCCGCTGATCATCCGCCGCCAGCCGCGCGCCGAGGCCCTGGCCGCGGCGCGGGCGATGCTGGAGGCGGTCGGCATGAGCCATCGGCTGACGCATACCCCTGGCGAACTGTCGGGCGGCGAACGCCAGCGTGCGGCACTCGCCCGGGCGCTGGTGACCAGACCGGCCTGTGTGCTGGCCGACGAGCCGACGGGCAATCTCGACCGGCGGACTGCGGAAACCGTGTTTGACCTGATGCTCCAGTTGAATCGCGAGACCCGGACCAGTTTCGTGATCGTCACCCATGACCCGCGCATCGCCGAGCGCGCCGACCGCATACTTGAACTCGAAGACGGGGTGCTGAAGCCGGCGGCCCGATGAATAAGCGCCGGGCGGGGCGCGTGGCGCATGAACAGACTGCGTCCGCGCGCCCGGTCCGGGCAATCAGTGGGGATCAGGAAATCACCTGTGCCGGCCCGGCGCGCAACCGATGATTTCCCGGCGCAGTGTCAGGCGGGCTCGCGGCTGACGACCTGCATGACATTGGTGCGCAGCAGGTTCTGATAAACGGTTTCGTCCTCCAGCGCCTGCTGGATCAGAAATCGCGGTGCACTGCGCTTGATCAGCCGCGGCACGACGATGCCCAACGCGATCACCAGCAGTCCTGCCCACACCCAGCCCACCAGTGCCAGCGCGACCCCCAGGCCCAGCACCGGCATCATGAACAGCGGCAGCAACAGTTGCGCGCTGAGCACGCGCGCTGCGCCTTTGGGATCGAAATTGACGATGATCGATGCGTTGTGAAAAGCCGTGACAAATTCGCGGTGCGACAGCGACAGCGGCAGAACGGCGGGTGGGGATGCCATCGGCGTTTTTATAAGTATTTGTTTTTATTGATATTTTTGTCAATACTCGACCGGTACCGGATCCAGGCTGCGCCATAAATACCAGGTTGCTACCGAGCGCCACGGCGTCCATCGCGCGCTCAGCATTGCAATGCGCCGCGCCGGCAATTTGCGCCCCTTATTGTAATGGAGGCTCAGCGCGCGCTGCAGGCCGAGGTCGCCCAGCGGAAATACGTCAGGACGCGTCAGATAAAAGATCAGGAACATTTCCGCCGTCCAGCGCCCGATGCCTTTGACCTGCGTCAGATCTGCAATCAGCGCGTCGTCGTCCATGTCGTGCCAGCGATTGACGTCGATGGTGCCTGCCGCAAACCGCGTCGAGAGATCGAGCAGATAGCCGACTTTCTGGCCGGACAGGCCGCAACTGCGCAGGCGATCCACGGAGACACGCAGTACGCGCTGCGGTTGCATGTCGCCGACTGTCGCGGCAAAGCGATCCCATACGCTCTGCGCGGCCTTGACTGAAATCTGCTGGCCGACGATCGAGCGCGCCAGCGTCTGGAACGCGTCGCCGCGGCTGGCGAGCGTCAAACCCCGGTGGCGCGTGATCAAGGCGCCGAGCACGGGGTCTGCTGTTCCGAGCTGCCGGGTGGCGCGTTTCCAGTAGGCGGGGGCTTTCATCGCGGACCTTTGCGCTGCTGCAGCCGGCGGCGCCATGCCAGGCGTACATACAGGCGCCAGGCGCCATCGACCAGCACATAACCGATTGCGGCCAGCGTAACAGCGAGCAGGGGCAGGCCCACGGCCAGCGGTTTGCCCAGCGACAGCATCCACTCGATCAGCGCCGGGATCCAATCGGTAAATCCCTTGTCGGCCATGCTGAATGTTGCCGGCATTTGCGCGGCGCCGTTGCTCATGGTCACCAGCGCGCCATAGCGGTAAGCGAGGTAATACAGCGGCACGATGGTCAGTGGATTGGTGTACAGCGTCAGCAGCGCCGCCACCGGCAGATTGACGCGAAACACGATCGCCAGTAGCACGCCGGTGAGGATCTGCAGCGGTCCCGGCACCAGTCCAGCGAACAGGCCGACCGCGACGCCGCCGGCCACCGAGCGCCGGTGCAGATGCCAGAGATTGTGGTGCTGGAGCCAGGGCCCGAACCAGGCAACGAAACGGTTGCCGGTGATCGACTGGTGGGTAGGCAGGTATTTACGGAAGTATTTGCGGGGCATTGCGTCGATTATTGCAGCGTTTGTGGTCAGCGTGGCGGGTGGGATTGCGTTATGGATTGGGCTTGCGCATCACTCATGGTGCGGCAGGTTTTTGCGATGCCGCCAAAAGCGACCCATCATCGGTTTGACGCTGACGCCGTGGACGAGAATGGACAGCGTTACCACGATGAGAGTCAACTGGATCAGTTCCAGGGCCAGGACTTCTGGCAGGCCGTGTTGTATGGCATACATCAGGTAGTACAGCGAACCGATGCCGCGCACTCCGAACCAGCCGACCATGCCCCGTATCGGCCACGAAGTCCGGGTGCCGAGCAGGCTGGCGAGCACGCTGACGGGGCGCGCGACCAAAAACAAAAACAGTGCGAGTGCCACGGCCCGCCAGCTCCATGAGTCGGTAAACATCATGCCGCCGATCAGCAGGATCAGGAGCATTTCCGAGAGCCTTTCCAGATGTTCCTTGAAAATCAGCGATCCTCCGCTGACGGTCGGCGGCGGCTCGCCGGTGTCAGCGGCTGAGGTTTGTTGTCCGGTTTTGTCGATTTGCGGCTGCTCCGGGTCATCCCGGCCGGCGGCGGCGAGTTTAAGTTCGGTCTGGCGCAAGGCGACCGCGGCAAAAAACACCGCGAGGAATCCCCAGGCATGGGCCAGCAGGCTCAAACCGTAGACCACGCCGATCAGGCCGAGTCCGAGGAAGTCATCCATCAGTTTGTACCCGGATGAATCGCCGCGCAGCTTCCAGCCAACACGGGCCAGCGCCGCGCCGCAAATCACCCCGATGGCGATTCCTGCCATGGTGGCCCAGATGACGTCGACCAGCGCCCAGCGCAGGCCGAATTCACCCAGCTCATGCAGTCCGAGCAATCCCAGGCCCAGCAACACAAACGGAAAAGCACTGCCGTCGTTCATGCCGGCCTCGCAGGTCAGGGTGAAGCGGAGTTGGTCACGGTCACCGGGATGACGGATCTGGACATCGGTTGCCAGCACCGGATCGGTGGGGGCGAGGATCGCGCCCAGCAGGACGCCGGCGCCCAGCGGCAGGTCGAGCAGGTAATGCGCGAAGGCGGCGACCATACCGACGCTGACCGTCATGGATACGCTTGCCAGCAGTATCGGCGGGCGCCAGCGGGCAAAACTGACAGGCACGGGCATTTTGACGCCGGCGGAAAACAGCGAAATCAGCACGGCGACTTCGGTCAGTATTTCCAGCAGCGCTGATTGTTTCAGCGGATTGAAGTGAAATACATTGAGCACCGTAGGTCCGACCAGCAGCCCCACTGCCAGATAGATGATGGCTGGTGTGACCGGCAGGTGTTTGAGTAACGTGCTGGTCAGCCCCCTGGCGAGCAACAGACCACCCACCAGCAGAAACCATAAAGCATTAGCCATTGTTGATTCAGCTCACTTTAATCGGGGTTCATTTGTTTGGGGCCATCACAGGTCCGTGATTCGGCGGCGAATTATCGCAATGATTGGCGGGGGCGTCTGTTCGTTGCAGTACTCTGCCCGGGCGCAATCAGGGGCAGGCGTGCCGGTATCCGGCGTCAGCGGTACAGGCATTGCGGCGTTAAAAACCCATTGTGGTCGCCCATATTCTCGCCTTTGCCGCCGGTATCTGGTGGCTGCAGCAACAGGCGGCACTGCCGGCCCTGGCTTGGGCTGCGGCGCTGATTCCCGGCGTATTGCTGCTCGTGCTGCGTGGCGGGCATCGGCTGTGGCGTGTGTTGCGATGGCTGTTGATCCTGGTGTGGTGTGCGGCAGCGGGTTTTATGTGGGCTGCGGCCTGCGCGCAATGGCGCCTGGCCGATGCGCTGCCGGCGGCATGGGAAGGCCGCGACATCACGGTGACCGGAGTCATCTCCAGTCTGCCGCAATCCTATGAACGCAGCGTGCGCTTCGAGTTCCAGGTGGAGCAGGTACTGACCCCGGGGGCGCACGTGCCGCAGCGCATCGTGCTGTCATGGTGGGGTGCTGCCGCCCGCGGTGAAACACCCGCCGCACTGCCGGTGGTCCATCCGGGCGAGCGCTGGCAATTGACGGTGCGGCTGAAACGTCCGCACGGGTTTGCCAACCCGCATGGCTTCGACTACGAAGCGTGGTTGCTCGAGCGCGGCATCCGTGCCACCGGTTACGTGCGGCCCAAAGGCGGGCACCGCCGGTTGCAGCCGATGGTGCATGCCCCGGGTTACTGGGTTGAAACCGTGCGCGAACGGATGCGGGATCGCATTCAGAGCGTGCTCGGGTCGGCACCTGCGGCAGGGGTGATCGCTGCACTCGCGATGGGCGACCAGCGTGCGATTCCACCGGAACAATGGCAGGTGTTCACGCGCACCGGGGTCAACCACCTGATGTCGATTTCAGGACTGCACGTGACGATGCTCTCCGGGCTGGTGTTCGCGCTGGTCAATTTCGCCTGGCGGCGCAACCCGCGACTGACGCTGGCCGTGCCGGCGGTCAAGGCCGCGGCTGTGGCCGGACTGCTGGCCGCGCTGGGCTATGCGCTGCTCGCGGGATTTGCGGTGCCCGCGCAACGCACGGTGTTCATGCTGGCGGTGGTGGCAGCAGCGTTATGGCTGGGTCGCGCGACCGCGGCCAGCCGCGTGCTCGTCGGGGCATTGCTGGCTGTGCTGGTGATGGATCCGTGGGCGGTGCTGGCGCCCGGCTTCTGGCTGTCTTTTGGTGCGGTCGCGATCATCATGCTGGTCTCCGTCAACCGCCTGCGCCAGCCGCACTGGCTGGTGACCTGGGGGCGCGTGCAATGGGCCGTGACGCTGGCACTGGTGCCGCCGCTGCTGGCGATGTTCCAGCAGATGTCGCTGGTGTCGCCGATTGCCAATGCGCTGGCGATTCCGCTGATCAGTCTGGTCGTGGTGCCGCTGGCGCTGATCGGGCTGGTGATCCCGGTCGATGCGATATTGCAGCTTGCGCAATGGCTGATGGCGTGGTGCCTGACTGCGCTGCAGTGGCTGAGCGCGCTGCCGGATGCGGCGTGGGAGCAGCATGCACCGCCGGCGTGGACGGTAGTTGTTGCACTGACGGGTGCCGTGTGGCTGCTGCTGCCGCGTGGCTTCCCGGCACGCTGGATCGGCGCTTTTGCGTTTTTGCCGATGCTGCTGATCGTGCCCGCACCGCCGCCGCAAGGTGTGCTGCGACTGACGGTACTCGATGTCGGCCACGGCCTGGCCGTGACCGCGCAGACGCGCCATCATGCACTGCTGTTCGATACCGGTCCGGCGTTCGGGCCCACGGCCGACAGCGGCAACCGCATCATCGTGCCGTTTCTGCGGGCCTCCGGTATCCGGCGTCTCGACACCCTGATCGTCAGTCATGATGATGCGGACCACTCCGGCGGCGCCATGTCGGTGCTGCAGGCGGTGCCGGTGGCTGCGGTGCTGTCGTCATTGCCCGATTTTGATCCGCTGGTGCTGCTCAGCACCAGTGAACAGCGCTGTGCTGCGGGGCAGGCGTGGACCTGGGATGCGGTGGACTTCGAAATTCTGCATCCGCAACCGGCCAGCCATGGCGATCCCGGCTTGAAAGACAACGACCGCAGCTGCGTGCTGAAAATCACCACTGCCGGCGGCAGCGTGCTGATTCCCGCAGACATTGAACGCCGCAGTGAGCGCATGCTGCTCGCTACCGCGCCGGAAAAACTGCGCGCGGACGTGCTGATCGCGCCGCATCAGGGCAGCAAGTCCTCATCGTCTCCGGAATTTGTGCAGGCCGTCGCGCCGCGCGCGGTGATTTTTCCGGTGGGCTATCGCAACGCGTTCAAGCATCCGCACCCGGAGGTGGTGGCGCGCTACCGGCAGCTGGGCAGCGCGTGGTATCGCACGGATGAAGGCGGTGCGATCGGATTTGAGCTGCGGGCGGGGACACCGCTGATGGTGTCGCGTTATCGCGATCGTTATGTGCGGTATTGGCATGCGCCGCGGGAGGCGAGGGCGGTGGATTCGGAATTGGCCAACGCCTGGTGATGATATGAATAAAAACAATTAGTTATAGCGGTCACTCGAGCGGGTGACCGGTGGGGACGGGGCACCGGAGCGCGGTGCGTGATCATTCGGCAGCAGTGCGATGGTCATGGCCACAGTGGCCGGTGAGATGGCGTGAAGCCCGCAATCGCTGGTGCCGGCACGCAAGGCCAGCGGGGCGTTGCAGCGCCATGGATGCGCGCCACTGCGGCGGCACGGCCTGCCGCCCCGACCTGCCGATGCCGGTTCCCGGCGTCTGCGTCCTCGGCGTTTGCGCACGATCATCCGTAGCGTCCGGTTTGCTGCATGCCTGCTTGACTGCGGTCAGACATCGTCGCTGTTCCGCGACAGACCGGCGCTGCGTCGGCAAAGCGCAATCGCGTCAAGGGCTTACGTTTTCCTCGGCAACGGCCCCTGGCGGCGTTGGGCACACTGTCAAATCCCGGTAAAATACGCCGATGCAACACCCCGGAATTCAACACGGCCACGCGCGGGCAATCGCCTGCCCGACCGGCTGTGCAGACGCCCGCCATGACTGAAGCCAAGATTCCTGTCGGCGAAGCGCTGCCGGTGGCCAAGGTCTACGGCCAGGCCATGCTGGAGATGCCGGAGGACCTGTATATCCCGCCGGATGCGCTGGAAGTGTTTCTCGAGCAGTTCGAGGGCCCGCTCGACCTGCTGCTGTACCTGATCCGCAAGGAAAACATCAGCGTCCTCGACATTCCGATGGCGAAGCTGACCGAGCAGTATCTCGTCTACGTCGAGATGATGCGCACGAACCAGCTCGAGCTGGCCGCGGAATACCTGCTGATGGCGGCGATGATGATCGAGATCAAGTCGCGGATGCTGCTGCCGCGGCCCAGCAGCCCCGATATCGAGGAAGACCCGCGTGCCGAGCTGGTGCGCCGGCTGATGGAATACGAGCAGATGAAGTTCGCCGCGCAGCAGCTGAACGAATTGCCGCAGGCCGGACGCGATTTTACGGTGGTGCAGGTGCTGTTCGAGCGCGAAGCGGCAATGCGCCTGCCCGACGTGGACGTCGATGACCTGAAGCTGGCGTGGCTGGGCCTGCTGCAGCGCGCGTCGATCAACCAGCACCACAAGATCACCCGCGAACAGCTCTCGGTCCGTTCGCACATGAGCCGCATCCTGCGCATCCTGCAGAGCAAGGAATACGTCGAGTTCGCTCAGCTGTTCAAGCCGGAAGAAGGGTTGCCGGTGCTGGTGGTGTCATTCCTCGCGGTGCTGGAACTCGCCAAGGAAACGCTGATCGAGGTCAGCCAGGAACAGGCGTACGCGCCGATTTACGTCAAACTCAGGGGCAGCCCGCTGGCTGCCGTGCAATGAACATCATGGAACAAGAAGACAACCTCGATCTGGCCCACGTCAAGAATGTGCTGGAGACCGCATTGCTGGTCACCCAGGAACCGATGTCGCTGGCGGATCTGAAAAAGCTGTTCGATGAAAAGCTCGACAACGACACCCTGCGCAAGGTGCTCGACGATCTGCGCAATGACTGGGACGGCCGCGGTGTGGAGCTGGTCAGCGTGGCATCGGGCTGGCGTTTCCGCGCGCGGCCGGAGTCGCAGAAATTCCTTGATCGCCTCAGTCCGCAGAAGCCGCCGAAGTACTCACGCGCGGTGCTCGAGACGCTGGCAATCATCGCCTACAAGCAGCCGGTGACCCGTGGCGATATCGAGGAAATCCGCGGGGTCACGGTGTCGCCCGGAATATTGAAGGCACTGGAAGCGCGCGGCTGGGTCGATGTGGTCGGTCATCGCGAAGTGCCGGGCCGCCCGGAACTGTTTGCGACGACCAAGGCGTTTCTCGATGATCTGAACCTGCGTTCGCTCGACGAACTGCCGCCGCTGGCGGATCTGGGCAGCCTGGTGGAGCAGGCATCCAATGCGGAAATCGATCTGGCCGCTGCGCTGTCCGGCGAGTCCGCCAGCATGGCCGAGGGCGTAATCGATGCGGAAGCCGAAGCAGTCGATGAATCCGTGATGCCGGAAGTCGCAGAGCGGACAGAGCCTGCGCAGTTGCACTGACCGCCGACGGTCCGGACGGTATCAGGTGGTCAGCCGGCGGTAGATGTCGGACACCTTCAGCGGCAGGCGGGTTACGTCGCTGACCAGGGTCCAGTTCACCGGCCCGTAGAGGTGCGGCAGGTAGGCGCGGGCCTCGTGATCGATGGTGATGCAGAAAGGTTTGACGCCGGCACGGTGGGCCTCGATCAGCGCCTGCCGGGTGTCATCGATGCCATATTCCCCGCGGTAATTGTCGCTGTAGTCGTCGGGCTTGCCGTCCGACAGCGTGATCAGCAGCTTGGTGCGGGCGTCGACCGCGTTGAGTATCCGGGTGAGGTGCCTGATGGCGACGCCCATGCGGGTATAGTCCTGCGGCGTGATGCCGGCAATGCGGCCCTTGACCGCGCTGTCGTAAGGCTCGTCGAAACGCTTGATGCGGAAAATCTCGCAGCGTTTGCGGGTGATGCCGGAGAATCCGTAGATTGCGTAGCGGTCGCCGAGCACTTCCAGCGCTTCACACAGCAACACCAGCGACTCGCGCTCGGCGTCATTGATCCAGCCCTTGGTGGAGCCGCTCATGTCGACCATGAACAATGCGGCGAGATCGCGTTCCGCCTTGTGGCGCCGGGTCAGCAGGCGGTCCGCCAGCTCCATGCCGCTTTGCAGGTCGGCATAGGCGGCGATCAGCGCGTCAAAATCAATATCGTCACCGCTCGCCTGACGTTTTAGCAGACGGTCTTCGCCGCGCAGCATTTCGAAGGTGCGTTTCAGCTGGACGACCTGGGGCCGGTACTTGGTGAGCGTGGCGTCGACAAAATCGCTGTCGACCGGATGGACATCCAGTTCGCGCAGCGTGCACCAGTTCTTGCGGTAGTGACGGCGTTTGTGGTCCCACTCGTTATAGAGATGGGTGCCGTCCTCGTGGTAGATGCCTTTCCAGGCGTCGGCCGGATACTTCTCCGCCTGCCGGGCGTTGTCGCGCGCTGTGGCGTCATCAGCGCCATCGCCGGCAGCGTGCAGGTATTCGTCCGGGATTTCGCCGAGATCCTGCAGGATCGAGTCGAACAGCTGGGTGACATTGTCCGGCGGCGCCACCGGTTTGCCGTCGAGCTGCAATTCGATTGCGACGGCGCCGTCGCCCGCTGCGGATTCGTGCATGTCGACACGGAAGCGTTCTTCGGTTGCCGCATCGTTGGCGCCGGGCGCCTCGGGAGCGGCGACATGCTCATGCAGCATCTGCGCCAGCGCGGCAGCAAGTTCGCCGCGTTCGCGTCCGAGGCGCGCGTCGCGCACCTTCAGGGCGTCGGCATGCAGCGTAATGCGGCAAGGCGACGCGGGCGGCTCGAATCCGTGATACAGATCTGCCAGCAGCGCGAGGCTGTCGTGTACAGTCGCCGCAGCGGCCATCAGCGGTGCGCAGCGCGGATCGGCAGGCGCCCCGCGCAGTCGCGCGAGATCGCGGGCGATGCCGGGCAGCGTCGCGGCGATGCGGGTTTCGAGTCGCAGCGTTTCCAGATGGCTCAGCAGTGCCGCAGCGCGGGCCGGGTCGGGATATGCCGCGCACGCGGCGACGACGTCGACGTGGAACGTGCCGTAGCGCGCTTGCGCCCAAAGCAGGGCGATCAGTATCTTGTACAGGTTGAAGTTTTCGGCGCGCGCGGGGAAGGCGGCGATACGCGGCGGCAGGTACAGCGTTTCGGTGTCAGTGTACGGTTCTGCCGCCAGATCCAGCTTGAGGCGGCGCCCGGACAGGCCGCAGGCGAACAGTTCGAGGATGTGGGCATGGTCCTCGAACAGCGCGCCCTGCGTGGGGTCCGCCCGCGGCAGAAACGAATCGATCTGTTTGAATACCTGGCCGCCGCGATACAGGCCTTCGCGGTCATAGGTATCCATGGCCTGGATGATCCAGGCTTCCGCGGTCGCGGTATCGATGCGGCCAAGTGCTGCCGGCGCCACGGCGGCGAACTGGAAGGCCATCTCGTGGTTCGTCCGGCTAATGACTTCGATCCAGTGCAGCACGAAGTCCTGCAGCGGGCGCTCCAGCGGTGCCAGCAATCTGGCGAGCGGCGCGGCGGT
>Ga0105107_10000431_pt1 | contig 26471 bp, 16 predicted proteins | sample PPLLaktember2015_6_FD_79335 | JGI IMG/M metagenome (GOLD analysis project Ga0105107, IMG submission 79335) | Freshwater sediment microbial communities from Prairie Pothole Lake near Jamestown, North Dakota, USA - PPLs Lake P8 Core (1) Depth... | ecosystem: Environmental > Aquatic > Freshwater >... | reverse complement strand
GTTTTATCGATTTTCTTATCAGGTATTGTACCACAATCAATTGTTTTGAAATTTGTCACATCATTTAATATGAATGTCGGCACGCCTGTCGCATGAGGCGCCTTCACATTAATGAATGATGCCCCTTTTACATCCTCAAGGATGAAGGGAGACCTGAAATCTTCATTTTCAAGTTTCATTTCAACATTTATCATTTTAATATCCTCCAGAATACCACCATCTACGGTTTTAATTGCGAGTCCGCGGCAGAAGGTAAATGTTTAATCTGAAATTGTGATGTTCCTGAAACCCCCATTCGACTCAGTACCAAATTTTATTCTTCCTGTTACAACACCCCTGTTAATGGTGGGTTAATCTATAAGGCACATGGCTCAAGGCGAAAGACAAAAGACAAAGGTGATGTAAGGTAGTTCTCCTCCCTGGAGGGGTTAGGGGTGGATTTAAAAAAGATAAAAGACAAAATTTATTTGAAAATATAGATAGGATGAAGAAACTGTTGTTTATGGTTTTTATTTTGATGGGATTGATAATCTCATGCAACGTATTCAGGGATTCATCACTTTTATCCTGTGACTTTAGTCTTTTATCTTTTCCCATGTAAGCGGTAGCCGGTAACCTACTTCTAAAACTCAATAACAACCTTCCCTTTTGTTTTTGCAAGGTCGGCCTCCTGTGAGACACCGTTTACAGTTACTCTGTATTTCCCATAGAACGCCGGTGTAGAATAAACCCCGTCTTTCCCCGTCTTACCGGAAACTTTGGTCCACCATTCGCTGAAAATCAATTTTTTATAAGCTTCTGCCGCTGGTGTTGGTGTCCAGTCGCGTTTATAAAGCGATGAAACAGGTATCCAGTTGGCACCTTCCCAGAAGCCCCACATAAGGATACCTTCAACGGCAGGATGGGCAAAACATATCCTATAGTAATCGACGATATCCTTCGCTTTCTGCTGCTCCTCTTCAGGAGTCATGGTTGTGATCTTCTTTTCGTAGTATTTTGAACGCTGCCCTGGCAGATTGAACTCTGTAATGCGAATTGGCAGCTTGAAGATTGCAAGTGAATCGAGTGCATTCTTAAGTGCAAGACGGTCGAATGATTCGGCATGAAGATGTCCCTGTACACCTATTCCTGCGACTGGAACGCCCTGAATGATAAGCTTGCGGATATGTTTCATGTAGTCTGCGAGCCTGTTCCCGGTAAGGATATCATAATCATTAACCCAAAGCTTCGCATCAGGATCGCCGCTATGCACCCACTGAGCCATTAACCTGGTGATATCAGGACCAAGACGATCCTCGTAATAGTTGCCATGGATCATTTCGTTATTAAGGTCATACTCCGCAAACCTCCCCTTATACCGGGCGCCAAGTGTTTCTGCCCTTGTCTGCAGGGTCTGCCTCAGTTCAGCATCGCTGAGCTCCTTTACCCATGGCTGAACAAACTGCGGTATACCCCAGAAGATGTTGTGACCCCTGAGAGGCAGATGGTTCTCATCTGTAAATTTCTGTATCGTGTCAATTATCCTGTAGTTGACCTCACCCTTTCGTGGCTCCATGCTTCCCCATTTGACCGCATTCTCAGTAACAGCTGAATTGAAATTCTCAAGAAATTTTTTCTTGTACATTTTTTTTGTCTCCTCAGGCCACGAATTTCCGGCGATGCTGTTGCTTATCGCACAACCGAACCAGAATTCATGCCTGAGCTGCTCAATGGTTACATCTGCACTGCGTTTTGCCCTGATAATCAATTCGCCCTTCCGGTATTTATTAATTGACCCGTTAAGTGAATTATCCTGCCCATTCAGACAATTAAAGACTGCAATTAGTAAAAAGCAAATCAGTTTGAAAGTTCCAGATATCCGGTTCGGCATTTTCATTTCAGTTTTAATTTATTCCGAAAATTAATAAAATTATGGGAATGACACTGTGATCGTTGACAAGTAGCATATCTACGATGTTCCCGGTGATCCCGGAGTTTCTGAAAAATTTTGAATTTCCCCAAAAATTCCCAAAAGTTCCTGAGAATTCCCTGGATAAGATTTGATAAAAGTGGTAATCTGTTGAACTTTGTTTGAATAGGATTGTTTTGTTCTTTGAATTATAGTACTGCAATTCACTGTTGATTTCTTAAGCAGGTACTCTGAAATAACAAAAGTCTAATCGATAATTATATGATATATAATTCGCTTTCTTTTTTATGTGGAGTACTTAATAATTTCGTTGTACTAAAAGATCCGCTCAGTACTGCCGGATCTCTTACCAGTCCGGTTGTACTTTCAAATATTGTGGACCAGGAGAACCGCCTGATTCACACTGGCGGGGATTATATTTTCATGACACTGGTCAATTCTGAAGAGGAAACAGTAGGTAAATCTCAGCTTGCCTATTCCACAGGCCCGGAAGACAAGATATATGTGACCAATCCTGATATAAAACTTAATTTATATATACAATTTGCTGCTTTTTCGGATAGTACCTCTACAACACTTCCGGCATACCAGCGTTCGTTACTCCTTTTAGATCAGGTCGTTTTATTTTTCCAGTTCAGAAACGTATTCAATAAAAGTCAATATCCCGTCCTGATGAGCAGTGGTATTGATAAGCTTATCATTGAGCCTGTCAGCCTTACTTTTGAACAATTGAACCATCTGTGGGCAACGCAGGGTGCCAAGTATTTGCCATCAGTAATTTACAAATGCAGGACGCTCACATTCCGTGAAGCATTAGTATCACAGGAAAAACAACTGATAAAAGAAATTTCGACTGATAATACAATGATGTAACATGAAGATAAGGTATCAGCAATTATTCAGTATCTCTCTCACTTCATCCTTTTATAAGGGAAAAAAGATCAATGGAGATTTGATAATTGAACCTGGAGGGAATTGCCGGAAACTGATGAATCGTTACAAGATACTTCCGGGGAAGATCACAGACGGAACAGCCCTTTTTTATGAATGCAGCCCGCTGACAAATGATGCCACTGCATTTAAACCCGTTACAAAAGAAGAGAAGTTTACTTTTATTGTTAAACCGAACAATGGTGATTTCTGGTTTTATGCAGATATCCGCAGCTGGGAAAGCGGAAGGATATTTTTCCTGACGAATCCGACCTATTCCGCAACCGGCGACATAAATATTTTATCGGGGCCATTGACAAACCCAATCCTTTACAGGCCAATGACATTTAAATATGAGGTGGCACTCGAGGGCACTGAGGGTTGGCTCGAGATACGTAACAGCAGCGGAATACTTCTTAAGACGCTGGGGGTGAGGGCAAAGGCTTCGACAGAACCTGCCCTGATAAAAGAGCCGATTCCTGTTGACCTTAATCATTATCCCGATGGCCTTTATACTCTGAGGTATGTTTCATCAGGAGGCAGTACAGATGAAAATGTATACTGTTCAGAGGATTTTTCAAACGATACCCTCGCCATTGTGGAAATTACCTATCGTGGTGATACTGCATGGACAGGTGTAAAACCGTTTCAGAATTACATAATAAATATTGACAGCAGGAAGGCTGACTGGTACTTCGATATCCGTATCCGCAAAAGAGCTGTACCTGTAATAAAAGCCAGCAAATTATCAATAACCCATCTGAATGTTCCTCCTGAAGTCAAGAGGACCTTTTCCGTAGATGGACAGGCAGATGATACAAACGGGATCGTAAAATTCAAGTCAACGGCCAAACTCAGCTATTCGCAGACGCCGATGCGTCTGCAGCTGATAAATACGACAAACTCAAAAGTAGTCATGGACCCCTTACCTCTTCCTACTTCAATTGATCTGAGGAAGGATGCCCTAAACAATTTATTTACTCAGGTAATCATTAATGTATAATCAAATTTCTTCACTAAACAAAACCTCATACTTATGGTAATTTCAGCAATCAAATCGCCCGGTGTATATGTGAACGAAGTTTCCATATTCCCGCCCTCGGTGGCCCAGGTACCGACCGCAATTCCAGCTTTCATAGGCTATACTGAGAAAGCAGAAAAGACAAATGGTGAAACCCTTCTGAGAACCCCCTGGAAGATAGGTTCCTTGCTCGAATTTGAGCTTTATTTTGGTAAGGGACCAAAGATTATCTTCGATGTAACCTCAAATAATGTAGTGGAACTGGATGCCGGCAACCAGGTGGTAAAAGCAAGCAACAAGCAGGACTATTACCTGTATAGCTCACTGCAGATGTTCTTTGCTAATGGCGGCGGTCAATGCTATATTATTTCGGTAGGAAAATATACTGAGACCATTACTTTTGGAGATAACAGCTCTGGTCTGCTTGGCGGACTTGATGTACTGAGCGAAGTCGATGAACCTACAATGATAGTGTTTCCCGATGCAGTCTCTTTGTCGCCGATATCGGATTTTTACAAATTACAGCAGTCTGCGCTGAAACAATGTGGTATGCTGATGGACAGGGTTGCTGTGTTGGATATTGTGAAAGCTGAAAATAAAACTGAGCTAGGTGATAAGATCAAAGAATTCAGGGACAGCATTGGTATGAGTGACCTGAAATATGGAGCCATTTATGCACCATGGCTGAAAGTAGGGATAAAGAAAGATGTGCGTTACCGCGACCTGAAAGGAAAAATCGTGAAAGCCGGCTCGACAGTTGTTATCGATCTAAAAACCTTAATAAAAAATCTTTCGGTGACCGATACTGCTACAATTGCGGGCCTTTTAACTGCGCTCGATGAAATTACTGCCGATAACGATTTTATTGAGGAGACAATTAAAGATTCGCTTTCTTCAGCCAACAACACACTCATTAAACCTTCAAGTTTTGCAGGTGATCTGGCTTCACTCGAAAGTGCTTTTGATCTGGTTGTACAGGCAGTAAATACGCTCCTTGCAGATGCCCAGGCCGAACCTTTGCCGGGTACAAAGAAGACCAAGGTAAATGACGCCGCAAAGGAATTTATGAAACTTTTGCATCAGCTTTACAATCTTGTCCTGTTCATCGATCTATTCGGATTTGATGACCTGTCGTCAATGTCCAACAACGAGGTGGTAGAAAACACACTCAAGGCAATAGGATTTACTTCCCCGTTCCCCGCCCTGCCTGCTGCACCTCCTGAACCACTCCTGTCAAAATTACAGGAGGTTCAGGATTGGATCGTTACTTCAGCTAATGTTGGAGCAAAAGCTATAACACAGACTCCCGGAAGTCTGACCGTACCGGCAGCAGGAACATTTCAAACAATTACTGTAGCTGCTGGTGCACTTAAAACCGGATTACTGATCAATCCTACTCCCGCTGCAGGCAATGCCGGTGACACTGCACGTATTGAAAATATGAGAGATGCAGTAACAAAACTTAAGGATCTGTTCAGTTTCTATAATAGTATAGTTACCAGTATCCAGGTATTTGCCCAGACAATCGAAAAAGTCAGGGAAGATTCGCTTTTAAAAATGTGGCCAGTATATAAAGGCATCGTCGATTCCGTTAACAACAGCCTGACTGTGTTGCCACCGTCGGGTGCTATGGCCGGGATCTATGCCAGGGTCGATAATGAACGCGGAGTGTGGAAAGCTCCGGCTAACGTTAGCGTAACATATGCCACAGGAACCCTGGTAAATATTACAGATGCTGTTCAGGATGGGATGAATGTTGATGTGGATGCCGGAAAGTCGGTAAATGCTATCCGTTCCTTCAGCGGCAAAGGGGTAATGGTATGGGGCGCAAGGACCCTGGCCGGTAATGATAATGAGTGGAGATATATTTCTGTCCGGCGCTTTTTCAATATGGTTGAAGAGTCTGTTAAGAAATCAACCTACTGGGCAGTATTTGAACCCAACGATGCCAATACATGGCTCAAGGTAAAAAGCATGATTGAAAACTTCCTGACTTTACTATGGCGTCAGGGGGCATTGGCCGGTGCAAAACCTGAAGAAGCATTTTTCGTTGAGGTTGGTCTGAATAAAACCATGACCTTTGTGGATATCCTCGAAGGAAGAATGATTGTAAAGATCGGAATGGCAACTGTTCGTCCTGCTGAATTTATAATCCTCGAGTTTTCACATAAGATTCAGACCTCCTGAAAAATTGCTTCTAATTATTAACTGATAGCTTTTTTAACATTAAATTCCTAAGAATATGGCAAATAAATATCCATTACCCGCATTTCATTTCCTGGTTGACTGGGGTGGCACCAACGTCGGCTTTACAGAAGTTACCGGGCTTACCTATGAAATACAAGCCATCGAATACAGAGATGGTGCAAGCCCTGAATTTCATGTTACCAAAATGCCTGGAATTCAGAAATTTAACAATATAACGTTAAAACGAGGCATCTTCAGCGGTGACAATGAATTCTTCAAATGGCTTAATACCGTGAAGATGAACACTATTGAACGGCGCGACATTACGATAAAACTTCTGAATGAAGAGAATAATCCGGTCATTTCCTGGAAAGTAAAACAAGCCTTTCCCGTGAAACTGGAAGGCCCGGGTATGAAATCGAGTGGTAACGAAGTTGCGATAGAATCTGTCGAACTGGCACACGAAGGGTTCGTCATAGAAGCCAGCTGATAATGGAAGGCAAATATCCTCCAACCGGATTCCATTTCAGGGTTGAGTTTAAATTTACCGACCAGCGTGCCAAATCCGAGATCAGTTTTCAGGAAGTCTCCGGTTTGAATAAGGAGATGACAACTGAAGAATTTACGGAAGGGGGCGAGAACAGGTTTGTCTATCGCTTTCCGAAGGGAACAAAATACTCAAATCTGGTTTTAAAACGTGGTATGAAACCCGATTCAAAGATCATCGAATGGGTAAGAAACTCAGTTGACAATTTCGACTTTCAACCCCTGGATGTTACCGTTACACTTCTAAATCAGGAACATAATCCCCTGGTTGCCTGGGAGTTTGTAAAATGCTGGCCGGTAAAATGGTCAACATCAGACCTTAAGGCGCAGGAAAATGCAATTGTGATCGAAACACTTGAATTAAATTTTAACTATTACACTCAAAAAACTGTTTAACATGCCTGTAGAAATACTCGAATTGATTATCAGGGCAAATGTCGGTAATCCCAATACCGGAGGCAGTAATAACTCCACACCGACCGATCAGGAAACTGTTCCTAAAGAAGAGATCGTTAAGGAGTGTGTCGGACAGGTAATGGATATCATTCAGGGAAAAAAAGAACGATAAATGTCACAGCAAGCGAAATCGGGGTTACTGGTAAAATTGTACATCGAGGCTTACGATGACGAGAAGTACAAACAGAAACGGGACGGGACATTCACTGCTATGTTCAATCCCGGTAAATATAATCTCAAATACGAGATCGAGTACGACAAAAAGGGCCCGGCAGGTTCTTCACCCAATGCGCCTAAGTTTTCGAATATGAAACAACAGGAATTGTCGCTTGAATTTTTTCTGGATTGTACAGGTGTTGAGAATGAAGAAGGAGTTTTTGTGGATCAGAAAGTGGACGATTTCCTTAAGCTTGCCTATAAGTACGATGGCAGCAAGCATAAGAATAATTACCTGCGCGTAGTATGGAGTTATCTGGTCTTTGACTGTGTCCTGAAAGATGCTGATATCGCCTTCACTCTTTTCCGGAGTGATGGAAGGCCGTTACGGGCTAAAATAACTGCGAAATTTCTGGGATTTGTAAATGACCAGAAAAGAGTTTTATCGGATAAAGCACAATCGCCCGACCTGACTCATTACCGTGTGGTAATGGACAAAGAGAAACTGCCGGTCATGGCCAGAGCGATCTATGAGAGTAACGAATATTATCTCGAAGTTGCCAGGGCAAACAGACTGGTAAATTTCAGAAAATTAAAAACAGGAGATCAGCTTTATTTTCCACCATTGACAAATGATTGAGTTATGACGGGTCAGAACAATAACGCGGCAAATGATTCGCCCTCTTTTGAAATAAAAGTTAATGGCACTGTCATACCTGCCGAATACAACCTTGTTTCGGCGGTAGTATTCAATGCTGTAAACCGGCTGGCTCATGCCAGGCTGATATTTCTTGACGGGGATGCCTCCCTTTCAGATTTCCCGTTGAGCAACAAGCCTGATTTTCTGCCGGGTTCAGCTGTTGAAATCGCAGCAGGATACAAAGGACAGAACAAAACGATCTTTAAGGGGATAGTTGTGAAACACTCCATCAAGCTCAAGGAGAATAAATCGACATTCCTGCTGGTCGACTGCCGTCATAAGGCTGTTATGGCTACAAAGACAAGGAAGAATAAGATCTTCCCGGATCAGAAGGACAGTGACATTTTCTCATCGTTGCTTCAACCATACGGGATCTCAGCTGATGCCGCCGACACCTCGGTCCAGCATAAGGAAATGGTACAGTTCAACTGCAGTGACTGGGATTTTATTGTAAGCAGGGCTGAAGCTAACGGAATGTTGCTTATAACAGATAATGACAGGATAAAGATTGCCAGACCTGACCTCAGTGGCCAGGCAGTTTTGGAATTGAAGTACGGGGCTAACCTGCTTGAGTTTGACGCCGAGATGGATGCCAGGTATCAGTTTGATACCGTAAAGGCATCCGGGTGGGATCCTGCTAACCAGGCAGCCCTGGAGTCAGAGGGTTCAGCTCCGCAGGGACTTCAGCAACAGGGTAATGTAGGTCCTTCCGACCTCTCGTCGAAAACCGGAGATGCTGATATCAGCCATATGAATTCGGCCCCTTTGAGCGAAAGCGAGTTGAGAGCCTGGGCCGATGCGCAGATGATGAAATACAGCCTATCCAAAATAAGGGGCAGGGCAAAATGCCAGGGAAATGCCGATATTAAAACAGGTACTATGGTAAACCTTGCCGGGATGGGTGAACGTTTCAGTGGTAAAGCATTCGTAGGGGCTGTAAGACACGAGATCAGCGAAGGTAACTGGTTAACAGATACCGGTTTTGGACTGGCTCCTGATCTTTTTATAAGAGAACATGATGTGAATCCGTTTCCGGCTGAAGGGTTATTACCCGGAGTAAATGGTTTGCAGGTTGGTGTTGTCACCCAGCTTGAAAATGATCCCTTAAGTGAAGACAGAGTACTTGTAAAGATGCCGATGGTAGACCCTGATGCTGAAGGTGTATGGGCAAGACATTCGCTAATGGATGCCGGCAACAGCCGGGGTAGTTTTTTCAGACCCGAGGTTGGCGATGAAGTAATTCTGGGCTTTATAAACGACGACCCGCGACATGCAGTCTTGCTGGGGATGCTGAACAGTTCTTCAAAGCCTGCCGTAATGCAGGCTAAGGACACCAATCATGAGAAAGGATTCATAACAAGAGAAAAGCTGAAACTGTGGTTTAACGACGAAAAGAAAATAATTGAAATAGCAACACCGGGCGGCAATACAATACAATTGGACGAGGATAAGAAGAAGATTGCCATTGTGGATCAGAACGGGAACGAAATGACATTGAGTGAAGAGGGAATTACAATAAAGAGCGCAAAGGACCTGACTCTGGATGCAGCCTCCGGGAAGATAACAATCAGCGGGAAAGAATTGGAAGCCAGTGGAAGCACAACAACAAAGGTAAAAGGAAACAGTTCCGCTGAGATTTCTTCAGGCGGATCAACAACTGTTAAAGGATCAACTGTAATGATTAATTAATATTTGCAGATATGCCGGCCGCAGCAAGAGTAACAGATACTACAAACCATGGAGGGACTATCGTAGGCCCGGGTGTGTCCACCGTATTGATAGGTGGAATGCCGGCAGCAGTAGCCGGCGACAATCATGTATGCTCACTTCCGCCCACCGGACACCAGCCTACTTCAAGCCCTTTCCCAATGGGCAGCACAACAGTTATGATCGGAGGAATGCCGGCTTTGCGTACCGGTGATTCATGCATTTGCGGCGCATCTGCGGCAGTTGGATGCCCGACAGTGATAATAGGTTAAATCAATTTTTATGAGCGATAGTTTACAGTTTATTGGAACAGGATGGAGCTTCCCCCCGGCTTTTGACAAGGCCACCGGCAGTACTGCCATGTCGACAGGTGTTGAAGATATCTATGAAAGTCTGAGCATACTTCTCTCCACTACTATTGGTGAAAGAGTAATGATGCCAGATTATGGCTGTAACCTGAGAGATTATGTCTTCGACTCTATGAACGTGACAATGGGAGCCTATATAAAAAGACTTGTTGAAGATGCCATCATTTATTTTGAACCAAGGATAACACTTGACAAAGTAATTGTTGATTTCCGGGAAAATGAAGGAGTGATGTGGATCAATATAGATTTCAGGGTAGATGCAACAAATTCAAGAGCCAATTTCGTATATCCTTATTACATTAAAGAAGGAACAAATTTATGAGCGATAACTGCTTTAAAAAGAACGATTTACTGGTAGCGGGTACAAGAAGAACCGAACGTCTGTATAAAGCGCTGGATCCTGCTTATATAGTACCCGATGAACGTTCTATTGCCGGACTGATGGTGTTTATTTCCAATTATGCCGGTCTGATCAACTATTATGCTCTTAAAGGTCCCGGTCAGAAAGAATATGCAGTTGATGGAGACTGGAAGTCCCTGATACAGTCCGACGAAGCCTTTAACTATGCAGGGATCTCCGTTACCCCCTATTCATTGCCCAACATTACTTTCTATAAGTACGTAAATCTTTATGAGACCGGAAGTACCATAACTAAACGAAATGCTGCGTACCGTGCTTTATGGGATGTGCTGTTTTCCGTTTACAGTGAGATCAACAGGTTTTATAGTGCCTTGCCCGTTTATATGACTTTCCGGCGTGAAGTGGCTGCAGAAATAAAGAACATGCTGATCACTGATCTGGGCCTGACTGCCGGAGCCTATCTAAACGATTCTGCAGCTCTCCCTACCGTTAATCTGCAGATAATAACAAGTTCAGCAGATGATGAATACAAATTTGGATTTGCCGATAGTATTATCAGAAGCGGATTTGACAAAATATGGATTGATACTGATCTTACCACATTGGCTGAAGACTGGAATGATTATCTCTCTCTTCTACCAGCCGGCTATGCAGATCAGTTCTTTAATACCGCAGACTTACCGGGCGAAAGGGACAGGATCGATTATTCAACACTGCAGTTAAAACAGATATTTAAAAGAGCTTTTGAAACCTATGCCAGGATTATTATAAAGGCAAATGAAAATCTGCAGAGCAGTCTGGAAAATAACTCTTCTCACTTTGCCCATCATGGACTGATGCTGGCATTCTTAAAATTATTTGGTGTTCTGCAGACCGACATAAATGACTTTTCGCGCAAACACCTTGAATATTATTACAGTCGTGTTCTTAAAATTGATCCTGCGCCGCCGGTGCCGGATGCTGCTCATATTGTGTTTGAGCCTGCAAAAAATATAAATAGCCATCTGATCCGAAAAGATACAACACTGAATGGCGGAAAGGATGCCACCGGTAAATTATTGACATACAGCACTGATGATGAAATAGTCATAAGCCAGGCAAAGGCGGAGCAACTTAAGACAATCTATCTTAAACCGGGTTCAGCAGTCAATACTGTAAGCAGGGTATTTGCATCACCTGTTGCTAACTCTGCCGATGGCACCGGAGCTCCCTTTACGGGTGATGATATCTCATGGAAGGGGTTTGGTGATGAACATAGCGATCCGCTTACCGGAAATATAAGTAACAGCGCCATCCTTGGTTTTTTTATTGCATCGCCTGTTTTACATCTGACTGAAGGAAGACGGGTCATTGATTTTGTATTTACCACTGACAGTACCGGGATCTTTAATATTAAAAAACTTACAAGACAGAAATTAATTAAGCTGCTTACACTTTCTTTTTCAGGTGAGAATCAATGGGAACCATTGATCATTACAGATGATCTTACTGCTGATCACAACTGTGAGCTGAATTTTATTCCTCCGGTCTCGGGTTCAACATTTACAATTCAGTTAATCCTGCCGCCGCTATGCAAACCCGTAGTCGGATACGATGCAGCCGTCTGCCCCGGAAACCTGAATACCATTTTCCCTGTCATAAAATTTGAATTGAACCAGAACAGCACAGAACCCAATGCCTATGAGAGCTTCAGAAATATTGTCATTAGCAGGATAACCCTAACAACCACTGTCAGTGAAATTTCTAATTTATCAATACAGAATGAGCTTGGGACCCTGGATTCAACGAAACCTGTACAACCCTTTGGACCAAATCCCAGGAAAGATTCAGTATTATATATTGGTCATGCAGAACTGGAACACAAAAATATCAGCTCAATAGTAACATCAATTGAATGGTTAGGACTGAATCCCGACTTGCATGGTTATTATTCTTATTATTCATCAGCTCATAAGGTGGATGTAAACGGTACGTCAACTTATCCATCAATATGCTATATCACTGGTTTGGTTAATAATGGAAGTTTTAAGTTAAAGAATGAGTTCATCCGTAATAAGGAATGGAAGAGTCCTCTGGTTTCGGAAACCTCTTTTTTCACTAATCCCGTTACTATGGATTTTACGACTGGGGATTTAAAACTTCCCTTGCTGAAACCATCAAAATATTCTAATGATATAATATCTTATTCACCTGTAACTCAAAATGGGTTTATTCGTTTTTCACTTTCCGCACCCAATGACGCTTTTGGACATACCATATGGCAAGTTTTATTTGCTAAACAGACAATTGCTCTAACAGATGATCCTGACCCAACACATAATACATTACCCAATCCACCATACACACCTCTTCTTGCCAGCATAAAGCTAAAATATACTGCAAGCCAGGATCTCTTTCTCGATTCCACATATAAACCCGAACAGGGCCAGTTCTTTCATCTGTTGCCCTTTGGCATAAGGGAGAAAAAGGGCAATGTTAATCTGGTCCCTGAGTTTGAAATTGAAAAGAGACTGCCCAACGGAACAACAGAACATAAACCCTTTGAATCGTCACTTCAGATCGGCATTAGCAATGCTGCTGTCAATCAGAATATTTCACTTCTGCTGCAGATGAACGAAGGGACCGAAGATATTTCAGTCGATCCGCCGGCTGTAATATGGAACTACCTCTCAGGTTCCGGCTGGAAAAATCTTGAAAAGGATTTACTCTCCGATACTACCCAAGGCCTTTTGAGATCGGGAATTGTCAGATTCCGGGTTCCGGCCGATACAGATTTATCGGCGACAGAACTTCCCCCCGGTTTCATGTGGGTAAGTGCAGCCATTGAGCCTGACCTTTCGTTACCTGTAGTTATATCCTCCGTTGGATTGCCAAAGGTACTAGCAGTATATACAAATGCAGTAAAAGCTACTTTTAAGGATAAAGGGAACGACCCTGAACATACCGGTAAACCATTGCCAGGGAACAACATTTTAAAATTATATGAATCAGATGCCGCAGTAAAAAAGGTGAACCAGCCTTTTGCCACATTTGGAGGGAAGAAAAAGGAGGAAGGAATAAGATTTTATACAAGGGTAAGCGAGCGGTTGCGGCATAAAAAACGGGCTGTATCAATATGGGATTTTGAAAGACTGGTACTGAATGAATTCAGTGAGGTATATATGGTAAAATGCCTCAACCATACCGGGTATCAGAAAGATTGTAATAATCCGGACGCTAAGGGGATTTACAGGGAAAATCTCCCCGGCAGCGTAATGCTGGTCCCGGTGCCGTTTATCAATAAGACGAAAACAGGAAATATCTACCAGCCTGCCTTAAGTACCGCCAAACTTTCCGAAATAAAGAATTTTATTCATGGCTTTGACAATAATGATAGTTGCAACAAATTCCCTGCTGCCCTGCATTGCCAGCTGGCAAAACTGCTTGTTGAAAATCCAAAATATGAAACTGTTAAAGTAACCTGCGGTATCAGGGTTAAGGATTGCCTGGATGCCAATTTTTACAGGACACAACTTGGAGAAGACCTTAACAATTTTCTGTCGCCATGGATAAAGGGCGATGAAGGCAAAATAAATTTTGGCGGTCAGCTGCATGCATCTCAGGTGGTCTATTTTATTGAACAGCTTCCCTATATCGATTATCTCGACAAACTGACTATAGAGCACCGCGATGGCTCTACGGTTTTAAACGGATCAGAACCCGCATTGGCAGTTACTACCTCATCACGGTCGGTTCTGACCTCCATCGGCAATGACATCGATGGTAAACCACAACATCTTATAACCATTCTGTAACAATGGCAAAACAAGTCACCATAGTAAAAAACAACCAAAGACCTCTTTCTCAGGATTATGAGCAACTGAGGTTACTGGGTTTAAAATATATTGAGCAGTTTTCGAAGGACATCTGGACCGATTATAATGTGCATGATCCCGGTATTACTATCCTTGAAATGCTGAACTATGCGCTGACGGATCTTTCCTACCGTACCTCCCTGCCCATGGAAGATATTCTTGCAAGAATGCCTCCCGAAACTATAAAGGATTTTTTCACGGCAAGAGAAATACTTCCCTGTAATCCTGTAACATTTGATGATCTGCGGAGGAAGCTCATTGATATAGAAGATGTTGAAAATGCCTGGGTATCATCATACACCGATGAGCCTTGCGCATCACCGTTAGGCAATCCGGCTTATTTTCTGAAATGCAGTATCTCGCCAGGGAAAATAGACCTCCGGACTGAGGCTCAGACAGGCTTTGAAGCAAGAAATATTGATGGTCTGTACAAGTTTAATCTTCTGCTCGAGGAAGATGCCGCCCTTGGTGACCTGAATATTCTGACAGCAGACTGGGAGATGACTGATACTTCAAGCGGTGTCCGGAAAGCACTGGTCCGTTTTATCTTCCCGTTGAATATGGAAAAAGAATTCCCCGGAGTGGGGGGAGTATCATCCGATATTGAGAAACTTTCGGAAGGCAGCATAACCAGTTATACAGTTTCCAATTTTGATTCGACGAAAAACACTTTTGATCTCAGGATAAGGCTGGGAGTTAAACAGGTATTCATTCCCGGGGTTACTTTCCATATTCAGCCTGTACATACCGGGGACCAGTTGTTTACATTGAAAAACCAAATGTGGGACTACATCTCATCTGCTGATACAAATATAAGGAATGATGTTAAGGCAAGAATACTTTCGGTATTTGTATCGAAGGTTAAAAAAACCTCTTTAATCATTGACAATGTTTATTGCATGTATCATCATATTCGCAATTTATGCGAAGATGTAATCAGGATTGGTGTCATCCCATCGCAGGAAATTGCCCTTTGTGCCGATATTGAAACCGATAATTCAGTTGATCTGGAAGAGATCCTGGGTAAGGTATATTTTGCTGTGGATACATTCTTTTCACCCCCTGTAAGATTCTCTTTACTGAAGGAATTGATTGACCTGGGATACAGCACTGAAATTGTTTTTGAAGGCCCGTTGCTGAAACACGGATTCATCCGGGATGAAGATCTGCAGAAAAAGTCGTTGTTTTCGGAGGTCCATGTTTCTGATTTGTATAATCTTATCATGGGTATTGAAGGAGTAAAAACGATCAGGTACCTTCAGGTTACCAACTATCTGAACGGATTGCCGCAAACCGACGGAGAATACTGGAAACTCGACCTGAAAGGTACCTTTCATCTTAATCTTGACAGGCTCCGCTCAAAAATAACCTTTTATAAAGGGAATATGCCAATCATTGCCGACAAACAGGTGGCAAACCGGATATACAATGATTTAAAGGCTTCCATATCAAAACCACGCATTAATCCAGATCTGAAACCTTTGAATGATATTCTACCACCTCCCGGCACTCCCTATAAGCTGGATGAATATTATTCGGTTCAGAATGATTTTCCCTTTTTATATGGAGTCAACAGTGATGGCATTCCTTCGGATGCAGATATTACCAGGAAAACGAAGATCAAGCAACTCAAAGGCTACCTTTTATTCTTCGACCAGATACTGGCCAATTATCTTTCGCAACTGGCACAAATCAAAAACCTTTATGCTATCGGCAACGATAAAAATCAAACCTATTTTTCCCAGCCTGTTTATGATACTCCGTTTGTAAAGGATGAAGATGACTATTTTTATTCAAATCCTCCGGCAAATGCCGTAATGCCCGATTCTGAGAAACAGAATTTTCATGGTACTGCACCCTTACTGAAAGATTTTGCTACAGAAACATTTCTCATGGATCCCGCAATAAACCCTGACAATCAGGACACATATGCTGCTGCATGGAAAACTTTTGCGAACAATAAGAAGAACAATCACAGGCAGATACTCGATACGCTGGTGGAACCTGGCGACGATAAACTTGACAGGCGAAACCGGTTCCTTGATCACCTTCTGGCTCGTTTTGCAGAAAGTTTTACCGATTATGCTGTAATGATGTACAAATTCACCGGAAATATGCTGGAAAGTAGCAGTATGAAAACTTCTGAGGAAATAGCCGGTGATAAGTTCAGTTTCCTTAACAACTATAATGTACTGAGTTTTAACAGGGGGAAAGGACAATTCTATAAATGTTGCCCGGCCGGGAATTGCAATGAGCTGCCTTCGAAACCGGTCCACCTGTCAGCAGATGATATTCTCGAATACGATACCTATGCAATTCCGTCACCGGCCAACCCTTCAGGTCTTCACAAAAGGGCAGCACTTTTGCTGGGAATGAACATAACTGATAATTCCAATCTAGCTCTCAATAAATTTTCATTTATTGAAATTCCACCCGTGTCGCCTTCCACAGTTCCGGGTTTCCGGTTTTCAGTGCAATACGATTCTTCCCATTCACTTACTTCGGTAAAAACCTATACGGGTGATAATAAAACAGAAGCAAATAAGAACGCTTCTGCAGCGATGGAAATGCTTGTTACAATGATAATGGATGAGAACAGGGAGGAAAACGACAATATTTATTTTGAAGTGAAGCCATTTTCAGGCGGCCATCGCATCGAAGTAAAAGAAAATCCGGCAGATGTTTCGCCATACGCTGTCTCATCACCGGTATATGGTTCAGTTCCGCTGGCCCAGGCTGGCATTACACTGCTGAAACAGTCGTTTGGCGATGAAGGATTGCATGTGATTGAGCATTTATTGCTCAGACCCTTACCTGTTGCCGAAACGATAACAGCAGCCGATCTGACAGAAGGTTTCTTCCCATTGTGTCCGGCATTGGATCCCGATTGTGATTGTCCTGTTACCGATTATTATTCCTTCAGGGTAAGTATAGTATTACCCTACTGGACAGAACGGTTCCGGAATATGGATTTCAGGGCATTTGCCGAGAAAACCATTCATAGGGAAACCCCCGCTCATATCCTTCCGAAATTCTGCTGGGTGAGCATGTATGATATGAATCGTCTGGAGAAAGCATACGGTGACTGGTTTGCCGAAAACAGAAAATACAAACCCGATATGACGGCTCTGAAAGCTCTGTTGAAAGATCTTATCAAAACAATGAATACCCTGACGAATGTCTATCCGGAAGGGCATTTGCACGATTGCGAAAATCCGGGTACAGATAACCCTGTGATATTGAATCAAACGAGTCTTGGAACATTTTAACTGAAAATGATATGGCACTAAAATTAATGGATCCGGTATATAACCAAATACCTTTCTTTCAGCCCAATCAGGTGCTGACATACAGCCATCTGAATAAACTTGCAGGTTACCTGTACCAGCAGGATCGTTATACACGTAACAAGCTTATTGGAAATGGTATTGTATGCGGTTTGACGTTCGATTGGAAACCTGCCGGCACACATGCACAGGTTATTATTGAGGCAGGGTATGCGATCACTTCTGCCGGCTACCTGATAGTATTCAATCAACCTGTTGCAACCTCCGGCACAACTCTTCCCTATACGCATAAAAGATCCTTTACACGGTTGAAGGATATCGAACCATTTAAGAATGTACCTGCCATTGACACAAAAACAATATATGAGTTGCTGACTCTCGATCAGGCTAACGCTGAAACCGATGTGCCTGCCACCCTTTTAAACAATTCCGACAGGAATAATAATGTCCTGGCCCTCTTGTTTGATATAGAGACTCTCAATATGGCCAAATGCCTCGATGAAAGCTGTGATGATAAAGGTAAATTATTTCAATATACACCCAGGCCGGTTCTTGTTCCGGTGTCTGTCATCGACGATGCCAAAGTTCTTGGACTGACTGAAGAGGGCCGCGGATGGAAGGGAACTGAAAAAAAACTGGATCTTACTTATCTCGGAGTACCAAATCTTTTTCGCAATACGGCAATCAAAATCAGTAACATAACCAACAACCCCGATCTGCAAAAACTTTTTCTCAATGCCTGTTCAACTAACTATCTCAATACTGTAAAATCAAAGATTAATCTCCTTATTTCAGCATATCCGTGGGTGCTCAGAAAGCAATTGGAATGCATGATGCAGGAAGTGACTGGTCTTACAGTATCCCCTGTTAACCTCGGCGACATATTTAAATCAAGGGTACTGGCATTTAAGGCGAGTGCTCAACACCATAATTACAGCCAGTATTTATACGATTACATCCGTGACGTAGCCGATTGTTATAACGATTTGTATACGCTGGTAACCGATCTTGTCGGAGAGTGCGGCGGTAATGAATACCTGAGTCCGTACCATGTTTTGTTAGGGATCCCTCAGACGAAGGATACTCTTGCCTGCTACGAGGAGCAGAAATATAATGAAACGAATTACAAGTACCGAAGCTACTTTATTCCCTCACCTGTTGTTGATTCACAGTTTAACCTTTACGAAAAAGTACAGCATACCCTGAAAAGACTTGCAAGGGTTGTGGCATTCTTCAATCTCGACATAACATTGAAGGAGATTAAGATTATACCCGGTAAAGACTATGATGACTATATCGGTATACGTCCTATCCCTTATTACTACGATAAAAACCACTTTGAGAGTTTCTACAGGATCTGGAATTATGATTCCACACGGCATAATAAAGTCAGCAATCCAAGAGGATATCATGGTTCACCTCCGCAAACACAGCTTGAACTCCTCAGGAATGACACGCGCAAAATCGACTTTTACAGGATCGAAGGGCATATAGAACATACTTTTACGGATGCACTCGATAAAATCGACGAAATAAGAAAAGGATTTAACCTTCCTTTCAGTGTCGCTGCTGTCCCATTGCAGGCCGATATTATACAAAGCAACTGTTCCTTCCCCGATCTCGAAGAGGAGTATAGTTATTATCGCGACAGGGTGCTGGGATATCTTCGTGAATTTATTTTCTGGTTTGAACAGGTCCAGAAGCTCGACACTTATCCAGTCCTGAATAAAAGATTTGAAGACCATCCCAACATTATATATGAGATACTTAAGAAAATATATGAACTACTGCTGAGTATAAGATGCATAGAGCATTTAGAAGAACGTTACAGGACCTATACAAATTTATATACAGAAATTTCCGAATCAATATTCGAGATTTACAGAAGTTCACTTTCACAAAATTTACAGGACGCCAGCCAGTTTTTAAATGGAGTCCAGAATGTATGGAACACTGTATTTTACAGACCTCTTTACCGCATCATCTATTTCTACAAATACAGGATGATGATGATAAATGCAAAAACAAAGATCAAAAGCTTAAGCGAACTGGCTAAGAATCAGACAGGACTTGAGCACCTGGCAGGTGTACGCAGGGGAGAAATATTCATGATGGTTTACGACAAGGATCAGGCAAATAAAGTAGTGGCCGATTTCAATATTCCGCAATATCCTTTATGCGAATGCGATTGTCAGCTTCCGGCATGCACCGGGAAAAACCTGGCCATTGTAAAACCTTTGGAGAAACCTATCATTATGGTAGTGGATCCGGGAAAGATGGATGACAAAGAGAAAAGCGGCAATGGAAGATTTTATGCCCTATACGATCACGGAAAACAGCAGTTTGTCCTGGAACTGGATAGTATGGGATTTTACAAAGGTGACAGCACAATAAAAGAGCTAGTCGTATTGCAGAAGGGAGATCGTTTCCCGGATATGGAGAGTGAGTTTATTGATGAAAAATTCATTTTCAGATACACTTTAAATAAGGAAGTCATTAAAACAGGAACTATATATATGCTTTCCTATATCATGAATGGCGACTTTGAAGAGGAGGTTGAAGGAATGTTTATGCTGGTTATTCTCGGCCTCAGGCAGCAGTCAGATTTAACAAACAATTATGATTACCCGGCTGCAGCTGCGGAACCAGCCAAACCTTTTTATTCATACGACAAGAAAGTATACAAAGATTCCAACCCTGATATAATGTTTGCTGATAAATTCAAAGTCACTCCCGTAGGCGACAAGAAAGTCCCGGTTTATACCACACCTAAAGGTAATAAGGTAGCCATCATGAAAGACAGGGCAGGATTGCCATACTTTAAAGTTATAAAAGCAGCAACCGGCGACGTTGAAGAAATACCTTATTACATGGAGACTAATGGAATCAGGACAAAAACCTCTTTCAAACTGAATGTAATAAGTGAAGCTGAAAAGCTGGAGAATTCTTCCTACACAGGGAAAATACTTGATGAGGGTGGTAACCCGGTGGAAAATGCAAGGATTATTACTTCAAAAGGTAAGGAGGCCTTTTCAGACACAAAGGGTGAATTTAGCTTAGCCGGATTGAAGACCGGTGAAGTAATAACGGTGCAGCGTTTGGGGTTTAGTCCAACTTCTGTTCAGGCAAATAACCAAATGGCAGCTGAGATCAGGGTACAAAAAACCGGATTGCTGGGTATCAAAGAACTGGCAGATCTTAAACTTCCTGACAGCCTTACCAATCTGGGTGCCGGGATAGACCTGAATAAAATAAAAGATATTTTTAAATAATGCTGAAGGTTAAAAACCATATTATTAAATCATTATGTTTCGATATACAGGTTTCCGATGAGGCTGTTGCTGTTGAATTTGGAGATAAATTGAGAATAATTGACTGCGGACTATTGATGAACAATATATTCAAAAAATATGATAATATAAATGAGACGATCAGGCTCGACCGGATTGAACTTGATATTGGTACCGTTGAGCGTAATCAGATGGGTAACATTGGCGCAGAAATATCAAGGCAACTTGAAGATATACTTGATAAAGTGTTGGGGAGGAAGATAAACCGGGTGGCGTTAACAACTGAAGAAGTGAGAGATTCCGGGGATACCAGTTTGCAGGAGATCAAATCCGTTGAAACTGATATTGAAGTGTTGATCCATTACCTTAAATCTGGTTCACTGCCATGGAATATCGTTTACTCACCAGACATGGAAGAGCTTCTGCTAAATATTCTGAATAGGGAGCCAGCTAAACTGAGAATGGCAATTATTCATGAATTGGGCAGTAGTATTGTCAGAAAGCGCATCCAGATTGTTTTCAGCCCTTCAACCCTCAAAATTCTCCTGGCAAAACTGATTGATGAGGATGGATACCGGCTTATAGAAAATTTTTCAGCAGTTGTTACAGGGCAGATTTCAGTCTCTCAAATAAGTGACTTTGAAAAAGAGCTGGCTGCGATTTCTCTCTCCTGCATTTTTATTTCAGTTCATCAGAAACAAGATTTTATTTCTGTTTTCATTGCCCGGATACAACCACTGCTGAATATATTCCCGTTGGATATCCTTAAAGCTCTTCACATGCATATCCGGGAAACGATCCATGGAGCAGCTGATGTTCAGTTAAAATACTTTTATGAGAGTGTCAGTGAAATATTAGTGCAGATAATTAAAACAAAGAAAGTAAGTCATAAAGAAAAATTTTTCAGCAGTCTGAGCCAGGCATCGAAACTGAAAGTAGAGCCGGAAACAGTTAAATCAGTGAAGCAGGATATTCTCCTGAAAAATGAAAAGACGGAAAAGAGAGAAGAGCAGCCTGACGAAAATGAGGAACAACAATATTATTTCATTGATAATGCAGGATTGGTCCTTCTGAACCAGGCATTACTGCTAAGAAGTTTTGAGCAGATGGGATGGGTGAAGGACAAGAAAATAGCGGATGATCACTCGCGCAATAAAATATTGATGTGGCTTGACTACCTGGTCTGGGGACAGCGAAGTATTCATGAATATAGTTTGATCCTGAATAAATTACTTACAGGCATGCACCCCTCTGAGGTGGCAGATATTCATGTTTCATTAACCGGAAAAGAAAAGAAAGCTGCAGATGAATTCTTAGAAACCGTAATTGAATACTGGAGTCTTCTGAAGAATACGAGTTCCGATGGCTTACGGACATCGTTTCTTCAGCGTAACGGCAGACTCGTAAATGAAGAGGGTGGATGGCAGTTGCATGTGGAGTCGAAGGGAATTGATATTCTGATTGAGAACCTGCCCTGGCCTTTTTCGATAATAAAATCACCCTGGATGGATAAACCTTTATTTACACAATGGTCAACAAGAGTCTGAAATATAATGCAGCCCACCTGGAAATGGACATGGAATGGTTTACGGCTTTTCTTGAGAAACGCCTTGAATCCCATATCGACAGGAAAGGGCCGCTATTCGTGTCAGATCTTCCGGCCCCTGGCTTCAGCGCACCGGTCTCTATCTATCAGCAGTTCATTCAATCGTTTGAGCTGAACGACGAGGAACGGATGATCCTGCTCCTGGCTTTGTTACCTGCTGTTTCACCCTTTCTTATCGAAAAGATCCTTCTGAAACATGGAATTGAAAACCGACAGATCCCTGAAATAGGAGGAATAAGAGGATCTAATCACGGGGGGCTTATACCTACCGGCGAAACAGCGCTGTTCGTGCTGGCAGGGAACGATTTGCAGAAGAGGATTGAGTGCAGTATGTACTTCTCTCCCCGTCATAAGTTTTACACTAAAAATATCCTGAAACTTGAAGAGAGTTCATCGTATGAACCTGAGACCAGCGGGGTAATAAGTGTTACAAAAGAGGTCCTCTATATGCTTACAAATGCAACTGCATATAAACCATTGTTCAATACCAGTTTCCCTGCAAAACTTATTACTACCAGCTATGATTACAGTAACCTGATACTCACCCGGGAGACTGAAGAGCAACTGGAGGAAATAAAAACATGGCTTAAGCATAAAAATAAACTCCTCAGGGAATGGGGCTTTGAGAATAAGATTACTGATGGTTATAAATGTCTGTTTTTCGGACCTCCGGGCACAGGCAAATCACTGGCTGCAGCACTTATCGGTAAACAAAATGACCTGCCGGTATACAGGATTGACCTGTCGATGGTTATTTCAAAATATATTGGTGAAACGGAGAAGAACCTTTCCAGGATATTTGATGCTGCCACCAACAAAAACTGGATATTATTTTTTGACGAAGCTGATGCATTATTCGGCAAACGGTCGAATATCCAGAATGCCAACGACCGTTTTGCCAACCAGGAGGTTTCATATCTGCTGATGAGGATGGAAGATTATGAAGGCCTTGCCATCCTGGCAACAAATTTAAAAAGCAATATCGACAAGGCATTTCTCAGACGTTTCCAGGGTATTGTCCATTTTGCCGCACCGGGTAAGGAAGAAAGCTTACGCTTGTGGAGACAGAGTTTCTCTGATAAAACCACACTCTCCGGCGATATCAACCTGGCTGCACTGTCAGAGACATTTTCGCTTACCGGAGCCAGTATTATGAATGTTGCAAGGTTTGCGTCTCTTATGGCATTAAAGAAAGGGAATAATATAATCACCAATGAAAGCATTATGACAGGCATCAAGCTGGAACTGTCAAAGGAGTCGAGCCGTTCCGCGGACACAGTTAATTAATTATACTTAATCAGGATTTGATTATGGGATTCATAGTGCAAACACGATCATCGCAGGCAAACAGGGCTGCACCATACAGCATGGCAGACTCATTACCGGTGCAGACAAAGCTTACGGTGAGCAAAACATCCGATCCGGCTGAGAAAGAGGCTGACTCCGTTGCCCGTAAGGTCGTTGATGAACAGAATGAAAAGAAGAGTGCAGCCGCTGTACCTGTATCGGAAAATAAACCGGAGACAAAAGATAAAGAGATAAAAACGAAAGAAGACAAGGACAAAAAAAACATAAGTAAACAGGAGGATCCGAAAAAGGAGGTAAAGAAGAAGAGTGAGCAGAAGGAGGAAAAAAAAGCAGCAAAAAAAGGGGTATCGGAGGAGAAAAAAGAGAAAATAGCAAAACAGGATGATAAGAAAAGGGAAGTACAGAAGAAAAGCGGGAATAAGGAAGAAAAGAAAGTAGGGAAGAAAGCAGAGGGGAAAGAGAATAATAAGGAGAAGAAACCCGTAGATAAGGAAAAAGATATCAGTGCCAGGCCAAAATCGATAAATCTCAGGGATACTCAGCCGGAACAGCAGAATGAGGAGGTTGCTGATGAGACAAAGTTACAGGCACTCGAAGAAAAAATAAATGCCAGACGGGGCAGGGGCAAACCGCTCGGCAACCAGGTAAAAACTGAAATGGAACAATCCTTCAGTCATGATTTTTCGGATGTCAGGATCAATGATGACAAGGAGGCGGCTGAATTATGTGCTTCTCTGAATGCACAGGCTTTTGCCATTGGCAATGATATCTTCTTCAATACGGGCAAATACGATCCGGAGAGCACCAATGGAAAGGAATTGCTGGCCCATGAGCTGACACATGTGGTACAGCAGAAGGAACAGGTGCAAAGAGCATTATTATCCCGAAAACCGAAACCTTCAGCGACTGCCTCAGGGATAGATGACACTTCCAATACAATTACAATTGATAAATTGAAAATGCCCAAACTTAAAAAGCGTAACAAGGGTAAAATTGATGGAAGTATTAAAAGGCCAAAAAACTATGTCAGGGATACAGGATTGGCACAGGATGAAAAATGGAAAGAAGATGTACAACCCAAAATAGCTGCCATTATTGAAAAAAAGATAAAAGGCGTTCCAGTTGATCCGGATACCAATGTTTATTACCTGGGGTATAAAAAAATAAAACTCTTCGGGAGCAAAGAAAAATTAATTGAAAACACCCGGATTCCCTTGTGGAATAAAGCTGGCGATGCCAACGCCTTTGATGTTGATCATATTAAAGAGATGCAGTTGGGAGGGGAAAATGTTCCTAAAGAAAATATGGAATTATTGAATTTTTCTGCCAACAGAAGTTCGGGTTCAATCATTAAGACTGGAATAAGAGATTCTGTTGAAGAATTTTTGAAAGAAGAAAAGAAAAAGACTCCCTCGAAAAAATTACCTTCTGTTGATGTTGCTCTAAAAAAATACGACATCATATTTAATAAGGCTGATTATTCTTTAAATGTGGCCGGGAATGGAGATGACTATTGGTCGTACGATGAAATTGCAGATGGTGAACATCTTGAAAAATTCAAACGGCTTACAGTTAAGGAGATAGATGAAGTAAAAGGGTCTCCCACAAAATTCATAGTTTATACATCCGAAGCAGGAGGAAAGGGGTTAAGAGAGACTGACTTTAAAACAATGCCCGGACTGAATATTACAGGATTCGATTTTAAAAACCCGACTTCTGATATTGCTGGTACAATTACAGGTAAAATTCTGCCTAATAGTAAAATTATAAAACCTTATAACCTGGTATTGAATATATATAACACACCAGGGGTATTATTTGGCGGTTACATAAAACGCAGAGTATCGGGTGAAGGTAGTCTGGAAAAAATACTTAGCCGGATGGAAATAGAAGGTTTGAGTCCGGTAGAATTTCAGTCGGCTGACCTGGTTGCAGGTAAAGGTTTTTATGCAAAAGGTAAGATTAAAAGCACTGTCAAATTTATTGAAAAACTTGATATTGATATCACTCTCGAAGGTGATAATATTGAAATAAGCAGAACATTTAGCTCAGGTGAAATTACTTCGGTACCACCACCATTTAAGATCAATGATGCATCGGTCACTATTTTTGCCGGTACGGCAGGTATTGGCTTACGGGGAGCTGTTGATTTTGAAATTACTAATGTTGGGAAAGGCCAGGTAAAAGGTTCGGGCAAATCAAATGGAATATTTGAGTTGGAAGGGAAATTTGAATTCGACAAAAAAATATTCGACAGGGCAGATATTGGGATGAACTACCGGCATGAATCAGGTAAAGATGATAAATGGGAAGTAAACGGAAACATACAAATTCCCAAAGGAAAAATAAAAGGGATCAAAAAAGCAGGTATAGCTGTAAGTTATGATGGAACTACACTAAAAGCCAATGGTGATGCCGACTTCGATATTCCTGGAATCGAGCATGGGAAATTGGATGTCACCTATACCAGTGAGCAAATGATTATTGAAGGTGAAGTTGACATTAAGAATAAACTCATAAAGAGCGGAAAGATAAACGCGAAGGTTGTAAAGACAGGTGACGATTACAATGTTTCGTTATCTGGTAAGGCAAAACCAAATATTCCTGGTGTTGAGACAGATCTCTCTGTTGATTATGCAGATGGAATACTCACTATTTCAGGAACCGTTGCATACAATAAAGGCCGCTTATCGGGCTCGGTTGCTGTCGGCGTCACAAACCAGGTAGTCGGTGCCGATGGTAAGCCATCCGGCACAGGCGGTAAAAGCCTGACGGCATTTGGCGG
>Ga0105107_10000430_pt1 | contig 26481 bp, 19 predicted proteins | sample PPLLaktember2015_6_FD_79335 | JGI IMG/M metagenome (GOLD analysis project Ga0105107, IMG submission 79335) | Freshwater sediment microbial communities from Prairie Pothole Lake near Jamestown, North Dakota, USA - PPLs Lake P8 Core (1) Depth... | ecosystem: Environmental > Aquatic > Freshwater >... | reverse complement strand
TGGCTGAAGGCGTTGCCAATGCCTCGGTTAACCGCCTGCTGCAATGTGTGCGGGTGATTCTGCGTCGGGCGGTGAATGATTGGGAATGGCTTGACCGAGCGCCGAAAATTCGGTTTCTCCACGAGCCGACCCGCCGTATCCGGTGGCTGACGCGGGAACAAGCCGAGAGGCTCATAGCTGAATTGCCGGAACATCTGGCGGCGATGGTTCGATTTTCGCTGGAAACGGGACTGCGGAAGTCCAACGTCACCGAGCTGCAATGGTCGCAGGTTGACCTTGAGGCGCGGCGGGCGTGGATCCACCCAGACCAGGCCAAAGCGAGAAAGGCCATCGGTGTGCCCCTCTCCTCGACTGCCGTGGTGGTATTGCGGCAGCAGATCGGGCGGCACCCGGACTACGTATTTACGTATAAGGGCCATGCCCCGGTGGTTCAGGTGAATGGCAAGGCGTGGAAAGCAGCTCTGGCACGTTGCGGGATCGAGGATTTCCGGTGGCACGATCTGCGGCATACCTGGGCGAGCTGGCACGTGCAGGCAGGCACCCCGTTATTTGCGTTGCAGGAGTTGGGTTCGTGGGAGTCCCCGGAGATGGTGCAGCGGTATGCTCACCTCTCGACGGAACATCTCGCCGGCTACGTGGATCGGGTGTCGGGACTGCGTGTAATCGGGGGTACGGAAGCTACGATCCAGCTACGGGCGCGGAAATAAAAAAAGGGCTCCTGACGGAACCCTTTGATTTGACTGGTCGGGGCGAGAGGATTTGAACCTCCGACCACCTGCACCCCATGCAGGTACGCTACCAGGCTGCGCTACGCCCCGAGTCTGCGAATTATACAACAGCAGCCGCGGGTACACCGCAGTGCCGGATCAGATCCGCAGCTGGTCGATGACGCTTTTGAGGTCCTGCCGCAACTGTGCCAGCGCGGGTTTGGCAGTCGTCGCGGCAGCCGTGATCCGCGCATTGCGCGCCGGCTCATTGGCGATTTCGTCGAGCCGGTTGCGCGCCCCGCTGATGGTGAATCCCTGATCGTAGAGCAGTTCGCGAATGCGGCGGATCAGCAGCACCTCATGATGCTGGTAATAGCGCCGGTTGCCGCGGCGTTTGACGGGCCGCAGCTGCGTGAACTCCTGCTCCCAATAACGCAGCACGTGCGGCTTGACGCCGCACAACTCACTCACTTCACCGATCGTGAAATAACGTTTTGCCGGGATCGGCGGAAGTTGGATTTTAAGGCTGCCGCTGGCTTCCATGGAAATGCTGTTCCACCATCGATTTTAATTTTTGTGATGCATGGAACGTGACGACGCGGCGTGCGGAAATGGGAATTTCCTCGCCGGTCTTCGGATTGCGCCCGGGCCGCTGCGGCTTGTCGCGCAGCTGAAAATTGCCAAAACCGGAAAGTTTGACACCCCTGCCATTTTCCAGTGCCTGGCGAACTTCGTCGAAGAAGGACTCCACCATGTCCTTGGCTTCACGCTTGTTGAAACCCACCTTCTCGAACAGCAGATCGGCAAGTTCCGCTTTGGTTAACGTCATGTTGTCCCCTCTCAACGAAGCTTCGCGTTAAACTTTTCTTGCAGAATCCGGCGCAGTTCGACCATCGCTTTTTCGGCTTCTGCGTCCGTCAAGGTTTTTTCAGTATCCTGCAATAACACACTGAATGCAAGACTTTTTTTCCCTTTTTGGACCCCCCGGCCGCGGTATAAATCGAACACCACGACGTCCCGCAAAATGGCTGGTCCGGCACGCTTCAGTTCGTTGCTGATATCGCCGTAACGGACAGTTTCATCGAATTCTGCAGCCAGATCCCGGCGTACGGCCGGAAATTTCGCGATTTCCTGATAAACCGGCAGTCCACGCTGTTCCACCGCGTGTAACTCCACTTCGAACAGCAGGGGAGCGGACGCCAAATCATACTTCCGCTGCCAGCGCGGATGCAATTCTCCGATCCACCCCGCGGCTTCGCCATTCACCATGACCATCGCAGATTTTCCCGGATGCAGCGCGGGGTGGGAGGCCGGTGCCAGCGTCACCACAGCCGGCGCCAGCAACGCCTCGAGGTCTGCCTTGACGTCGAAAAAATCAACGGCGCGCGCCGCGCATCCCCATTGCTGGGGCTCGGCATAGCCGAACGCAATCGCACCGACCCGCCAGGGTTGCGGATACCCAGCCTTGCTCAAAAAGCAGCGGCCGATCTCGAACAGTCGTACCCTTCCCTGTTTACGGCTGGCATTGAAACAAACGGCGCTGACCAGTCCGCCGATTAGGCTCGACCGCATGACGCTCATCTGGCTCGCAATCGGATTGGCCAGTGCAATCGGCTCAGGGTTGGCACAAAAATCGTTTTCCCAGGCGCGCTCGACAAAGCTGTAGGTCACCGCTTCCTGGTAATCCAGACCAGCCAGCAGACGGCGGATCGCGGCAGGCCCACGGCGCCCTTCGACCACCGGCAGCAATGCCGTCTGTCCCACAGGAATCGCGGCGGGGATCCGGTCATAACCGTGCACGCGCGCCAGTTCCTCGATCAGGTCTTCCTCGATCCCGATATCGAAACGGTAGCTTGGCGGCACGGCCTCGATCACATCGCCTGCAAGACGGGGCTGACAACCCAGGCGCCCCAGGATTGACGCCGCAAGCGCAGCGTCGACCTCGAAACCCAGCACCCGTCGCGCCCGCGCCAGTCGCAACCTGACCGGGTTGCGCGCAGGCAGCCGGCCCTGTGCTTCAGCGACCGGGCCAACCCGGCCGCGGCAGATCTGGGTGATCAACTGGGTCGCACGCTCCAGTGCCGCGCGTGCGCCGGCAAAATCCACCCCGCGTTCGAAACGGTACGCTGAGTCGGAACCGAATCCGAGATCGCGCGTCTTGCCGGCGATCGCGTCAGGACTGAAAAATGCGCTCTCGAGAATCACATCGCGGGTTTCGCCAGTGACGCCGCTGTGTGCGCCCCCCATGATGCCCGCCAGAGCCAACGGCTGTTGGGCATCGGCAATGATCAGGTATTCCGGCGTCAGCGCCAGTTCCGTGCCGTTGAGCAGTGCCAGGGTTTCGCCGGATCGGGCACGGCGCACGCAGATGCCGCCGGTAACCCTGGCGGCATCGAAAGCATGCAGCGGCTGGCCCATCTCCAGCAATACGTAATTGGTGACATCAACCACCGCGCTGATGGTGCGGATCCCGCTGCGCATCAAGCGCCGCACCATCCACTCCGGCGTTGGTGCCGCGGCATTGATATCGCGAATGATCCGCGCACAGTAACGCGGGCAGTCAGCGGGCGCATCGACCGTAATCGCCATCGTGTCCTTGATGACCGGCACTATGGGTGCTGGCGGCTGCCACTTGAGCGTCAACCCGGTCAGCGCCGACACTTCACGCGCCATGCCCAGCACGCTCAGACAGTCGCCGCGGTTCGGCGTCGGCTTCGTCGTCAGCACCTGGTCATCCAGATCGAGCAGATCGCGCACATTCAGCCCGATGGTTGCATCCGGTGCGAGCTCGAGCAGCCCCTCGGCGGCATCGCTCAAGCCGAGTTCTCTGGCAGAACACAACATGCCGTGCGACTCGACGCCGCGCACCTTGGCGAGCTTGATTTCGATGCCGGGCAGGCGTGCGCCCGGCAGCGCCGCCGGCACGCGCATGCCGGCGCGGGCATTGGGCGCGCCACAGACGATGGTCAGCGGTGCAGTCCCGGCATTGACCTGGCACACCTGCAGACGGTCGGCCTCGGGATGCTTCGCCACACTGAGTATTTCGGCGACGACAACGCGGTCAAATGGCGGTGCCGCCGGCTCCACCGCCTCGACTTCAACACCGCCAAAGGTCAGCAGATCCGCCAGCTCGGCGGTCGAGACCTCGGGATCGACCAGTTCGCGCAGCCAGTGCTCGGAAAGTTTCATCGCGTGCCGCCCTTAGACGAACTGCTTCAGAAAACGCAGGTCGTTGTCATAGAACAGCCGCAGGTCATTGACGCCATAGCGCAGCATGGTCAGGCGGTCCGGACCGAGTCCGAAAGCGAATCCCTGATAACGCTCGCTGTCGATGCCGACATTGCGCAGTACATTTGGATGCACCATGCCGCAGCCGCCGACCTCGAGCCAACCGTCGCCAAAGCTCATGTCGATCTCTGCCGAAGGTTCGGTGAACGGAAAAAACGACGGACGGAAACGCACCTCAAGGTCGTCGTTTTCAAAAAAACGCCGGAAGAAATCGATCAGCACGCCTTTCAGATTGGCGAAACTGATCTGGTCATCGATCCACAGGCCCTCGACCTGATGGAACATCGGCGAATGCGTGGCATCGGAATCGACACGGTAGACGCGACCCGGCGCAATGACCCGGATCGGCGGCTGGTGCTGCTCCATGTAGCGGATCTGGATGGGCGAAGTATGGGTGCGCAGCAGATGCTTCCCGTCGGCCAGGTAGAACGTATCGTGCATCGAGCGCGCGGGATGGTTCGCCGGCTGGTTCAACGCCGTGAAGTTGTAGAAATCGGTTTCGATTTCCGGGCCATCGGCCACTGCAAAACCGATCGAACGGAACAACTGCTCGATGCGCTCCATGGTGCGGCTCACCGGATGCAATCCGCCCATCGCCCGGCCGCGACCCGGCAGCGTGACATCGATCGATTGCTCAGCGAGGCGCGCCTCGAGCGCGCGGCCCGTGATCAGTTCGCGCTGCGCATGCAGCGCTTCCTCGAGCGCCTGCTTGGCCGCATTGATACGGGCGCCGGCAGCGGGTCGCTCCGCGGCGGACAGCTTGCCCAGTCCCTTGAGCAGTTCCGTCAGCGCCCCGGTCTTGCCGAGGTATCGTGCTTTGGCCTGCTCCAGCGCATCGGCATCATTGATGCCGCCGAACAGCGCCATCGCTTCGGCCACAAGCTTGTCGAGTTCCTGCATAAGTGGATGGTAGCGGATTTCAGAGAAAAAAAAGGAGGCTCATCGAGCCTCCCTTTTTCAGGTGTCCACCTTCAGGCGCCGAGGCTGCTCCTGGCCTGCTCGACAAAGCGCTGGAACGCGGGCTTGTCCGCCACGGCGATATCGGCCAGCACCTTGCGGTCGACTTCGATCGCCGCCTTCTTCAGGCCGTTCATGAACACGCTGTAGGTCATCCCGTGTTCACGGGCTGCCGCATTGATACGGGCGATCCACAATGCACGGAACTCGCGCTTGCGGTTACGCCGGTCGCGGTAGGCATACTGCCCGGCGCGCATGACCGCTTCGTTGGCAATGCGGAATACGTTGTTACGACGGCCGCGAAAACCCTTGGCGGCCTTGAGCACCTTCTTGTGCGCCCTGCGGGCGATTACACCGCGTTTGACTCTAGGCATGGCTGCTCTCCCCGGTCAGTACGGCAACATCGCTCGAACCGAGCGCTGATCCGATGCATGCACCATGGTCGTGCCGCGCAGTTGACGCTTGCGCTTGGTGCTCTTCTTGGTAAGGATATGGCGCAGATGAGACGAACTGCGCTTGAACACGCCGCTGCCCAGCTTTTTGAATCGCTTGGCCGCGCCGCTCTTGCTCTTCATTTTCGGCATGGTAACTCCTGTTTTAGCCTAGCGTCGGGCGCCTGCGTTGCCGCGGGACTTGATGGCCCGATCACTACTTCTTTTCAACGGCTCCGGCATTCTCTGCCGCAACCACCTTGCCCGGCAGTGCTGCCGGTTTTGCCCCCGCAACCATGGTGCCGGTCTCGGGTGAACCCTTCGCCGCAGCCGGCTTCGGCTGGACTTTCTTCGGCGCCAGCACCATCACCAGCTGGCGACCTTCCATTTTCGGGAACTGCTCAACTACCGCATGCTCGATCAGGTCCGTTTTCACGCGCTCCAGCAGCCGGATGCCGAACTCCTGGTGCGCCATCTCGCGCCCTCTGAAGCGCAGCGTGATTTTCGCCTTGTCACCTTCGTCCAGAAACCGGGTCAGGTTGCGCAGCTTGATCTTGTAATCGCCCTCATCCGTCCCCGGACGAAACTTCACTTCCTTGACGATGATCTGTTTCTGCTTGAGCCTCGCTTCATGCTGCTTCTTGCTCTCACGGTATTTGAACTTACCGTAATCCATGACGCGGCAGACCGGCGGGTTCGCCGTCGGTGCGATCTCGACCAGATCCAGTTCGGCTTCTTCCGCGAGCTTGTTGGCCGCGGCGATGCTGATCACGCCGACCTGCGACCCGTCGGCCCCGATGACCCTCACTTCCGGAGCGGTGATTTCACCATTGATCCGGGCTTCTTTTTCCTGAGCTATGCGACAAACTCCCTGATTTCGTTGCTCTTAGACCGTACGTCCCTTGCGTGCAATGTCGCTTTTCAACAGCGACAAAAAGACATCCAGGGACATTTGCCCCAGATCCTCGCCTTTACGGGAACGCACAGCCACCAGTTGTGCAGCCACTTCCTTGTCTCCAACCACCAGCTGGAAGGGCAGCTTTTGCAGACTATGTTCGCGAATTTTATAGGAAATCTTCTCATTCCTCAAGTCGGCTTCGACCCGGAAACCGGCCTTTTTCAGGGTTTCGGCCACCCTCGCCACAGGTCCGGCCTGCGCTTCTGAAATATTCATCACGACAGCCTGCACCGGCGCCAGCCATGCCGGCATGGCCCCGGCGTAGTGCTCGATCAGGATGCCGATAAAGCGCTCCAGGGAACCGAGGATGGCCCGGTGCAGCATCACCGGCGTGCGCCGGCTATTGTCCTCGGCCACGTACTCGGCACCCAGCCGCCCCGGCAACGCAAAATCCAGCTGCAGCGTGCCGCACTGCCAGACCCGGCCCAGGGAGTCTTTCAGCGAAAACTCGATCTTGGGCCCGTAGAAGGCACCTTCGCCGGGGTTCAGCTCCCATGCCATCCCCTTGGCGTCCAGCGTCGCCTTCAATGCCGCTTCGGCGCGATCCCACACCGCATCGTCCCCGATCCGTTTCGGCGGCCGCGTCGACAATTTGACCAGGATTTGTTCGAAACCGAAGTCTGCGTAGACCCTGCGCAAAAGGTCGACAAAAGCCCCTGCCTCCTCCTGAACCTGCGCTTCGGTACAGAAAATGTGCGCATCGTCCTGCACGAAGGCACGCACCCGCATCAGGCCATGCAAAGCGCCCGAAGGTTCGTTGCGGTGGCAGGAACCGAACTCGGCGATACGCAGCGGCAGGTCGCGGTAGCTTTTGACCCCCTGGTTGAAGATCTGCACATGACCCGGGCAGTTCATCGGCTTCACCGCATAGTCGCGTTTCTCCGATTCGGTCGTGAACATGTATTCGCGGTAGTTTTCCCAGTGACCGGAGCGCTCCCACAACGCGCGGTCCATGACCTGCGGCGTACGCACTTCCCGGTAATTCGCCTCGGTCAGCACGCTGCGCATGTACTGCTCGATCACCTGCCAGATCACCCAGCCGTTGGCATGCCAGAACACCATGCCCGGCGCCTCGTCCTGCATATGAAACAGGTCGAGCTGGCGCCCCAGCTTGCGGTGATCGCGCTTTTCCGCCTCCTCGAGACGGTGCAGATACTGATCCTGCTCTTCCTTTTTCGCCCAGGCCGTGCCGTAGATCCGCTGCAGCATCTCGTTTTTCGAGTCACCGCGCCAGTACGCGCCGGCCACCTTCATCAGCTTGAACACTTTCAGCTTGCCCGTGGACGGCACATGCGGCCCGCGGCACAGGTCGATGAAGTTGTCCTGCCGGTAGAGTGAGATCGGTTCATTGGACGGAATCGACGCAATGATTTCCGCCTTGTACTTCTCGCCCATCGCCGAGAACAACCGCACCGCCTCGTCGCGCGGCATCACCTGACGCTCGACCTTGATGTCGCGCTTGGCGATTTCCGTCATGCGCTTTTCGATGGCCGCCAGATCTTCAGGGGTAAACGGGCGCTTGTAGGCGAAGTCATAATAAAAACCGTCGTCGATCACCGGACCGATCGTCACCTGCGCATCGGGGAACAATTCCTTGACCGCATGGGCCAGCAGATGCGCTGTCGAATGGCGCAGAATCTCGACGCCGTCAGCGCTCTTGTCGGTGACCACTGCAAGTTCAGCATCCGCTTCGATGCGGTGCGAAGTGTCGACGAGCTTGCCGTCGACACGACCGGCCAGCGCAGCCTTTGCCAGGCCGGCACCGATCGAGGCGGCAACCTCGGCCACCGTCACCGGATTCTCGTAGGATCTGACCGAACCGTCGGGTAATTTGATGTTGACCATGTCGTATTTTCACCAAGCACAAACAAAAAAAGTGCGGGCAAGCCGCACTTTTATCCGCTACCAGGGGTATTACGCAGCTATTGCCGGGATCCGATAGGCTTGCAAGTTCGCGGTGTCATAACGCTCGCTTCCTGTGATTCGCCGGAAAATAAATACGCAATCCGAAATTGGTAGGCGCGATTGGACTCGAACCAACGACCCCCACCATGTCAAGGTGGTGCTCTAACCAGCTGAGCTACGCGCCTGAAAGACGCGCATTCTAGCCGAATCAGGATGCCCCATCAAACGAATTGCGGACGCCGGGTCATACCGATGCAGGTGTCAACGAGCGACCGGGGAACACCATGACGCTGTCCCCCATCGATCGTCGGTCCGTGACCACGCATCCGTTCGCAAACTTCTGCGATGCCACAGGCCCGGTATTGCGCTGCGCGGAACACGGCTACCACTTTGCCGACGGCGATATCTGCATTGATGCCGCCAGTGCTGTAGATCAGACCGACCCTGCACGGGCTGAGCATGCGGGGACAGGCGTCGCATGGCACCGCATGCACGTTAAGCCGCAGGAGCGCGCGCCACGCGTCCCCTGACCACGCCCCGCAGTGGCCACGATGCGCCAGGCGATGCAGTTATCACCACCTTGCGCCGCCGGCAGTGCCCGGAGGGCACTGCGCGGTGTATGACGGCAACAGATTTTGTTGCTACATCACTTGAATATAAAACTATAAGTTATTGTTTTTATTATGTCTTTTATGTCTGTTATCTGCGCCCAGCACTCACCACGCCCTTGACCTCGCGAATCAGCGCCAGCACCCGCCGCAGCTGGTCGAGATCGATAATCTCGACGGTAAAGCGCATCCGTGCCGCCAGATCGGTAGTGCTCGACCGCGTCGCCGTGACATTGACCCGTTCCCGCGACAGCACCTCCGAGATGTCGCGCAGCAGTCCGGTGCGATCGACCGCCTCCACCACCATTTCCACGGGGAACGTCGCCCCGGTGGCTTGACCCCACTCCGCCTCCACACACCGCGCCGGATCGAGGCGCGCGAGGTTGGCACAGTTTGCCCGGTGCACGCTGACACCGCGTCCGCGGGTAACAAAGCCGACAATCGGCTCCGGCGGCGCCGGCCGGCAGCATTTGGCGGGGGTCGTCAGCAGCCGGTCGACACCGACCACCAGTACGCCGCCGCCGGTTCTGGCCGGCTTGCGCGTGACCAGGGTTGCGACTTGCCCATCGGCCGGCGTCTGCGGCACATCCCCCGTCAGCGCATCGTGCAGTGCCTTGGGACCGATTTCACCACGCCCGAGTGCGGTCAGCAGATCGTTGAGCCTGTCATAGCCCATGTCCGCGGCCAGCTGGTCCAGCTTGAGTTTGGTCAGGCCGTGCCGCTGCAATTCCTTGTCCAGCATCGCGCGCCCCTGCGCGATGTCGGTCTCGAGGTTCTGCCGGTTGAACCACTGCCGCACTTTGCCGCGCGCGCCCGGACTTCTCAGATAACCCAGTTGCGGATTGAGCCAGTCGCGACTGGGCGCACCCTGCTTCGCCGCCAGAATTTCAACCTGCTGGCCGTTCGCCAGCGGTGTGTTCAGCGGCACCATCACGCCGTCGACCTTGGCGCCGCGGCAACGGTGGCCGAGTTCGGAGTGCACGTGATATGCAAAATCAACCGGCGTCGACCCCTTGGGCAAGTCGACCACCCGTCCCTGCGGGGTGAACACGTAGACCGAATCCTCGAACAAGCCGGTCCTGAACTGTTCGGCGAACTCACCGGTATCGCGCACCTCATCCTTCCACTCCAGCACCTGGCGCAGCCACGCAATCTTCTCCTGGTACCCCTTGTCGTGGCGTCGGCCTTCCTTGTACTGCCAATGCGCCGCGATGCCGAGCTCGGAGTGCTGGTGCATTTCATAGGTGCGGATCTGCACTTCCACCGATTTGCCTTCCGGCCCGATCACTGCCGTGTGCAGCGACCGGTAATTGTTGGCCTTCGGCTTGGCGATATAGTCGTCGAACTCCTTGGGCAGCGGCGACCACAGGCTGTGCACGATCCCCAGCACCACATAACAATCCTTGACCTCGCGCACCAGCACCCGCACCGCGCGAACATCATAAAGTCCCTCAAAATCAATGCCTTTAAGCTGCATCTTGCGGTGGATGCTGGCGATATGCTTGGGGCGCCCGGTGACCTCGGCGGCAATGCCGGCACGCATGATCTCGCCTTTGAGGACTGCCACCACGTTCTCGATATAGCGTTCACGGTCTTGGCGTTTTTCGTCAAGCAGCCGGGCAATGCGCCTGTAACTCTCCGGTTCGAGTACCCGCAGCGCGAGGTCTTCCAGTTCCCACTTGAGTTGCCAGACGCCAAGCCGGTTGGCCAGCGGCGCAAAAATATCCCGCGTCAATGCCGCGATGTCGGTCATCTGCGGCACGTTTCCGGATTTGACGATCGAACGCAGTTCCTGGAGATGATCGGCAAGCTTGATCAGCACGACGCGCACATCCTGCACCATCGCCAGCAGCATCTTGCGCAGGGATTCCAGTTGCGCGGCCTGCCCTTCGCCACGGATAGCCGACTTGGCATGGCTGGACAACGCGCCAATCTCACCCATGCGCACCACACCTTCGGCCAGTTCAAGTATGGTCACGCCGAATTTTTCACGGATTTCCCGCGCGGCCGCTGGGTGGGCACGCAATAACGGCACCAGGAGCGCGGCCGCGACCGACTCGTGATCGAGATCCAGCGCACGGACGATGTCAGCCGTCGCCCGGGCGTGGGCCAGCGCGGTCTCGCCGGTCGGCATGACAATGCGCTGCAGCGGTGCAGCGACATGCTCCGCCACGCAGGACAGCATCGCGCGGGCGGGTTCGTCGAAATGCGCCGCCACTTGATCCAGCCATGGCCTTGTGCCCGATGCGGTGTGCTCAGGCGCATACAGTGGTTTGTTCCTGCTCATTGCGACCCGATACTTAACGAAATTAATTCACGCCGCTTCGACTGTAGCGCGGCCACGTGAGATTCGCCACCTTGCCCCAAAATGGTGCGGGCGCACTGTTAACAGTCATGGCCGCCTTGCGGAAAGCGCTTCTGGCCATTGAAAGTAGGTGGCATACCGGTTGCTTATGCGATGTGTTACAAACAAGCCTCCGGATTCACCGTTGGACACAGAAATCATCACCATGAATGCCAGCCGTCCATACGACGAAATGCGCGCTGCCGACGGTTCAGTCCGGCCGCATTATCGCGCGTATACCGAATGGCTCGCTGACAAGCCGGCGGATTTCCTGTCGCAGAAGCAGCGCGAGGCCGATGCCCTTATCACCCGGCTGGGCATCACCTTTGCGGTCTACGGCGACGAATCGGGCACCGAACGGTCGATCCCTTTCGACATCATCCCGCGGATCATCCGCCCGGACGCCTGGAAGATCATCAGCGACGGCGCCTGCCAGCGGGTGCGTGCGCTGAACGCGTTCCTGAAGGACATCTACCACGAGCAGGAAATCCTCAAGGCCGGCATCATTCCCGCCGCACAGGTCACCGGCAATTCCGCCTTCCGTCCCGAAATGAAAGGGGTGCACGTGGCGGGCGACGTCTACGTGCATATCGCCGGCATCGACATCGTCAAAACCGACAGCGGCGAATTTTATGTGCTGGAGGACAACCTGCGCACACCCTCCGGCGTGTCCTACATGCTCGAAAACCGCAAGATGATGATGCGCCTGTTTCCCGATCTGTTCGGCCGCATCCCCGTCGCGCCCATCGACCACTATACCGACGTGCTGCTCGACAACCTGCGCGCTGTGGCACCGGCGCATGTGACCCAGCCCACGGTGGTGGTCATGACGCCCGGCTCCTATAACAGCGCCTACTTCGAGCATGCTTTTCTGGCGCAGCAGATGGGGGTCGAACTCGTCGAGGGCCAGGATCTCTTCGTCGCCAACAATTACGTCTACATGCGCACCACCGCGGGTCCGCAGCGCGTCGACGTCATCTACCGCCGCATCGACGACGACTATCTTGACCCGCTGGCATTCCGCCCCGACTCGGCACTGGGTGTCCCGGGCATCTTCGCAGCCTACCGTGCCGGCAATGTCACGCTGGCCAATGCGATCGGCACCGGTGTCGCCGACGACAAATCGACTTATCTGTACGTGCCGCAGATGATCGAGTTCTATCTCGGTGAAAAACCGGTCATTGCCAACGTGCCCACCTACCGACTGGGCAATTCCGACGACCTCGCTTACACCCTGGCACACCTGCCGGAGCTCGTCGTCAAGGAGGTACAGGGTTCCGGCGGCTACGGCATGCTGGTTGGCCCGACCTCGACCAAAGAGCAGATCGCGGAATTCCGCAAGCGCATCGAACAGAACCCCGCCAACTACATCGCCCAGCCCACGCTGGCACTGTCGACCTGCCCGACTTTCCGCGGCTCGGACATCCTGCCGCGCCACGTTGACCTGCGGCCGTATGTGCTGTCGGGGCGCGGTGTCACGCTGGTGCCGGGCGCACTGACCCGGGTGGCACTGCGCGAAGGCTCCCTGATCGTCAACTCATCCCAGGGCGGCGGCACCAAGGACACCTGGGTACTGGAGGATCTACAATGCTGAGCCGGCATGCCAACAACCTGTACTGGATGTCGCGTCAGATCGAGCGGGCCGAGAACACCGCCCGGCTGCTTGACGTCACTTACCAGATGTCGTTGCTGCCTTACCGCGTCATTGATTCCACGCAGGCCTGGGCAGAACCCTGGGCGCTGCCGCTGGTCATCAACGGTCTCGCCAGCGCCTACTACGAGAAATATCCGGGACCGCTGACCTCCGACAATGTGCTGCGCTTCATGGTGACCGACAGCACTAACCCATCGAGCATCTGTTCGCTGACGTATGCCGCACGCGAAAACGGCCGCAGCATGCGCGGCGTGATGACCACCGAGATGTACGAGGATCTCAACGCGATGTGGCTGGAGCTGCGCTCCCGCAGCGAAGCCGCACTGAATCATGGGGGCATCAACGAATTTTTCGAGTGGGTCAAGACGCAGTCACACCAGTTTCGCGGCGTCACCTTCGGCACCATGCTGCGTGACGAGGCCTACCAGTTCATCCGGCTCGGCACTTTCATGGAACGTGCGGACAACACCGTGCGCCTGCTCGACGTCAAATACCACACGCTGCTGCCCAGCGCCGCCGACGTCGGCGGTGCCGTCGACTACTACCAGTGGAGCGCCCTGTTGCGCTCGGTCAGCGCACTCAACTCTTACCGGCGCATTTACCGTGATGTGATCACGCCAAAACGCGTGGCAGAACTGCTGGTACTGCGCGAGGATCTGCCACGTTCGCTCCACGCCTGCATGAATGAGATCTACGAGATCCTGCGCGACCTGTGCAAACGCGATTCCATGGAACCGGAGCGCCTGGCCGGTGAGCTGCATGCCCAACTCCATTACGGGCGCGTGGAACAGGTCATGGAAACGGGGCTGCACGAATACCTGATGGAGTTCCTGGAAAAACTCCATACGCTGAACGACGAACTGAACCGCAATTTCCTGGCGCCGGTCGATGCCGCCCCCTCGGTCAGACCCGGGCTGCAAGCGCAAACATGACTGAGTTTGGACACCCGGATGTTGCGGCACCGGCACTCACCTGCGCCCTTGTAAGTCCAGACCGCTTACCCTATGCTTCGCGACGTTCATCTACCCGCCTGAATCGAAAATGACTTATTGTGTAGCAGTAACCCTTGACGCCGGCATGGTGTTCGCCTCGGACTCGAGGACGAACGCCGGCGTCGACAATGTCGCCGTCTTCAGCAAAATGTATGTGTTTGCCGCCGAGGGCGATCGCGTGGTCGTCATGCTCAGCTCCGGCAATCTCTCGGTCACCCAGAATGCCATCAAACTGCTCGAGGAAGGCCAGCGCAATCCCCGGCAGAAAAAAACCGTGATGAATGCGGAATCGATGCATGAAGTGGCCAGCCTCGCCGGCCAGGCATTGCGCGACGTGCGCAACAGCAACGCTCCGTATATGCAGGAGAGCAACATCGACCCCAGCGCGTCATTTATCGTCGGCGGCCAGATCCGTGGCGGACCAATGCGCCTGTACCGCGTCTACAGTGAAGGCAATTTCATCGAGTCGACGCCGGAAACGCTCTATTTCCAGATCGGCGAGAGCAAATACGGCAAACCGGTGATTGACCGCGTTATCCAGCGCAACACCAGCCTGCTCGAAGCCACCAAATGTTTGCTGGTTTCATTTGACTCGACCATGCGCAGCAATATTTCAGTGGGCCTGCCGATCGACCTGCTGATCTACAAGCGCGACAGCCTGAAAGTGGATTTGCAGCACCGGATACTCGAAACCGACCCCTACTTCAACATGATCCACAGCAAGTGGGGCGAAGGCCTGCGCAAGGTGTTTTCCGAACTGCCCAATCCGGACTGGAATGTCGGCACCCAGCCGTAGCCTTAACTGTTGTCATCGCAGCCCGCGGGAGTGCCAGTGAGCATACACGTCGGCTTGCATCACCAGACACGCTACCGCTACGACCGCCCGGTCAGCCTGTCGCCCCATGAAGTGCGGCTGCGCCCGGCGCCGCATTCCCGCACGCCCATCCTGTCCTACTCGCTGAACGTCAGTCCGGCACAGCATTTCGTCAACTGGCAACAGGACATATTCGGCAATTACATCGCTCGCCTCATGTTTCCCGAGAAGACGCGCGAACTGGAAATTACCGTCGATGTCGTCGCCGACATGACGGTGATCAATCCCTTCGATTTTTTCATCGACAGTTACGCCGAGCGCTTTCCCTTCGCCTATCGTGACGACCTGGTCCGCGACCTCACGCCATACTGCGCCCTCGATGAGCAGGGTCCGCTGCTCATGCAATGGCTGGCCGATTTCCGCGCCGCACACTCCGGCGAGATTGCGACCATTGATTTCCTGGTCGCCATCAACATGCGCCTGCAACAGGACATCCGCTACCTGGTGCGGATGGAGCCCGGCGTGCAGACCTGCGAGCAGACGCTGCAGAACCGTAGCGGTTCCTGCCGCGACAGCGGCTGGTTGCTGGTGCAGTTGCTGCGCCACTGCGGCCTTGCCGCGCGCTTCGTGTCGGGTTACCTGATTCAGCTGAAGGCAGACCAGAAACCACTGGACGGCCCCGCCGGTACCGAGCGTGATTTCACCGATCTCCACGCCTGGGCCGAAGCCTATATTCCGGGGGCGGGCTGGATAGGCCTGGATCCAACTTCCGGCCTGCTGGCCGGTGAAGGCCATATTCCGTTGGCCTGCACCCCTTCGCCGGCCAGCGCTGCGCCGGTCACCGGTGGCGTCGAACCCTGCGAGACCCAGTTCGATTTCACGATGTCGGTCACGCGCCTACACGAAGACCCCCGCGTCACCAAACCGTACGACGTGGCGCAGTGGCATGCGATCAATGCATTGGGCGCAAGTATCGATGCCGACCTGGCCAACCATGATGTGCGACTGACCCAGGGTGGTGAACCGACTTTTGTCGCCATTGACGACATGGACGGCCCCGAATGGAACACCACCGCGCTGTCGGACAAGAAATGGCAGCTCGCGGAACAACTCGCCTGGCGGCTCAAGGATCGTTTCGCCCCGGGCGGCGTCGTATTCTATGGGCAGGGCAAGTGGTATCCGGGCGAACCCCTGCCGCGCTGGGCGCTGGGCATCCATTGGCGCAACGACGGTGCGCCTCTGTGGCGCAATCCGGCGCTGATCAGCGCAGCAGCATCGCCTGCCAGCGCACAGCCCGATGACGCGAAGCGCTTTGCCGCGGCCATGGTCGCCGCACTGGCGGTGCCGCCGGAACATCTGCTCGCCGCGTGGGAAGATCCGTTAACCCATCTGTCCGCGGAGAAAAAGCAGCGTATCCCCGGCAGCCCACACGCCGCCGGTTATGTCCTGCCGCTGGGTGGCGATGCTTCGGGGTGGAAGACTTCGGCGTGGCCGCTGCCGGAACACCAGCTCATCCTGATCAACGGTGATTCGGCTGTCGGTTATCGTCTGCCGCTCGGCGCGGTCGATACCGCCATCAAGCAAGACGGCAAAATCGTGCGCACTGCGCTGTGCATCGAGGTGCGCGAACAACGGCTGTACGTGTTTTTGCCGCCCTTCGAGACCCTGCAGCCGCATGTCAAACTGGTCGCGATCATCGAAACTGTCGCGGAAGGTCTGGCCATCCCGGTGCGCCTCGAAGGCTACGGGCCACCTGCGGACCCGCAGATCACGGTGCTCAATGTCACCCCCGACCCGGGTGTCATCGAAGTCAATATCCACCCGGCAGCCAGTTGGGAGCACCTGGTCACCAATACCACTGCGCTGTACGATGAGGCACGGGCGACCCGCCTCGGCACCGAGAAATTCATGCTCGACGGCCGCCATACCGGCAGCGGCGGCGGCAACCACATCGCGCTGGGCGGAGCGACGGTCGCCGACAGCCCGCTGCTGCGCCGGCCGGACCTGCTGCGCAGCCTGATCACGTACTGGCAGAACCATCCGTCGCTGTCATATCTGTTCTCGGGCATGTTCATCGGCCCGACGAGCCAGGCGCCGCGCGTCGATGAAGCCCGCGACGACAATCTCTACGAACTGGAAATCGCCTTCCAGCAGATGGCGGCATTGCAGGAAAAGCACGGCGCCGCGCTGCCGCCGGCAATGACCGACCGCCTGCTGCGCAATTTCCTGGTCGATCTGACCGGCAACACCCACCGTGCCGAGTTCTGCATCGACAAGTTGTACACGCCGCTGGGCGGCCGCGGCCAACTGGGCCTGCTCGAATTCCGCGGCTTCGAAATGCCGCCGCACCCGCAGATGAGCCTGGCGCAAATGCTGCTGTTGCGCGGACTGGTGGCCTGGTTCTGGCAGCGGCCGTATCAGTCAAAACTGGTGCGCTGGGGCACGCAGCTGCATGACCGCTTCATGCTGCCGCACTTCATCGCGGCGGATTTCCATGACGTGCTCGCCGACCTGCGCCGCGCCGGTTACGCCTTCGACGATACCTGGTACGCACCGTTCCACGAATTCCGCTTTCCGCGTTATGGCACGGTGTCGTACAGCGGCATCGAAATCGAACTGCGCCAGGCCATCGAACCATGGCACGTGCTGGGCGAAGAAGTGGGGCTCAACGCCACCGCGCGTTATGTCGATTCATCGGTCGAACGGCTGCAGGTGCGCTCCCGCGGCCTGACGGAATCGCGCCATGTGATCACCTGCAACGGCCGCGCCCTGCCGATGACGCCGACCGGCACCCCCGGAGAATTCGTTGCCGGTGTGCGCTACTGTGCGTGGGATCCGCCGTCAGCACTGCATCCGACCATCGGCGTGCATGCGCCACTGGTATTCGACGTCGTCGATACCTGGAGCCAGCGCTCGATCGGCGGCTGCACCTACCACGTGTCGCATCCGGGCGGACGCAACTACAGCACCTTCCCCGTCAATGCCAATGAAGCCGAGGCCAGGCGCATCGCCCGTTTCTGGGATCACGGCCACACCCCCGGTCCGATGACCGTCACCCCCGAGATCCCCAATCCGGCATTTCCGATGACACTGGATCTGCGCTGGCATTCCGGCACCAAAGATTAATCATAAGTAATTGTTTTTATTGATTTGTTATGCGATCCGCGGCTAGTAGATATTGCGCACGGCGGTGATCTGCGGATAGCGCCGGCGCACCAGCGCCTCGACAACATGTTTCAAGTCGAGTGCCGCGCGCGGGCAGCCGCTGCAGCTCCCCTTCAGCCGCACCGTCAGCGTCTGCCGTTCGAACGCGACGAATTCAATATCACCGCCGTCGCGGGCGAGTATCTGACGTACTTCCGCGAGCACCGACTGCAGCGCCCCGATCTCCGGCAACGCATCGCTCGCGGCGGCAGGCGTTTGCGCTTCGAGCTGCTTCTGCAACTGCAGCTGCTCACGGGCAATGCGCAGCGCGGCAACCGGATCCGTTACCTCCAGCGCATCGAGTTCCGCTTCGGTATAGAACGGCGCGTCGGTTTTCAGCGGCTCGGCCATCGGACCTGCGAACTAACCGATCCACGTCCGCGCGTTGCGGAACATGCGCAGCCAGGGTCCGTCGTTCTGCCACGATGACGGATACCAGGAATTCTGCACCGCGCGGAACACGCGTTCGGGGTGCGGCATCAGGATCGTGAAACGGCCATCCGGCGTGGTCAGTCCGGTGATGCCCTGCGGCGACCCGTTGGGATTGAGCGGGTAGGTTTCAGTGGCCATGCCGCGGTGGTCAACATAGCGCAGTGCGACGAGCGGCTGCGCGGCCGCCACTGCCGTGGCATCAGCAAACTCGGCGTAGCCTTCGCCGTGCGCCACCGCCACCGGAATGCGGCTGCCCGCCATGCCGGCAAAAAACAACGATGGCGACTGCCCCACTTCGAGGGTCACGAACCGGGCCTCGAACTGCTCCGAGCGGTTGCGCACGAAATGCGGCCAGTGCCCGGCGCCGGGCACCAGTTCGCGCAGGTTGCTCATCATCTGGCAACCGTTGCAGACACCCAGTCCGAAACTGTCCTGGCGCTGGAAGAAAGCGGCGAATTCGTCACGGGCCCGGGCGTTGAACAGGATCGACTTGGCCCAGCCTTCGCCGGCACCCAGCACGTCGCCGTATGAGAACCCGCCGCAGGCGGCGAAGCCCTTGAAATCCGCGAGGCTGATGCGACCGGCAATGATGTCGCTCATGTGCACATCGACCGCCGCAAATCCGGCACGGTCGAAGGCCGCGGCCATTTCGATCTGGCCGTTGACGCCCTGCTCACGCAGTACGGCCACGCGCGGATGCTCCCCCCGCTTGATGAACGGTGCCGCAATGTCCTCGTTCGGGTCAAATGTCAGCATCGGACTGAGTCCGGGATCGGCTGCATCGAGCAGCCGGTCGTATTCCTGTTGTGCGCATTCCGGGTTATCGCGCAATTGCTGCATGCGGTAGGTCGTCTCCGACCACGCCCGATGCAGATCGATGCGCGATTCGTCCAGTACCGTTGCAGCGTTGACTCGGACTGTCAGCCGCGACGTCGTGTTCACTGTGCCGATCCAGGCACAGAGATCGGCCAGCCCTGCCACTTCCAGCACTGCCAGTACGCGGGCGCGATCCGCGCTGCGGATCTGCACCACGGCGCCCAGTTCCTCGTTGAACAGCAGGGATGCCGCATCGTCACCGCGCAGCTCGACCTGCGCACCGCAGCGCGCCGCAAACAACATTTCGCAAAGCGTCACCAGCAGACCGCCATCCGAGCGATCGTGATAAGCGAGCAGCAGTTCCTGGTCCCGCAACTGCTGGATTGCACCGAAAAACTGTTTCAGCTCGGCGGCATCGACCACGTCCGGGGTCGTGTTGCCGACCGCGTCATACACCTGCGCCAGCGCCGAGCCGCCCAGCCGCCCCCGGCCGTGGCCAAGATCAATCAGCAGCAGTGCGGTATCGCCGCAGTCGGTGCGCAGCTGCGGCGTCAGCGTTTTACGTGCATCAGTGACCGGCGCAAAGGCCGAGACGATCAGCGACAGTGGCGCGACAACTTCCTTGCGCGCCACACCCTCGCTCCAGCTCGTCTTCATGGAAAGGGAGTCTTTTCCGACCGGGATGCTGATGCCGAGCTGCGGGCACAGTTCCATGGCCACCGCATGCACGGTATCGAACAGCGCCGCATCCTCCCCGGGATGTCCGGCCGCGGCCATCCAGTTGGCAGACAGTTTGATATCGCCGATTTTCGAGATCGATGCCGCCGCAATATTGGTCACGGCCTCGCCCACCGCCATGCGGCCGGAGGCTGCCGGATCGAGCACCGCCAGCGGCGTGCGTTCGCCCATCGCCATCGCTTCGCCGCGCGTGGTATTGAAGCCCATCAGCGTCACCGCGACATCCGCCACCGGCACCTGCCACGGTCCGACCATCTGGTCGCGCGCAGTCATGCCGCCGACCGTGCGGTCGCCGATGCTGATCAGGAACGTCTTGTCGGCAACCGTCGGCAGCCGCAGTACCCGGTACAGCGCCTCGCGGATGTCGATGCCCGCGCCGTCGAACACCTGGCCCTCATGCACCGTGCGCTGCACGTCACGCGTCAGTTTCGGCGGTTTGCCGAGCAGCACGTCGAGCGCCATGTCCACCGGGTTGTTGTCGAACAGGCGGTCGTTGACCCGCAGCCGACCGTCGGCTGTTGTCGTGCCGACCACCGCATACGGACAGCGCTCGCGCTCGCAGATCGCATGGAACTGCGTCAGCACGTGCGGCGCAATCCCGAGCACGTATCGCTCCTGCGCTTCATTGCACCAGATCTGCAGCGGCGACATGCCGGGCTCTTCGCTGGGCACGTCGCGCAGCTGGAATTGCCCGCCGCGGTGCGCCCCATGCACCAGTTCCGGCAAGGCATTGGACAGCCCGCCGGCACCGACATCGTGAATCGAAAGAATCGGATTGGCAGTGCCCAGCGCCCAGCAGCGATCGATGACTTCCTGCGCCCGGCGCTCGATCTCCGGATTGCCACGCTGCACCGAGTCAAAATCGAGGTCTTCCTGATTGGCTCCGGTATCCATGCTGGAGGCTGCGCCGCCACCGAGTCCGATCAGCATGCCGGGGCCGCCCAGCTGAATCAACAGCGCACCTTCCGGCAAAGCATGCTTGGCCGTGTGCTGCGCGGCGATGTTGCCGAGTCCGCCGGCAATCATGATCGGCTTGTGATAGCCGCGCACCTCGCGACCGATGCGCATTTCATAGCTGCGGAAATAACCGGCGAGGTTGGGTCGGCCGAATTCGTTGTTGAACGAAGCACCGCCGATCGGCCCGTCGAGCATGATCTGCAGTGCCGAGGCAATGCGTCCCGGCTTGCCGATCGGATTCGATTCCCACGGCTGTTCGAATCCGGGAATACGCAGATTGGAGACCGAAAACCCGGTGAGTCCCGCCTTGGGCTTCGCACCGCGGCCGGTCGCGCCCTCATCGCGGATCTCGCCGCCGGAGCCGGTAGCCGCACCGGGAAACGGCGATATGGCCGTAGGATGGTTGTGGGTCTCGACTTTCATCAGGATGTGCATCAGCTCCCGACTGTAGCCGTAACCCTGCTCTGCGCCAGGATAAAAACGCTCGACCGTCGCGCCCTCGATCACCGACGAATTGTCGGAATACGCCACCACCGTGCCCTGCGGATGCCGCTGATGCGTGGTGCGGATCATGCCGAACAGCGAGTGTTCCTGTTTATCGCCATCGATGATCCAGTCGGCGTTGAAGATCTTGTGCCGACAGTGCTCCGAGTTGGCTTGCGCAAACATCATCAGCTCGACATCGGTCGGATTGCGCCCGATGCGATGGAAGTTGTCGAGCAGGTAGTCGATCTCGTCCGTGGACAGCGCGAGCCCCAGCGTGCCGTTGGCACGCATCAGCGCGTCACGCCCGCCGCGCAGCACATCCACCGTGGCCAGCGGTTTGGGTTCGATGCGATGAAACAGTCCAGTCGCATCATCCAGCGCATCCAGCACCGACTCGGTCATCCGGTCATGAACATGCGGCAGCAGCGCGGCGCGCTCCGCAGCAGACAGCGACCGGCCGTTGCGCGTACACCACCAGGCCACGCCGCGTTCGATGCGCGTGACGGCCGGCAAACCGCAATGCCGGGCAATGTCGGTGGCCTTCGACGACCATGGCGAAATGGTGCCCAGGCGCGGTGTCACCAGCAGCAACGTGCCGCTTTGCCGGACCAACCCGGTATGCGGCCCGTAACTGAGCACGCGCTCCAGTTGTTGCCGTTCGGCATCGTCCAGCGTGCGCTGCAGTTCGATGAAATGCCAGTATTCGGCACTGATGCCGAGCCCGGGAATGACGGAGGCGACCGCCTCGAGGAGTTTTTTCCGGCGGAAAGCCGAGAGGGCGTCGCGTCCTCTCAGGCGTAGGAAATGCGGCATGATCATTGAGGAATCGGAAAGCGCAATTTTAACCGAAACCCGCCCTCTGCCGCAGAGATGCTTGCGTTAGAATCATCGCCATGACGACACCTGTGCCGCACGCCGCACCTGTATTGCTGACGCCTGCTTTGCGGATCGTCGAACAGTCGGCACTCGCTGGCCGCCATCCGCTGCCACTGATGGCACGCGCCGGCCTCGCCGCCGCCGAACTCGCCCGCACGCTCGCCGGTGACAGCGGCAAACCGATACTGATCCTCGCCGGCCCCGGAAACAACGGCGGCGACGCACTGGTGGTCGCCCGGCATCTCAGAGCATGGTGGTTCAAGGTCACTGTGGTCTGCCCCGGCGATCCGCAAAAATACACCGGTGACGCAGCCACGGCATTGCAGGACTGGCGCGCCCGCGGCGGCGACGTCGTCGATACCATGCCCCCGGCGCTGGACTGGGCGCTGGTGATTGACGGACTGTTCGGCATCGGCCTGCAGCGAGAACTCGATGGTCTCCATGCAGCGCTGATCGAACACGTCAACAGCCTGGATGCACCCGTGCTGGCCCTGGATGTGCCCAGCGGCCTCGATGCCGATACCGGCCGCGTACTGGGCTGCGCCATCGAGGCCGATCACACGATCACCTTCATCGCCCTGAAGCCGGGCCTGCTGACGCTGGAAGGCCCCGATTATTGCGGCAACGTGCATGTTGCCGATCTCGGCCTGCGCGCTGCCGTCGCCGATGCGCCCGGGGGTGTCACCATCGCCCGGCATGTGCTGGACCATCTGCTGCCGCCGCGTCCGCGCCATTCGCACAAGGGTACCTATGGCAGCGTCGGCATCGTCGGCGGCGCACAGGGCATGAGCGGCGCGGCGTTGCTCGCCGGTCGCGCAGCGCTGAAGTGTGGCGCGGGCCGGGTCTATGCGGGACTGTTGGCCAGTGACGCACTGGCCGATCCGCTGCAACCGGAACTGATGCTGCGAACCGCAGACGGCGTATTGCGCCTCGATCATCTCACCGCACTGGCGATCGGTCCCGGCCTCGGCGCGTCGCCCGACGCTGCCGAATATCTGGACTGGGCGCTGGAGACCGCCCTGCCGTTGGTGCTCGACGCCGATGCGCTGAATCTGATCGCAGTGGCAACCACCCTAAAAGATAAATTAAAACAAAGGGTTGCACCAAGCATCCTGACACCCCATCCAGCCGAAGCCGCGCGTCTGCTCGATTGCACGGTCGCCGAGGTGCAGCATGACCGCGTCGCCGCAGCGCTGCGGCTCGCGAGCGCATGCCACTGCGGGATTGTGCTCAAAGGTGCCGGCAGCATCTGCGCCTGGCCCGACGGCCACTGGGCCATCAACACTTCGGGCAATCCGGGCATGGCCAGCGCCGGCATGGGTGATGTGCTGACCGGGATCATTGCCGCGCTGCTGGCCCAGGGCGTCGACGAACGCCATGCGTTGACGGCCGGTGTCTACCTGCACGGCGCCGCCGCCGATCAATCGGTGCAAGACGGTTGCGGGCCGATCGGTCTGACGGCCAGCGAAGTGACCGATGCCGCTCGCGCGCTGCTGAACCGAAGCTGAATGACAGACGCCCGCTGGCGGCCCCACCTTATCCGCTGATCGCGCGGACCACGGCAAAACCAAGCAGCGTCATCGCCAGCGATCCGAGCAGATGGCTGCCGATCAACGCCATCGCCCAGCCGTAACGAGCCTCCTGTAGCAACATCACCGCTTCCAGCGAGAACGCCGAAAACGTGGTCAGGCTGCCGAGAAATCCGGTGATGAAAAACAGCCGGTATTCAGGTGGCAGCGTCGCATGTTGCATGAACAACTCGAAGGCCGCACCGATCATGAAGCCGCCGGCCAGGTTGGCCATCAGCGTACCCAGCGGCAGCGCCGGCAGATAATGATTGAACGCGACCGCCAGCCCCCAGCGCGACCAGGCGCCCAGCGCGGCACCGATGCCCACCGCCGTGAAGGATGCGTAATTCACGTCCCGCGCATTGCGGTGTGCGGACTCAGCCGGTCACGCCAATGTTCCAGGGCACGTACTCGTGATCGCCCAGGCCCAGCAGTTCGCTCTTGGTTTTTTCCCCGGAAGCGATGCGCAGCATCAGGTCGAAAATCTCCTGCGCCTTCGCGGAAAGCGTTGTCGTGCCTTCGAGAATTTCGCCGCAGTTGATATCCATATCCTCGGCCAACCGGTTGTACATCGGCGTGTTGGTCGCCAGCTTGATCGACGGCACCGGCTTGGCGCCGAACATCGACCCGCGGCCGGTGGTGAACATGATCATGTTGGCGCCACCGGCGATCTGCCCTGTGGCGGAAGTCGGGTCGAAACCCGGCGTGTCCATGAATACGAAGCCCTTCTCGGTCACCGGCTCGGCATAGCGGTACACCGCGTTCAGCGGCCCGGTGCCGCCCTTCATCGACGAGCCCAGCGATTTCTCGAAGATGTTGGCGAGCCCGCCGTGCTGGTTGCCGGGACTGACCACCCCGTTGATCTGGGTGTCGCGGCCTACGGTGTAAACATCCTTCCACCAGCGAATGCGCTCGATCAGCTTCTCGCCGACCTCACGGCTTTTCGCGCGGCGCGTCAACGTGTGTTCGACGCCGTAGATTTCCGGCGTCTCCGACAGGATATGCGTGCCGCCATGGCGCGCCAGCAGGTCCATCGCCGCGCCCAGCGCCGGGTTCGCGGTAATCGACGAGAAGCCGTCCGAGCCGCCGCACTGCAGGCCGATCATCAGGTGACTGGCCGGCACGCGCTGGCGCATCACCTTGTTGGCTTCGGGCAGCATCTCCTTCAGCGCGGCAATACCAGCCTCTATCGTCTTGCGTGTGCCGCCGGACTCCTGCATCACGAAGGTCTTCAGCCGGTCGCTGACGTCGAGGTTCTGCTCCTTCATCAGGCCCTTCAACTGGTTGCGCTCGCAGCCGAGGCCGACGATCAGCGCCCCGGCGAGATTGGCATGACGTGCGTAACCTGCCATGGTCCGCCGCAGCAGGTCCATCGGCTCGCCGGTCATTTCCATGCCGCAGCCGGTACCATGGGCGAAGGCGCAAACGCCGTCGATGTTCGGATAATCTGCCAGCCGTTCGGGCGTGAAATATTCGGCGATCTTGTGGGCCACCGTCGCCGAGCAGTTCACCGTCGACAGGATGCCGAGGTAATTGCGCGTCGCCACCTGGCCGTTGGCACGAACGATGCCCATGAATGTTGCGCGTTCGGCCTCCCGAATCATCTGCTCAGGCCGGTAATCGCGGGCATAGGCGTAATCGCGGTCGAATTCGCGGAATTCAAGATTGTGGGAATGCACATAAGTGCCGGCCGGGATATCGGCTGACGCAAAACCGATCGTTACCGCATACTTGAGAATCGGCTCACCTTTCCTGATCGCCCTTGCCGCGATCTTGTGGCCGGCAGGTACCTGGCTTTTCGCCGTCAGTCCGTCGTCGAGCTTGGCGCCGATTGCGATATCGGCCCGCGCGATCAATACATTGTCGTTGTCATGCAGCCGGATCACCGGTCCGGATGCAGGTTTGTCCTTGATGGTAATAACGCCGTCGTCCATAGCTGTGCCTCCTGGGTAAGCGATCGTCATTTTATCGGGAATGGACACATATCATCAAAAATGATGCTGGCGCGGCATGCCCGGGAACCCGGTAACTCAGGCGGCGGGGCGCGCCCTGAATTCGTCCACGGTTTCGTCTACGCGCTGGAATACCCCGCCTTCGTCCAGAATCCGTCGGATCAGGTTCTCCAGCATCATGATGCGATGGCCACGCCCGATAATGAACGGATGACAGGTATAGGTCAGCACGCCCCACTCCACAGCCTGTTTCATGTAAAGAAATTCCTGTACCCAGTTATCCAGAACGTCATCCGCATTTTGCAGGCCCTGGCGCACGTTCGCCTCGCTACGCACAAATTCGAAATGCGGGGAATCGTCAGTGGACCAGTGAATGGGCATTTCGACGAGAGCGCTTGGCTTGCCGAACTCCGCCTTTTTCTGCAGCGGAACCTGATCTCCCTGCCGCGCAAAATAGGGGATGTAATCGTCGCCCATCATGCTGCTGTCGTAGTCGAAACCGTGCTTGAGCATCAATTCGACCGAATGCGGCGACAGATCCCAGGATGGCGACCGGTAACCCCGTGCCGTTTCGCCGCAGATCTTGCGGATGGCCTCGTTGCCGCGAACCAGTTCCGCCTCTTCCTGATCCCGCGCCAGGCTCGCCGGCGGCCGGTGCGTCCAGCCATGATGGCCGATTTCGTGGCCCGCCGTCACAACCTGGCCGACGGCATCGGGAAATGTCTCTATGGTATGCCCGGGCACATACCACGAAGTCCGTATTCGGTATTTCTTGAATAGCGCGAGCAGTCGCG
>Ga0105107_10000427_pt1 | contig 26526 bp, 27 predicted proteins | sample PPLLaktember2015_6_FD_79335 | JGI IMG/M metagenome (GOLD analysis project Ga0105107, IMG submission 79335) | Freshwater sediment microbial communities from Prairie Pothole Lake near Jamestown, North Dakota, USA - PPLs Lake P8 Core (1) Depth... | ecosystem: Environmental > Aquatic > Freshwater >... | reverse complement strand
GATGTGGGCTACTTTTGGGCTACTTTTTTTCAATGGTGGGTGATATTATTGTGGATATTGCGGTCATTGAGGAACTTGGGAATTGACTAAATTGCGAGAGATTACGGATAATTTATGGATAACAGGTAGTTGGGTTGTTTTTGTCTGAACACACTCATAACCCGAAGGTCAGAGGTTCGAATCCTCTCCCCGCTACCAAAAAATTCAAGGACTTACATCGATCTGGTGCAAGTCCTTTTTCGTCAGTGGGCTACTTTTGGGCTCTCTTTTTGAGATGACCTCTGCCCCGTCACCCGTTTTGTGCCGTTTTTGACAACCTGTCTGCAGACCCTTCAGTTTTGTTCTTCTTGACCAGGTCCATGGGTTTTCCGTATACTTTTTTATCAGAAGTGGGGGCCATCCGAAGCAGACCTTTAGATGGACTTGCGCTATCCAATAATTGAAGGGAGATGCAACAAATGTTAACTGATTCCAGCCGGCATAATAAAGTTAAGGGGATTAATTTTCTGGTGGATGAAGGAAACGAGAAACAGGCGGTTGTAATTGACTTGAAAAAGCACCGGGACCTTTGGGAAGATTTTTACGATACTTTGTTGACAAAAAACAGGGAGAAAGATCCCCGAGAAACGCTCGAACACGTCCGGAACCGAATACTTGGTAAACAATAGATGCCCACCTATCAAGTCACCTTCGCCAGATCAGCACGACGAGAACTGGAACGATTACCGATAAACATCGCTGCTCGCATATTGGACAAGATCCAGACTCTCACTGATAATCCACGACCGCGAGGCTGTAAGAAACTGCAAGGTCCCAGCCAGCTTTGGCGTATAAGAGTTGGCGAATATAGGGTTGTTTATAAAATCGACGACAAGAACAAAGAAGTCGATGTCTCCGTAATACGGCATCGGAGTGACGCATATAGATAATTACAGGCGATCGCTTTGAACGGCAACCTTAATAGCTCTTCCACCTTTGCCCACTTGCACCGATTCATAGGCTCTCATCACGGCGGAACCGTCATTTCTGGTCTCTTTCGGTATCCAGGCATAATATTTCGTGAAGATTATCTGAAGGGAACTGTGACCCAGCATGTGCTGGACCCATCCGATATTTTCACCTCGGACAGACTGATGGTGGCAAAGGTGTGGCGTGTCTGCATCATGGGTCTGTATTCAATCCCGGCCCTTTCCAGTGCCGGTTTCCAGATGACCTCCCTCATATGGTCTGTGGTCAATGGTCAATGGATTCCCGTGAATGTCGAGGAAGACATGGCCAGATTTTCGACCTATCCGATCTCTCTGGTCAACCAGTGCCTCTACCACGGGGGGTAAAAGAACAATGTCCCGATTGATTTCTTTGTCTTTGTCCGGCCCTCTTCGCTATAGACGAGCTCAAGAGAACCTCGGGATGTCTACGCCTCACTTTCAGCATTGACATATTAAGACCAATCTAGTAAAAATATTTCATAATTTTAAGAGGATCATATTGTTTCTACATCATGAATACCCCTTCTGACAGAGTACACCTTTTGCCCAGACGGGTCCTTCCAGAAATCGAGAAGAATCTGGATAAGCCCGGCGCCATACTCCTCGTGGGCGCCTGGCAGGTTGGAAAGACTAGCATTTTGTACCTCTTGATGGACTTCCTGCGGAAGAAAGGGGTGGCAGAAAACCGCATTTTCTACCTCGATCTGGAGGATATAAGCCTTCTTGATGTCTTGAATCGGGGGGTCAAGGAATTCCTTGCCTACCTCAGGGCGCACGGTGCAGAGGCCGATCAGAGGGTTTACGTATTCGTAGATGAGATCCAGTACATGGAGAACCCGACCAACTTTCTGAAACTCATTGCTGATCATTACAAGAACATCAAGTTGATCGTATCAGGATCTTCAACTCTTGAGATCAGAAGGAAGTTCAAGAACTCCCTCGCAGGCAGGAAGGCGGTTTTTGAGATTCATCCTCTAGATTTCTGCGAGTACCTGATATTCAAGGAAGAAGAGAAACTGGCCAATGGGCTTCAAGAAGGGGACTTGCGACACATAAGCCTTGAGACCACCCTTGATGATCTCCCGGCCCGTTTCTTTGCCCAGGATCTCGAGAGGCATTTTTACGAATACCTCTGCTTTGGAGGCTACCCGGGTGTGGTTCTGGAGGCTGAGCAAGAAAGGAAAATCTCCTACCTGATGGATATCTACAATTCCTATGTCAGAAAGGATATCAAGGACCTGATGCGGGTGGACAACGTGGCGGCCTTCAACAACCTCATCAAGGTGCTCGCCTTGCAGATCGGCAACGTCGTGAACATCACGGAGCTTTGCACTGCCGTGAAGATCGCGCGGGAGACCCTGGAACGATACCTTTTCCTTCTTGAGAACACGTTCATCATCAAAATGGTTTCTCCTTTCTCGAGTAATCCCAGAAAGGAGATCAGCAAGATGCCCAAGGTCTATTTTATGGATACCGGCCTGAGGAATATGGTGATCCGGAATTTTGCCCAATTGGAGGACAGGGCGGACTCGGGCACGCTTGCGGAAAACGGCGTGTTTTCCAATTTATTCAAGAACCTTGCCCCGCTGGAGGAGCTACACTTCTGGCGAACCCTTTCGAAAAGCGAAGTGGACTTCGTGATTGTCCGAGGAGATCAGACCACGCCCATCGAAGTGAAATACGCGGCTTTCCGATCTGCAAAGATCCCCAAGGGAATAAGGCACTTCACACGGGAGTATGCCCCTCATCACTGCTTTGTATTGACAAAGGGGTTCATGAGGAGGGCGGAAAACACAACCTTCTTACCAGTATGGCTGTGCTGACGAGGGGCCCCGAGGGATGAGAGAATCAAGGCATGGAAGAAAGCGATTTCATCGGGGATCTTCTGCTATGTCACGGATACTGATCGTGAGATCTATTATAACAAGCATCTCTGGAAGCTCGGGGATGCTCAGAACAGTCTTGGGAAAGACAGTGATTCACACCGATTCTTCAAAACCGTATGCTTTCACCGCAATCGGGGAAAAGAAAAAGGCTAGCCAAACATCGGCTAACCTCTTGATATTGCTGGTGGGCCTGGAAGGACTCGAACCTTCGGCCAATTGATTAAGAGTCAACTGCTCTACCAACTGAGCTACAGGCCCCAAAAAGGACTGGAGTGTTGGAAAAATGGAGTATTGGAGTGTTGGGTCAAAACCAAAGAAGCAACTGCCACAGCATTAAAAACCCATTACTCAATTCTTCCGTAAGTCCAATCCTCCATCTATTCTTATGGCGCGCCCGGCAGGACTCGAACCTGCGGCCTACGGGTTCGAAGCCCGGCGCTCTATCCAGCTGAGCTACGGGCGCAAAGAATGGAAGGTTTGTAACAGCCCTTCCTGGTCTTGTCAACTACAAATAAAAATTTCTTGACATCCGGGCGAAGGACCTTTAAATATTATAGTTTCGATTTTCAGGAAAAAGGACCCATCCTCATGAAAACGTTTTCTGCAAAAGAAGCGGATGTTGAGCGGAAGTGGTACCTGGTCGATGCTCAAAGCAAAGTCCTTGGCAGGCTCGCGAGCGAGATTGCCAGACGCCTGAGGGGGAAGCACAAGCCTATTTTCACCCCTCACGCAGATACCGGGGACTTCATTGTCGTTGTCAATGCGGACAAGGTGACCCTGACCGGCACGAAACGGCCGAAAAAAATCTATTACCGGCACTCCGGTTATCTGGGCGGCCTCAAGCAGATTACCGCGGCGAAGCTCTTTCAAAAGAAACCCGCAGAAGTCCTCCGTGTTGCGGTCAAAGGGATGTTGCCAAAAACCAGCTTGGGCCGGCGGCAGTTGAAAAAGCTCAAGATTTACACGGGTCCTGAACACCCACACCAAGCACAACAACCTGAGGCACTGGAGATTTAGATGGCTGAAGAAAAATTGCACTCTGTAGGCAGAAGGAAGTCGGCAGTGGCCCGAGTCTGGATCAAAGCCGGGACTGGAATGATCACGGTCAACAGGAAACCCATCGAAGAGTACGTGAGGAGGGAGACCGACAGGATCCTGATCAGGCAACCTCTGACGATTACGGACAGTGTTGAAAAATTCGATATTTCCGTGACGGTGAGAGGGGGCGGCATCGCCGGGCAGGCAGGGGCTATCCGGCATGCCATCAGCCGGGCTCTGGCCAATCTCAATCCAGATCTCCGGTTGCCCCTGAAGAAAGCAGCTCTTCTGACCAGGGACGCCCGTGTCAGGGAACGCAAGAAGTACGGCATGAGAGGAGCGCGGGCACGGTACCAGTATTCCAAACGTTAAGAGTTTAGTGAAGAAATTAGCAGAAAAGGGAAGCCTCTGATGGCTTCCCTTTTTTTGTTCAGGAAGACAAGGGTGGACAGAAGAAACATCAAAATGGTGCTGGCATACGACGGCACACAGTACCACGGCTGGCAGTGGCAGAAGAATGCCCTCACCATTCAAGCCATTATGGAGGAGAAAATTCAAATTCTCACCCGGGAGCATGTCGCGGTCATTGCTTCGGGTAGAACCGACGCAGGAGTGCACGCCCTCCACCAGGTCTGCCACTTCCTGACCCACACGGACATGGATCCCGAGTCGATCCGAAAGGGACTCAACAGCCTGCTTCCGGAGGACATCTTGGTCCGACACGCCGAGCAGGCGCCCCTTGATTTCCACGCCAGATACAACGTGAAAAGCAAAACCTATGAATATCGGCTTCTCAACAGCGAGCAGCCGGATCTCTTTCTTCGTCGTTATGCCTGGCACATGCCCCGAAAAGTGGATACGGCCCGCATGGAAGCGTGCCTTTCCCTGCTCAAGGGTCGCCACGATTTTTCGTCCTTCAAGGCCGTGCGCAGCGACAATCTCAACCCCGTGAGAGAAATGATCCGGGCGGAGCTTCACCACTCGCCGGAGAGCGGGTTGATCCGCTTCGTTTTCGAGGCGGACGGGTTTCTCCGGCACATGGTCCGAAACATCGTGGGCACAGTCGTGGAAGTGGGGTCTGGGAGGATCAGTCCCGATCAGTTCTTGAAAATCCTCGAAGCCAAGGACAGGAAAAGAGCGGGTCTCAACGCCCCGCCCCAGGGGCTCTTCCTGATGATGGTTCGTTACTAATACAAGAAAGAACTGAGCGACGAGTGATGAGGACTGAGTAGATCTCCAAAGACATCTTTTTCCCCTTACTCAGTCCTCATAACTCATTACTTTTTTGGAGCGCCTTGTACGGGATCGTTTTCGAGCAACCCATCCCTATTTCCATACGCCGGGGATTTCAGCGTCGCACTTGGGGCAGCGGCTGTTGGTGATTACGTTTTTTCTCACATAAAATCCATATCGGTCAATGAGGAGCTCCTTGCACTGGTGGCAAAAGGTTTTCTCTCCTTCATCTCCGGGGAGGTTCCCTGTGTAGACGTACTTGAGGCCTGCCTCGTATCCGATGTCTTTTGCCTTTCGGATGCTCTCCGGCGGCGTGGGCCGGACATCGGTGAGCCGGTAGGTGGGATGAAACCGGCTGATATGCCAGGGAATGTCAGGGTCGAGATGGGCCAGGAACTTCGCCAGTTGCTCCAGCTCTTCTTTAGAGTCATTGAGGCCAGGGACAAGCAAGGTCGTCACTTCCACCCAAACCCCCATAGTTCTCATGAGCTCAAGGGTCTTGAGCACGGGCTCAAGCTTCGCACCGCAAACCTCTTTGTAATACTTGTTGGAGAACCCTTTGAGATCGATATTGGCTCCATGGAGATCGGGGTAGATCTCCTTGAGGCACTCCTCTGTCATGTAGCCGTTGGACACGAAGACGTTCCTGAGTCCATAGCTGGAAGCGGGTCTGGCGATGTCCAGTGCAAACTCGAAAAAGATCGTCGGCTCCGTGTAGGTGTAGGAGATGGTGGCAGACCCGCTCCTCCGCGCTTCCTCCAACACGACTTCCGGCATCATCGTTTCGCCCAAGACCTGTTTGCGGTCATGGGGCATCTGCGAAATGTCCGCGTTCTGACAGAAGAGGCATTTGAAGTTACACCCTGCGGTGGCGATGGAGTAGGAGCTGCTGCCGGGCAGAAAATGAAAGAGCGGTTTTTTTTCAATAGGGTCCACATGGCGGGCAATGACTTGACCGTACACAAGGCTGAAAAGCGTGCCTCCCCGGTTTTCTCGGACCCCGCAGATTCCCATCAAACCGTTTTTGATCAGACACCTGTGGTTGCACAGGTAACACCGGACCTTTTGGTCCTCCAGTTTTTCATACAGGTAGGCTTCTTTCATTTCCCGAGGGTCTCCTGTTGCGATGGGCATTTCCCATGGTCATCCCCTCGACCACAGAGGGCTTTGCCTTGCCCAGCCCGACGGTCAAGGGTTGCTGGATGCTCCTCATCGTGTAGCGCAGGGGCACGCAAAGTCCGAGAAAAGAACCGAAAGGACAGCGCTCTGGATGCCACTGCTCTGAAACGAAGGTTCCCATTCGTTCGAGAAGAGGGGTTCGAATATGCGAACACCGCCACTGAACAGGGACCGATCCGTAGGCCTCGCGGATGTAAGATTTCAACTGCCAGAGGTTGAAAAAAGCAAAATGATCAAAAAACGGCTTGTGAAGTAGGGACTGCACTTTGGTGTAAAGAAAATACCACGAAAGACTGTTGGTGACTCCGATGAAGACGCTGCGTTTGGCCACTCTTCCGGCTTCTTTCAGGGCAGACAAAGGATCTTCGAGGAATTCGAGGGTGTTGATGAAAAGAACGAGGTCGAATTCATTGTCCTCGAAAGGAAGATCTTCCGCTCTTCCCGTTTTCAGAAGAGCTCTATTTCCGAGCCTCTCCCTGGCTCTCCGGATCATGAGTGGCGAAGCATCGAGACCGTAAAGGCTGTAAAGGGAAGAGTTAAACAAGGAGAGATGATTTCCCTCTCCGCATCCCACATCCAGGATCCTCTCCCCCGGCTGTGGTTCAAGAAGGACGGGAATGGACTCGGTCACCAGCGATTCCATAGCCCGGCCCTGCGGAGAATGGTACCAGGCCTCATAAAGTTTGGCGGATCTGGCGTCAAAGATAAGGCCCATAGAGAAACCTGACAGTCCTCAATGCAAAAAGGATATAGGATAGCCGGGGGCATGTCAACCCGACCTGGCCCTAGTCAGGAGCCAGGAGAGGTTTTCTTGAATCCACTCTCTGGCCTGGGCGCTGAAAGGAAAGGCCTTCTCCTTGGCCTTGAATACCCGATGGTGAGAGAGAATCCGGCCTTTTGCCCGAACCATGCCGAGCTCATGATGCAGCATTTCGTGGTGCATGACATCTTGGATCACATAAGCGGGAACCGAGAGGCTGTCCAGCACGGGGTGGAGGCGTATAATCCTTTTGTCCGGAGAATAGCTCCCGAGACGTATGGTCGTGGGCCGACGCCCCATTTTCCGCGTTCCCCACGTGATGCCGCAACCGAGCTTGCCATTGAAATAGACCTCGTTGAGTTTATGAAAAACCTCTCTCAAATCGACATGCTTTCCCTCCGGACGGAGGCGAGGGCTTCTCGGCTTTGCAGGAATCTGGGCAGGCCTGATCATGCTTTTGTGACCCTCGATGAAGGCTCTCAAGAGGTGTTTCTGCCGGACGGAAGGGCGTAGAATGAACGCGGCAAGCGCTCGCAACACCTCTTCTGCCGCATCAAGAAACATCTGATGAAGCCGAACCGCGCAGGCTCCTTTTTTCCACCGCACCGTGATCATCGATCTGGTGTTGTCCGTGAGAGTGAGAGACAGAGGGATGTCGATAAGTTCCCGGAGCTTTGACTCCATCAGGGGGCTGGGTTTTGAGGACCGACTCATTGCATTTTGTCCCGACTTTTGTTAGTTCTCTTCATAGTCGAAACCCCTGCGTCACTCAAGCGAAACTTACGTTTCTTGAGAGAGGTCCCCCATCCATGAAATGCCGTTTCCATGCAGATCGAGAAGCTTACATCAAGTGCCAGAAAATGGAAATCGGCTATTGCCGGGAATGCCTGGAGAACTGCGAGGCGTGCACGGATCCTTGCGGATATTGTAAGTTTCGCTCCCAGTGCATTATCTGGGAACTCTGCAAGAAGAGCGAGAAAAAGTCCAGGCTGGAGAGAGTAGCTAAAGGGGATGCGTGATGGATGAGAAAAGAATCAAAGGAGTCCTTTTTGATTTTGACGGGACCCTGACGCTCCCGGGCGCGCTCGATTTCCCCGCCATCAAGCGAGAGTTGAACTGCCCACCGGACATCCCGATCCTGGAGTATCTTGAAACCGTGCCGGCCCAGCTTAAACCTTCCCTGATGAAAATCCTTGAGTCAAAGGAGGAGCGGGCCGCTGAAGGGTCGCTTCCCAACGTTGGGGCGGAGGAGTGTCTATGGGCTCTCAGGGACAGAGGTGTCCTCATCGGCATTATCACCCGGAACAGCTTGCCGTCGGTCAGAGTCGCTCTGGAGAGGTTTGAGAGGATCAGGCTCGGTCATTTTGCAACCGTCATGACAAGAGACGACTCTTTGCCAAAACCCCACCCGGACGGGGTGCACAAGGCATGCGCGCGGATGGGGCTGACCGTCTCGGAGTTGATGGTGGTGGGCGATTTTCGCTTTGACATTCTGGCAGGCAAGGCGGCAGGGGCGCGCACCGTTCTCCTTACCAACGGCCGCTCGTCGCTGATGGCGCCCGGAGACCCGGAGCCTGACTACACGGTAACCTGTCTAGAAGAACTCCTTCAGCTCGTATAAGACCACTCCTTCATCAGCGCAAAAAAAAGCAAAAAAAGAGCGCATAGGGCTGAGGGCTGGAAGCGGATAGCTCCATCCAGAACTCCTCGATTTCTGGATGGTGTCTAGTTCGCTTTCACAAGAACGCTCTGACCGGGGAAGATCGTGCTGTGGGGAGTCAAATTATTGATCTTTAGAAAGTCACGGATCTCCATTTCATGTTTCCTGGCAATCATGAAAGGTGTCTCGCCGCCCTTCACCGTATAGTTCTTGGCTTGCGCGACAGCGCAAGCCGCCTGACTCGGAGGAATAAGTAGAACCTGTCCTGTGTGAAGGCTCGATCCCTTGAGCCGGTTAAAAGCCTGAATCTCTTTGACCGTGGTGTTGTGCCGGCCGGCGATCTGCCAGATCGAGTCTCCTTTCCTGACCACGTACTTCACCGGCTTTTCCTCTTTGGCAACAACCGGTGCGGATCCTTTGGTTCCCTTGGCCTGGACGCTTCCGGTCTTGGCCGGCACCTTGATCTTCCAGCCTGCCACCAAGACCTCGTTCCTTTTGAAGCCGTTGACGTCCATGATCACCTCCGGAGTGGTACGATAGTTCCGGCTGATGCTTGCAATGGTTTCCCCCTTGCGAACCTTGTGGATGATATACCCCGATGAAGAAGCCACGCTGGCGACAGCAGGAGGGCAATAAGCAGGAAGATCGTTCAGCTTGGCAAGAAGGACTTGCCCTTTTCCTTCAGGGACTTTGAGAGGATAGGGACTGTCAGGGGTGATGTTCAGCCTTAGTTCCGCGTTTAGCTCTTCAAGAAGGTCGTCGTCGACCTGGAGGGCGTCTGCAAGGGTCTTGAGCTGCATCTGTTTGTTGATCATGACCTCTTCTGTCCGAATTTCAGGATCGAGCGGAGGCAGAGTCATCCCATGGGCTTTAGGGTTATTGACGATATGGAGGACCGCCAGGAGCCGAGGGACGTAAGCCGCTGTCTCCTGGGGCAGCTTGACATAGAGATCCCAGAAATTGTCCAGGTAGCTGATCTTCTGCGTTTTGATCCGGTTCATCACGGCCCATTCGCCGCAATTGTAGCCGGCCAGGGCGGTTGTCCAATCCCCGAACATCTGGTGGAGGTCCTTGAGATAAGCGATAGCGGCCGCCGTTGATTTCTCCAGGTCCATTCTTTCATCAATCCATTGATCTCTTTTCAGTCCGTAACGGTACCCTGTGGAAGCGATGAATTGCCAAGGGCCAAGGGCTCTTGCCCGAGAAAGAGCTCTAACCTTAAACCCGCTCTCAATCAAGGGCAGCCACGTCAGCTCCGGAGGCATGCCGGATTCTTTGAACGCTTTAAGGATGGCGGGGCGGTATTTCCCGGAGCGGCGATAAGAGGCCATAAAAAATTCTCTCTCTGGGCCTTTGAAGGACTCGATCTCCTTCCGCACATGCTGATTCATGACCAGGGGGATAGCATTCCGATCGCCTGCCGCAGCCGTAAACCGGGAGGCATTAATCTCAACAATTCGTTTAGAGATCGTAAACCGGAGATCTTCCTTTTGCTGGATAAGGTCGGGGGCTTCGTCTGTCTTGACGCTCAGAATCAGGGAGTAGGCTGTGTCGAGAGCATCCAGCGCATTGTCCATGTCTCCGCGCTCCCAGTAATCATTTGCAGCCTGCGCATACTCAAGAGCCGAATCCAGCAAGTCCTGGTTGGTCATTGCCTCGGATATCTGCGTCTCACGCCTATGGTCTTTTGCTCCCTCCGCTTTTTCCGAGGTTTCGGCTGGCAGCATAATTCTTGGCGGGGCCTTTTTTTCCACGGCCGTGTCGTCCTTTTCATAAGGAGTCAGGGTGCTGCAACCGGCAAGGAATACAAGCGCTACAGCTAAAAAGAGCGTTACACAGCGGCTGATAATACTCATAGCATGCCCTCTTGGTGGAGAAAACGATGAGAAACAAAGCGGTTCTCGTGACTATAGAGAAACGCTGTGCAATGGTCAATAAAATAAGCTCGCCCCTGCGGCTCCGAACTTGATTATGCACGGGGTAGAGAGTATAGTGATATCATTCGGGCGTTCCTCTGGTGGGAGCGCTGAATCCTTTTTGTCTGTTGATGGCGTCCTATGACAGAGACAAGTCTCATTCCATCCAAGGTTACCCGCGGCAAGAAGCTCTGCCTTGCCTGTGGAAGCAGCAGCATGAAAAGCGGGAGACGTTATTGTTCCCCCGAATGCCGGGATCAGATGCTCTGGGTTCTCTCTCTGTCGAAAGGGCTTCTCGTCGCTTTCAATGCAAGGTATGCAGCTTTCTCTTTTGACCAGAATTTCGTCGTTCTGGACATCCTGCCGATTTGGTCCCAAGACATCTCCCGGTTTCTATACAGAAGGCCGGGCGGGAAAAAACCTGCCGAAGACTTGAAGCACCTGGTCCTTGAATCCGGAAGCGAGTGGTATCACCTCGTTCACAACAGAACTTCCAAGAGCTTGGCCTCCTTAGTCCTTCTCAAAAAGAACCACAAGAAAGGGCTCAATCCCAAGTCCATCAGACCGAACAAGAGACTCAAGCCCAGGCTCAGCCGGTTCGAGAGGGAATGCCTCAAATTGCTCGAACTCCCAACCGAGGAACTCTTTTCCGAAAGCAAAGTGGCGAAGATACGATCGGCCTACAAAAGACTGGCCAAGGTCTATCATCCGGACCTGGGGGGAGATACCGAGAAATTCAAGAAATTGAACGCTGCCCACCAGCAAATGCTTCAGTGGGTGGAAACCCCCCATTTCACTCTCAGGAAAGCCCTTCTGGACTGCTGGTCCTACGACGGCGCGACCAACAAATGGTCTCCGCCCCTGTAAGTGCAAATTCGAAGCACGAAATTCGAAATCCGAAACAATGACCGAACTTCAAATGACTGAATTAAGCACGAACCCAGGACACAAGAGATCGCGACAAAGTTATTGGAAATCGCCAGCGAGTGATACAGGTCTATTTTCTTGAAGAGCTCTCCTGCCTCTATGTTTTCCTCAGCTAGAAAGATACTCAAAAAGAGCAGGCCGGAGGCTTCTGCTCCGTGCCGGGTGGATTCCGGCGGAACCTGGGACATCCGGTCCATGGCTCTGCCCATGGAAAGCATCGAACCGGTCACACTGAACATTGCTCTCAGTTTAAGGACCCGGGTGACCCTCTTTCCCTTTGAAGAGGGGATGGTGAAGGTTTCATCAGAGGGGTTCCCTGACGCAGGAGCCCATGACTTTAAGACCCTACCGTTTGATTCAGCCTTCGGCCTCTATCATGCAGCCATCTCCTATTTTGGTTTTCATGGTCTTGAAGTCCGGATTGCTTCGGATTCCCCTGCTAAGGCGGCGCTCGGAGGATCCAGCACAGCACTTGTGGCTCTCATCAAGGCTCTCTCGAAACTTGCAGTTCTTGTCGGCAAACCCCCCATGCTGCAAAAGGACATCCTTCATCTCGCCTACCATCTGGAAGATTCGACAAGCTCTGGCAAGTGCGGCATCCAGGACCAGGCTGCTGCCGTGTTCGGAGGCGTCAACCTTTGGCGGTGGCAGTTCGGCAAGAGGCGCGGGCCCTGCGAGCGCCAGGCTCTCCTTGATCGCAAGGGGCAGCGGGAACTCTCGGAACATCTCCTTGTGGCCTTCAGCGGCAAGAGCCATGTGTCCGCCAGGATCAACCAAGGGTGGCTTGGAGCGTTTCTTTCAGGTCGAACGAGAGCAGGATGGATAGAGGCGAATCGGATCGTGCGCCGCCTCGCTCAAGCACTGATTGATCGCAAGTGGGATCAAGCCGCAGGACTCCTCCGCGAAGAGATGGCGGTTCGGAGGGACATCACTCCTGACGCCCTGATCCCTGTGACGTATAAGCTGATCCAACAGGCTGAGGAGGAAGGATGCGGCGCGAGGTTCGCAGGGGCCGGTGCCGGCGGTTCCGTGTGGGCCCTTGGAAAAAAGCGGAGAATCAAGGAGCTGAAGACCACCTGGCAGTCGACTCTCGCGCCGATTCAGGGAGCAGGAATTCTTGACTGTTGGGTAGAGCCTAAGGGCGTTCGCTAGTGGCTGGGGAGTTCGTAGACGGGACCATAGTCGCCGTTTTCAAAAACGGGCCTGAACTCGCAGAGCAACGCATTGGTTGCCTGCTCGACCAAGACCACGTCCCGCTCGGAGACCTGGGTCATGTCCATGTCATTGACGGTTCTTCTCAATTGCTCGAACTGAGAGAGAAGCTTCCTATTTTCAAAGGAATACTGAATCCTCTTATGAACATCAATGATCGTACCGATGCACATTTCCACTCTTAGTCGGTATTTAACCCTCTGTTCCATAGGCGAGCGGACCTATGCTTTTCCAGTCTCCACAAGGGTATCCACGAAAACCTTGTAGAATCGTTCGTTCTCTGAAACCGCCTTCTTCAGGATGAGGTGCAGTTTTTCAATGTCTTTGAAGTTGATCACCACGTTCGCACTCATGGCAAACGCCATCATGTTGTCCATGGTTTTGAAGTTGTCCGAGATGAGGGCGAGGAAAATCCTCCGGCGAACCGGCATGGAAAGCCTGTTCAGGTAATTGACGATGACGCTGTGATCCAAGGGCTGGCTGTCAAACCCATCGGCGAGAATAATGAGATCAAAATGGTGAAAACGCAATTTCCCGATCGCATCCCGGGTATTCGGCGTGAAGACACACTTGTATCCGATGATTTCAATCCCTGCTCTGAGTCGGTCCTCATTAATGGAGCTGTTGGGCATGATCAGCGCTAGCTTTATCCCCTCTTCAAAAAAATCGAGAGCCTCATCGCTGGTGTAATCCTCATACCCATAGGATTCCTCGGGAGCTTTCTGACCGGTCGTCGGATCCATGAACTTCATGCGGAATTCTCCGGACTCATCCGCCTTGGCAGGCTGCTCCGGCGCCTCGCCCCCAAGCGAAATCTTGCCCTTACACTTCGGGCAGGTGAGCTTGACGACCTTGTCCTTGGGAACTTTGTCATCAGGAATGTTGAACCTGGACTTGCACTGTCCGCAAGCAACCTCCATGGTTTTCGCTCCTCTTTAGAGTTTCCCGTACTTCTTTGTGTAATCCTGGTCAATACTCAGGTCTTCAATAGACGTGGTCTTTTCCCCTCTGGCCGACTTGACCGCGTCAATGGTCCTTCCCACAATGGCTTTGCGGGAGGCATAACTTAAGGCGGTCTCCTCCGTGATGAGTCCTTTTTGATACAGCTCCGTAATGCTCTGATCAAAGGTCATCATGCCGAAAGGCTGGCCGGCCTCAATGATGTCATAAAATGTTTTCCCTTCCCCCTCGCCATGCAGGATCGCGTCTTTGACTCTCAGATTCGTGGACATGATTTCGAAGGCGGCCACACGACCCCCTCCTATCTTGGGAAGCAGTCGCTGGCAGGCAATCCAACGGATCGAATCTGCCAGTCGAATGCGGATTTGTTTTTCATCCTCCTGCTCAAACATGCCGACGATTCTGTTAACCGTTTGGCCTGCATCCACCGTATGAAGCGTGGTCAAAAGGAGGTGGCCGGTTTCAGCCGCAGACAGTCCGATTTCCACGGTTTCCCTATCCCTCATCTCGCCGACCAGGATTACCTTGGGCGCCTGCCGAAGGGCTGCCCGCAGGCCATTGGCGAAGGTGTCAAAATCGATCCCCAGCTCCCGCTGGTTGAAGGTGGCCTTTTTCTGAGCGTGGACATATTCCACCGGGTCCTCCAAGGTTACCACATGAACCGATTTCCTCTCGTTGATTTCATTGAGGACCGCAGCAAGAGACGTGGACTTACCGCTCCCCGTGGCCCCCGTCACCAGGATCATCCCGTTTCGATCTTCCGCCATTCTTCGGAATGCGGGAGGGAGCATCATCTCGTCCACGGTCGGCACCCGGGCCGCCAGCTGTCTCATCACGGTAGAGATATAGCCCTTCTGCGAAAAAATGTTCACCCTGAATCGGGCTTTGCCCGCGAGTTGATAGGACGTGTCACAGGAACCTTCTGAAAGCAAGAATCGGGTGAGCCTTCGGTCTCCATTAATCAGGTTGAGAGCGAGGACTTCAGTTTGAAAAGGGGTGAGCTTCGGAATAGAAGGGGTGAGGGACACCGGCAACAGCTGGCCCGAGGATTCAACCTGACAGGCCTTGTCCACCGTAAAATTGAGGTCTGAGACGTTGTCGTGGGACTCCAGCATGGCGGTCAAAATATGGTCAATCTCTTGTCGTCTCATCTCTTTCTCTCCCTTTCCTCTCGGGGGCCCAGAGCCCCCTTCCACCGTCAGGCGCAAGAGCGCCCGGATTTCTCCTCAAGATCCACTCCTACACCTCTGTGAAGTCAGAAGGAGCCTGCTTCAAAAAGGGAAGGAACTTACCTTTGTCTATGCATTTGGTATAGGCATCATCAGGGCTGATGATCTTTTTCATCAGAAGTTCCAGAATGGCATCATCCAACGACTGCATGCCGTATTTCTTCCCTGTCTGGATCATGGAAGGGATCTGATAGGTCTTTCCCTCTCGGATTAGGTTTCTGACCGCCGGGTTGGCGATCATGATTTCGAGGGCCGCCACCCTGCCCTTTTTGTCCCTTCTTTTGAAAAGCGTTTGAGAAATCACCGCTCGGATTCCATCGGCCAGGGTATTTCTGATCTGCTCCTGCTGGTTCACCGGGAAAACTTCAATGATGCGGTCCACAGTCTTTGAAGCGCTGTTCGTGTGAAGTGTAGCAAAAACGAGATGCCCTGTTTCCGAAGCCTCAATCGCGAGGGCAATGGTTTCCAGGTCTCTCATCTCGCCGACCATGATGATGTCCGGGTCTTCTCTGAGAGCGCCCCTCAGCGCTGCAGCAAAGGACTTGGTGTGGAGACCCACTTCCCGGTGATTGATGATGGCCTTTTCACTCTTATGAACAAATTCCAGAGGGTCTTCAACGGTAATTATATGATCTTTCCGACTCATGTTGGCTTCGTGGACAACTGCGGCAAGGGTGGTTGACTTCCCGCTCCCCGTGGGTCCGGTCACTAGAACAAGGCCCCGGGGCAAGCTGGCGAGTCTCTGCAGTACCTTGGGTAGCCCGAGCTCATCACAACTCAGAATCTTCGATGGAATTTCACGAAAAACAGCGCCCATACCATACTTCTGCTCAAAATAATTGGCACGGTACCTGGCAAGTCCAGGAATTTCATAGGCAAAATCTACGTCACCCGTTTCCTCGAATTCTTTGACCTTGTGCTCCGGGGCGATTTCGTAGAGCATGGCCTTGAGAGAATCATTCTCAAGAGGTTGATATCTGACCCTTTCGAGTTCACCGCCTATCCGCAACACAGGTTGCTGCCCTGATACCATGTGGAGATCCGAAGCCCCTTGATCGTGCATGAGCTTAAAGAATGCATCTATTTGCGCCATAAACAGCCTCCAAGGAAAATCAGCCTCTTATTATACATGGATCTGATTCATTTATTCAAGCCCCAAAATCCTTTACCACGTAAAGAGGAGAATCCCAATTTCATTCTAACTATCCAAGTTTTCGATCTTTTTCAGGCTCTTTCACCATCATGAGAGCATCCTGTCCAGAGGGATAAAAGCCCTTCTTGGTCACCACGAACCTGTATCCGGTGCTCAGGAACAGCTTTTGAGCTGAGAGGTTCTCCTTGGCCGTGTGGAGAAAAAGCCTCAGGTCCCCCATTTCTTCCACTTTCTTGTGTGCAACCTGAAGAAGCTCTCCTCCTATTCCTCTTCGCTGGAACTCAGGCGTCACGGCGATGGCGAGAACCTCGGCATATGCTTCGCCCTCGCTGCCTTCGTGAAGAGCGCCGATCATCACGAAGCCCACAGGTCTCCCCTCAGACAGGGAAATTAAGGTCATTGTCACCCCTGATTCAAACCAGCGACTGACCGTGGTCCTGTAAGGCCCGTAAGTGGTGAAAACTTCTTCACTTAGCCCTGCGATAAAAGCCTTGTCAGAAGGTTTTGCGGGACGGATTGTGCTTTGGTCTTTCAAGGGAGAAAAAGTGGGGAGATGGCGTGTCATGAGTCGGTCGCGCCCAAAGGCCACCGGGTATGGTGACGTCAGAGGTTCTTCCAGTATTGACCGTGAACACTCTTAACCCGTGCCACCACACTATCCACCATCTCCTGCATGACCGAACCCATCAGATCTCTGGGATTGGCTTTGGTTAACCCTGCCAGTTCCTTGAGGACCTCTCTAACCGAATCCCGCTCCCCATGGAGGTCATACCCCCCTTCGAGGGTGAGAACCAGCTTTCCTGCGCAGCACTGGTCGGCAATATCCATGATGGAGCGGGTCATCGCGGCAAACCCTTGAGGCGTCACGTTCATGCCTCCCAGAGGATCGCCTATGTAAATGTCGAAACCGGCTGAGACGAGGATCAGTTCCGGTTTGAACTCCATAGCAATTGGATTCAATATTCTGTGAAAGATACTCAAGTACTCCGCGTCCCCGTATCCAATCGTGAGGGGCACATTGATGGTGAACCCTCGGCCTTTGCCTGTTCCGATTTCACTGTAGGCCCCGGTTCCTGGATAATAGGGGAACTGATGGGTAGAGAAGTAAAGGATCGTCGGATCTTCTTCAAAGGAGTGCTGGGTGCCGTTTCCGTGATGAAGGTCCCAGTCCACAATCAGAATGCGCCCAATCCCCAGGGATTCTTGTGCATACCGGGCGCCTACCGCTACGTTGTTAAAAAGGCAGAAGCCTTTTGCCTGAGCTCTTTCCGCATGATGCCCCGGCGGCCTGACCAGGGCAAAGGCGTTTTTCAGCTTTCCTGCGCACACCTCGAAGATAGCTTCGCACAGCCCTCCGGCAGCCAGTACAGCCGCGTCATAAGATGCCGCACAGGTTTGAGTGTCAGGGTCCAGGTACGTGTACTCGATTCCTGATGTGGCCGCAAGAGTGTCAATGTAGTAACCCGCATGAACAAGAAGCAGCTCTTTTTTGTCCGCAACCCTGGGTGGGATCTCCTGAAACCTGCCCGCCATTTCAGACTCTTCCAGCATATCATAAATGACTTTAAGCCTCTGTGGGCACTCGGGATGATAGTCTCCCATCCAGTGATCCATGTATCGAGTGTCCTTAACAATGCCGGTGGACGTCCCCTTTTTCACCCCTGAACTGCTCTTTCCCATTTGCCTCTGCTCCATCTCTCGCCTTTTCGTAGTTGCATATCATAATTATCGCTTTCCTAAAAGCAATTCTCTATTGACAACAGGAAAGAAAATACAAGAGACTCGGCAGAAAAACGCGGCTTCGGTTTGTACTGGGAGGGGCATGTTTTTTTTCATAGCAGGTATTCAGCCCAAGACGGTCGAGCTTGACGCTTCGTCAAGGATGTGTCCGAACTGTGGTCTCTATCAGGCCCAACTGAGAAGGGTGGATCACTATCTGTCCATCTTTTTCATCCCTCTCTTACCGGTGAAGAGGGGAAGCCCGTTCCTAGAATGTCGGAGCTGCGCCGGTGTGTTCACTGAGACGGGTCAACCATGGTCTGAGATGTCCAAGAAAGCTCCGCTGTTCTGTTCGTCTTGTGGGCGAGCGATGGATGCATCCTTCCGCTACTGTCCGTCCTGCGGGCAGCCGGTTGGGTGACTTCTCCGCGCTCCCAGCTCCGAACCATGAAAAAGGAGGGCTTCTCTTTTGGATGAACGTTCGCTTCTCGGTCAACTCGAAGATCTTGCTCGCAACCTGGGTATTGAGGTCCGCTACGAGATCCTCAAGCGAGAGGGCGCCTTCACCCAGGGGGGATTGTGCCGGTTAAAAGGCCAGTATCTTTTTCTAATCAATTCAAAGGCGTCTAACAGAGACAAAATCGAAGCTCTGGCCCTGGCCGTAAACCGGTTTGACCTCAGCCAGATGTTCATGAAGCCGGGCCTGAGAGATTTTCTGGCCCGAATTCCCAAAGATGAACCCGCCCTGCTGGAACCGATTCAGCGACCCTTGCCTCAAGAACAACTCGACTGATTCTGGCGTTTTCCTCAATGGCCGGAGTGTTCTGTTGGCTTTTCCCGGCCATTCTCAGGGGCGGGAAGCTTTTTTATACCGCTCGAGATATCTTCAAAAAGCTTGACCGGAGAGAGCAGTAATCTCTTGAGGATGCCGGTGACCCCGTTTCCCAGTGTTTTGAAAGGGACATGCTCGACCTGCGGATTGAGAATAGGGCCCTTGACTTCGAAATAATAGGTGATCAGGGACCTGTTGTCTCCAGTAAGAATATGGCCTAGGATAGGGATGTTGCTCACGACTGCATCGATGGTCCCCAGCGGCTGAACCCCTAGGTCAAAATCAGCCAAGCCTTGGCCCAGGTCTGCACTTCCCGTGGCAACCGCATTGAGAATAGGGCTTTTCATTTGGGCGTTTTCAGTGCGGAGAACCCCTTGTTCGAGCTTGCCGTGCCCTCCCAGGCTTTCGTAGTAAAAACCCTCTTTAGAGAGATCCGGCGGCCTTTTCGTGAATATGTTCTGAAGGCTCAGAAATTCAAGGATCTCGAGGAGTACGTTGGATTTTCTTATAACTCCCCTTTCGATAAGGATATTGGTGCCTCCATCAAGGTGAGAAATCAGATCCCTCAACTCCTTTCCCTCGGTGTAGAACTGGGCTTCCATGGTCAAACTTCCCTCATAGACCTCATCAATCCCCAGGCGCTTGAGCAAAGATTCCATGGGCTGATCTTCGAATTCCACGTGACCGGAGAAAGCCATTGCATCATCTTTCACGTAGCCCTTGACTTCAAGGGAACCCCGGTCAATCTGAATTTGAGAGTCGAGGATATGAAAGTCTCCTTTCCTGAACTGAACGTCTGCCTTTACCTCTTCAGAATCTATCCCTTTCCACTGTGCGGGTTGAGCATCCAAGCTCACCCGGATATCTGTATGGTCCACGAAAGAGGATCGCTCCCTCTTCTCGCGGCGTTCTTTCACGGGGCTCACGAAGTCCGAGACATTGAGAGGACTCGACGTCACTGCCAAGGCTCCTTTGAGGCCTTTCCATCCCTTGAGTTCCCCCTTGCCCTTCAGAGCGCTCTCTCCTGTCATCAGGGTGAAGAAAGGGATCACGATCTCTTCATCTGAAAACAACGCCCTGAACTCGCAGTTGCGAATCGGCGAGGGAAGAAAGGTCAGAGCAAAGGACAGCCTCTCGCCTTTCATTTCTCCAGAGACCTTTGCTGTGGAAAGATCTTTTTTCCGGGTGTTCACCTGAAGTGTGCCTTCCAAAGCCCCGCCTGCGACAAAACCTCCGCGCTTTAACTGAAGCCCCAGATCATCGAGAGATAGGGTCGGGATCGAACATTGGAGTTTGATGTCGCTATCGGGTGATAGAGGATAATCGCCTGAGAGATCCAATCGAGATCTTCCCGTCTCCCACAGGACCTGCTTAACGAGAATCCGCTCCGCAGGAATGACTTGGAAATCAAAAGACATCCGGCTGGCTTTGTCCGGAGGATGCATGATCACGAGCTCGTGGTCGACGGTCACGGCACCGATATCCGCCGTTCCTTTGAAGGACCACAGATCCGCATCTTTTCTGACTACGCCTTGGCAAACAGCTGAACCTTTGAACTCTGTAGAGTTCCAGGTTGGAGAGATTACAGGCCAGAGCTGGCCTAAATCGAGACGGGCGACGCCCTCCATCCATTGAGGATCAACACTCAGTCCTTTCATGAGAAAGGCCCCCTCACCCTCGAAAGAGGACGATCCCCAAGACCCGGACCCTTGAAAACGATTTTCCTCTCCGATCTTCAGACGGCCTTGTTTTAGAACCAAAGAGAAAGGCCAGTGTTTTTGTTTGAAGGCTCCATCCTTGAGGAGAAGGTCCGCTTTCGTTATCTCCGGGGCCTCCATGGAAGCTTCATACTTGAAGACGGCCTGCCCTTCCAGGGTGCCTGACGCGGACTCCAGGTTCTCAATCGCCTCTTTGAATCGGGCAGGGAGGAAATCGGCCTTAGCCTGATGCAGCACCTCCTCCAAATCAAAGGAGCCACGCACCCAGGGTTCAAAAACAGGGTTCGGATGGAAAATATCCCGGACCTTAAGAAGGCCTTCCTGGATCTCTGATTTGCCTGAAACTCCTTTCAGCGCGGATACGAGGAGCTCTCCATCCTTCAAGGTTACTTTTGCGGACACCTCCCTTAAAGGCTCCCTGAGTCGATCCCCATGAACCGTGAAGTTCTTGCAGTCAAACGCCATGGCGAGCGCGCCCCGGTTTTCCGGCAGCTCCAGTTTCTTGAGTTGCAGGACTTTTCCATCGATCAAAAAAGACTCCAGAAGAACATCTCCCGAGCGCAGGAGCGGAAAAAGGTCTGTTTCTACCCAGGAGGCAACGAGCGGAGCAGGAAACAAGATCTCTGCGGTGGAATAGGTCATGAGGAGGCTTTCAGCTTCCAGGCGAAGATAAGGGGCTTCCTTTTCCCGGAGGTCAAGCTGCAGGTTCACGGAAAAGCTGGCATCGGGCGTTTTGAAATTCAGATAAGGGACCTGGAGTTTCCCCCTCTCCACAAAGGAGCGAAAATCAAAGGTCATGGATTTGATGGAATAGTCTTTTGATCGCCCTTTTTCTCTGACTGAAAACCGGGGGGAGTCCACCAGGATCTTGCCGCTGACTTTCGCAGCCTCACGGCTCTTGGACTCGATACTCAGCTGCGCTTCGCAGAGGCCGTTGCTTACAAGAACCTCCTCCGGAAAAGGAATCCACCGAAGGGGCATTTTCCCCGTTTCAACGGAGAAATCCACGGAAGGTCTCTTCTCTTTTTCTTGACCCAGAGTGATCGCGCCTTGGAGGCGGAAGGAGGTCCTCTCCCTTCTGAGCCTGGCCTCCCCCTGGATCTTTACGTTCATGGTCCCTGCCTGAGCGTTTTTCATTTCAAGGCTCAGATTCACAAATCGAATGGGAAAATGCCTGATGAACAAAGAACCCTTTTCCATGGTCAGGGAGTCAAGCCCGGGCAGGATAAGGAGAGACAAAAACCTCTCTTCAAATTTGTCCTCTTCGCACCCGGACTCCTCCGGAGGGGCGAGATCGATGATCGGTCTTTCCACGTGGAGTCTCTTAGGTATCACTCGACCTCTCAGGAAGTGCAGAGCGTCAACGAAGACGATGGCCTCCGAGGCACGGATTCTTCCGAACCCCTCCCTTTGCTGCGCTTCGAAATTGTAAACCCTTATCCCGAGGCCTTTCCATAAATAGAGTTCAATCTCATCAAAGCTTATTTCGTACCCTGTCAGTCCGGAGAGCCGGTCCAGAAAAGCCTTCTGCACAGACGGTTTTTGGATGAGAGAATTGGCCAAAAGGACGAGGGAAACAAAAAGAAGGAAAAGGAGTGTGGGGAGGACAACAAAGGGCCTCAGCTTCATGGAGTCCATCGCTTAAAATAGTCCTGCTCAGTGTTTCCGTGAGAGCAATGGAGCTGGTTTTTCACTTGGCCTGATCATCGCGGTGCATGCGATTCTTTATAAACACGATTCTGTACGCGGCCGTAAGGTTGGTAGACAGGGCAAGGGCCAGCAGGGCCAGTTTAAGGAGAAGCATACCTACCACAGGAATGGAGCCCAGCAGGGACCCAATCACCAAGAGGGTTATTCGTTCAGGCCGCTGCATCATGCCAGCTTTGCATTCCATTCCGAGCCCCTCTGCCCGGGCTCTTGTGTAGCTCACCATGAACGATCCTGAAATGGCAAAGATGATCGCGATCACGATCCATGGACTGGCCTCCAGGTTCTCTCCGCTCTGAGGAGGCATCAAGAAGGCGCGGCCTCCTGCAAAGTAGTAGGCCAGGCCAATGAACAGGAACATATCGCTGTAACGATCCAAGGTGCTGTCGAAAAAAGCTCCAAAATCACTGTTCTTGTTGGTCTGTCGGGCAATTCTTCCATCCAGAGTATCGCAGATCCCTGCCAGCACCACGACCCAAGCAGCCAAGAAAAAGCTCCCGTGGCAGTAGATCACCCCTGCCGCCACACTTAGGAGAAGCCCGGCAATGGACAGGATGTTGGGATGGACTCCCGCTCGAGCAAAGACATCGGCCACAGGCCCCACAATCTTGAAGTATCTTTCACGGTTTCTTTGGCTGATGAACTCGAATGAGGCCATTGGGCAAATCTCTCAACCAAGTGGCGTTGTTAAAGCATCCAGATGCAGCCACCTTACCAAAGGCCCGGGGGTTTGTCAAAAGTCTCTTGCCGAATCCAAGTGAACTTGTCGTGAACCTGCTGAACGGGAGTTGAGCCCGGACCGGGCTCAAAGCGTTCTTGGTCGCGCTGAAGGGCTGGGTTAGAAAGGATTGGTGATGAATTTGGTGGCCCGCAGAGCCTCGCCCACTTCACCCGTGACCAGTTCGAAAAGGGGGAGTTCCCAGCCCGGATGATCATAGGAGATGTTCTCGGCTCTTCGCCGCTTTTCCCTTTGGGCCAGAATCTTGAGAAGCAGGAGGTCGTTGGAACCGTAGCGCGGCTCCTGTCGTTTTCCTCCGAGCTGGTAAGCAAAGGTGATCAAGGCGATGGCGGTGACGGCATTCTGGTCGCGGCTGTAGTCGCGGAGCGTGATATCCACGGAGCTCGCCCGCTCAAGAATATCCTTCGGAAGATCCTTGAGTCTAGTTTCCCGGCAAAACTCTGCAACAAGCCACTGGAGGATCTCGCTGCCGATCATGGTGACGATATCCACGGTGTCTCCTGACTGCTCCATCCTGTCACCATAGTGTACGAGGTTCAAGAAATCAACCCTGGGGGTTTTTTCCTCTGGGTTTTTCCGTTGACTTAGAAGCCCCTTTTGTTCTATGATATGTCTGAAATTAAAAGGGCCTATCTTAGGAGGGCCCTTTTTTTGCGCTCAAGTTTCGGCTCAACACGTGAGCCATAATCCAAGGGGGGAATCCAGGATGGGGAAGGACAATGTGATCTTTCTTGAGGTCATCGAGTGGTTTGACGAAACCGGGAAAGAACTCGTTCACCGGATACCGGAAAAAGGTTCGGGGGAGATCAAATACGGCGCGCAGCTCACGGTCAGGGAAAGCCAGGCCGGGGTGTTTTTTTACAAAGGCAAGGCCATTGAGGCCTTTGGACCCGGCCGGCACACGCTGAAAACCGCCAACATCCCCGTGCTGACCAAGATTGTCAGCATCCCCTGGGGCATGACGAGCCCGCTCAGGGCTGAAGTCTACATGGTCAACATGAAGGTGTTCCCCAATCTCAAGTGGGGAACCAGGGACCCTGTGGCCTTCAAGGACGCAGAACTCGGTCTAATCCGGCTTCGCGCCTTCGGGGTTTTCAACCTTCAGGTCGCCCAGCCTGTTCTTTTCATCAACCGTCTTGTGGGCACTCAGGGTGTTTACACCACCGAGGAAATCGAGGAGTACCTCAACCGGGTCATCGTCTCCAGATTCAATGACTTCATGGGCGAAACCATTGATACGATCTTGAATCTTCCCTCCAAATACGATCAACTGTCACAGTCTCTCGTGCAAAGGCTCAAAGAGGACTTCAGTCATTTTGGGCTTGGCCTAACTCACCTCTACGTCAACGCCATCACGCCCCCGCCCGAGGTGCAGCAAGCCATTGATGACCGCTCGCGCATGGGCGTTTTCAAGGACATGAACAAGCTCTTGCAGATGAAGGCGGCCATGGCCATGGAAAAGGCTTCGGAGGCTGAGGGAGCGGGTTCGGGCATGGGCATGGGCATGGGCGTAATGATGCCTGCCATGTTCGCTCAGTATTTTGGCGGGTCCGGAGCCCCGGGAGGTCAAGCCGCGCAAACAGCAACGTGCGCAGAGTGCCAAAATTCAATCCCGGTGGATTCGAAATTCTGTCCGCAGTGCGGGCACCAGCAGCTCATTTTCGAGCAGTGCGAAAAGTGCGGCAAGAACTTGCCCCCCACAGCCAAGTTCTGCTCCCGCTGCGGGCATGCGGTGGAAGAAAAGGTGGGACCTAAGGTCTGCTCCAAGTGTAAGTACCAGAACCTGGCGGAATCCATCTTCTGCAACCAGTGCGGAGAAAAACTGTAGCGCCACCGCGAGGCGTCTTCAATAATGAACTCTTCCCGGTTGCTCATCGACCACCAATGTCCGCAGTGCGGCGCTCCGATCACCCTGGAGGAGACGGAGCGCCTCTTTACTTGTCCGTTTTGCAGGGTGAAGTCCTATCTGGTGACCAGAGACTATTTTCGATACATGCTCCCTCATGCCGCACCCGCGGGCAAGTCTTTAATCTTTCTCCCCTACTGGCGGTTCAAAGGAAGTTTTTTTGTGTCCCTTCCAGGAGGTATCAAATCTAGAATTGTTGATGTGAGCCAGCAAGCCGCGCCATCCCCTTTGTTCCCTGTTTCCCTGGGCCTTCGGAGCCAAACCTTGAAGCTTCGCTTTGTCTCACCAGAAAATGAAGGGGTTTTTCTGAAGCCAAAGGTGTCCTCCAAAGACCTTCTCCGCCTTGCCGAGGAGACGTTGACCTCGTCCACACGTGAGCCCATGTTCGCCAAATCCTTTATCGGCGAAACCCTGAGTCAGATCTACTCTCCTTTTTATGTAACCGAGAAGGTATTTGATGCGGTCCTTAACCGGCCGGTTTCGCCCGCCCTGGCCGAGGGCTTTGACATTTCAGCGATGGAGGGAGGCAAACCGGACTGGCGAATCGAGTTCATTCCCACCCTATGCCCCAACTGCGGATGGGATCTGCAGGGAGAAAAAAACGCACTGGCCCTTTCCTGCAAGAACTGTAACTCCCTGTGGATGAACAAGGGAAAAGGGTTTGCCAAGCTGGAGTACGGTCTGTTTCCCTCGGAGACGCCGGATTCTGTCTACTTCCCTTTCTACAAGATCCGGGCGGATGTTTCGGGGATCACGCTCAGCTCCTATGCGGATCTCGTGAAAACAGCCAATATGGCCAAAGTCGTTCAGGAAGGCTGGGAGGAAAAACCCTTCCGCTTCTGGACCCCAGCCTTTAAAATCAGACCTCAGGATTTTCTTTTCTTCTCCCGCAATCTGACTCTCTCTCAACCCCCCAAGGAGTATGTGACTCAGCTTCCCCAGGGAGAGGTCCTTCCGGTGACCCTGCCTGTTCAGGATGCCGTGGAAAGCCTGAAAATCAACCTGGCCAGCTTTATCAAGCCGCCCAAGATGCTGCAGGTCCTTGATACGGTCGAGATCAAGGCGAAAAGCCTTGTCCTCGTCTACATCCCCTTTCAGAGATCAGGCAACGAGCTCTTTCAACCCGCCTTTAACCTGAGAACGAACAAAACGCTGCTGCAATATGCTAAACATCTCTAGAGCAAATGATGAATTGGGAGCCTACGTTATCCCCCTGATGGGATCTGCAAATCCGAAATTCGAAGCACGACACTCGAAATATCAAATGACCAAAAGTTCAATGTTCCAAACCTAAAGCCCGAGTTCTTAACTGACTTTTTTGGGGACATTGGATATCTGAATTTGGGATCCGGTTCGGGTTTCGAATTTCCAGACTCGAATTTTCTCAAGTGTCCTCTTGCAAATCCTTTCAAGAGATGTCACTATTTCTCTAATCCACTCGTCCCTTAACCAAATCGAAAAATGACCACCAGGCTAGGCATTGACTTCGGTACGACGCGCACTGTGGTAGCCGCTCAGGAAGACGGCAACCACCTGGTGTGCACCTTCTCGTGGGAAGGAGAGGTGAAAGAGTACATTCCCACGTTGGCGGCGGTCAAAGACGGAATCCTGCACTTTGGCTGGGATGCCGTGGACCGCCTCAACCAGCCGGACACCTACATTCTTCGCTCAATGAAACGCCTGGCTGGACAACTCCGGCCTGATGATCTATTGGAACTTGGACCTGATTTTTCAATTACCATGCTTGAACTGGTCGCCCTTTT
>Ga0105107_10000426_pt1 | contig 26529 bp, 13 predicted proteins | sample PPLLaktember2015_6_FD_79335 | JGI IMG/M metagenome (GOLD analysis project Ga0105107, IMG submission 79335) | Freshwater sediment microbial communities from Prairie Pothole Lake near Jamestown, North Dakota, USA - PPLs Lake P8 Core (1) Depth... | ecosystem: Environmental > Aquatic > Freshwater >... | reverse complement strand
GTTCGCGATAACAATCCGGCAGGTCGAAGCTGGTGAGCACGCCGGCGGGCATCGCCGACAGCGGCCAGCGGTAATCCTTCGATGCTGCGACCTCGGTGTAGGAGCTCAACGCGTTCTTGAGCGTCACCTGGGTCACGTGGTTGGAGAGGAGCGCGGCGAACGTCGACGGCAGCGCGCCATAGCCCTTTGCCGCCAGGTGGATCTGTCCGTAACCCCACGCGTTCAGCCAGTCGAGCACGCGGAGCACGTCGAAGGCCCGCTGCCCCACATAGGGGTAGTCCAGCATGATCGCGTGCGACGCATAGAAATAGTCGGTGCTGTATTCGCCACGGTCGCTCAGGCTGGTCGTCTGCGGCTCGGAGTCGCCGACGCCGCGCACGTCGCACGTATAGAAAGCGGCGTCCGGCTCGGCCGCGATGAGATCGCGAACGAGTCGTTCGCTGCGAAGCTCGGCGTCTGCGGATTGATGCGACACGTACAGGATCGCCTTGCTGGTGTCTCGCGGCGGGCGCGAGAGCAGGGGCTCCTGGCTCAACCTGTAGAGAATCGCGTGCACGCCCGGGTCGGTTTCCACCATGTATGGAAGCGCGTGCTTCATCGGATAGCTCCGGTCAGGCAGCGGCCGAAGAATCCGGAATTCTGGAACGCCGGTCGCGTTTGGCAGCCGGAGCATTTCGGCAACGGTTTGCGGCAGCGCGGCGCCATCGAGGTCGAGACGCTTTGCGGCCAGCGCCTGCGACTTCTCCTGCGTGAAGGCGTATATCGTCTTGGACTTCAGTTCCGCCACCTGCCCGTGGGGGGTGCACCACAACGTTTCGTCTTTCTCCAGAACCAGTTTCGGTTCCGTCTTCGCATCCGAAATGCCCGTGCAGCGGTTGAACCAGCGGTACATCGCCTCGCGGTTCTCCTGGGAGTAGCCGTGATAGGTGGGCCCCACGAAGTACGCGATGTTGTCTTCGGCGCCAAGCAGGCGATACAGGCGCTTCAGCCGGCGATAGGCGGCTTCGTTGCCGCGCGCGTCGAAGTAGTCCTTCTCCTTGGCCAGGATGATCACGGGTTTCGGCGCGAGCGCCGCCAGGAAGTCTTCGTGGTCGAGCCCCATCGCGAGCGCTTTCGGAGGGCACTGCTCCAAGTCGGCGCCGAGCTCGTTCTCCATGTTCCGCCGGAACTCGGTGACGAAACAGCTCGGTGCCGCCATGGTCCATCGCGATTCGACGCCGCACAGCCAGGTCGTCATCGTCCCGCCGCCCGAGTTGCCCGTGATACCGAGGTGGCGGACATCGACTTCTTTGCGGGTCAGCAGGTAGTCGAGCGCGCGAATACCGTCCCACGCCCGCCACATCCAGAAGCGTTCGTCGACGAGTGTCTGCTGGATGCCTGCGTAGTTGTGCTCTGCGGTGCCGGTCCCCCGCATCGGCTTCCAGTTCGCGTCCACATACTGCATGCGCTCGCCCTGGCCGATGGGATCGAAGATCAGCACGACGTACCCCAAACGCGCCAATCCCTGGCAGAAGGATTGATACGTCTCGATCGCCTTGCCGTTGTCTGAGTGGCCACACGAGGCGACCACGCCCGGAAGCGGGAAACTCCGTCCCTTCGGAATGTAGAGATTCGCCGACACCAGGAATCCCGGCCGGCTCTCGAAGATGACGTTCTCGATCTTGTACGCGTCGCGGTCCACCACCTTCGTGACCCGAGCATTGAGGGGTGTCTTCTCGGGATAGGGCCCGAACAAGTCGCGAACCTTCGCGCGAACGGTTTCGACGTAGGCTTCGGCGTCGGCCCGGGTGGTCAACGCTGCGAGCTGTTTCAGGCGCTGCTCGTGAATCGCGTTCTCACGCTTGACGAAGAACTCCTGCACCATGCGCGGAAAACGGTTGAGCGCGGCGAGTGGGGCTGCGTCGGCGGCGCGGGCCGCCTGCGCCGCGTAGGCGGAGCTTGCCTCGCTGAAGCGATGCGTCGGCTGCGCGAAGGCGGGTCCCGCCAGCGCCATGCCTGCGCCTGCCAGGGAACACGTATGGAGCATCCTTCGACGCGAGATGCTCGTGGGGCCGGCAGATCTGTCCTGATTCATATTCGCGCGACTCCTCCGCGCTCCACAGCCGGAAAGTATACCTGTGCCCTTCGACCAGGTGAGTGTGCAACAATGTGATGTGCGCACGAGATTCTGCGATGTGTCGAGGCTCGTCGTCGCCTGCCTGATCGCGTTTCCCGCGACCGGCCTGGGCCAGGAGTTCGCTGACCTTCGCAAACAGTACGAATCGGGCCAGTACCAGGCGGTTGCCGACGCCGTGGGCGCGATGACCGACCGCTCGCCAAGAGTGTGGTATCTCACTGCCCAGACCTACGAGAAGCTCGGGTTGGGAGATCAGCTGCGCGACGCCTACAACCAGCTTGCGGGCGGAACCGAAGAAAACCCGTGGACGTTCGTCGGCCGGTCGGCCATTGCGGTGCTGGACAAGAACTTCGACGAAGGCGTCAACGCCGCCAATCAGGCCATCACCCTGGACGCGGCGCTTCCTGAAGCATATTTTCAACTCGGGCTGGCCGAAGCGTTCCGCCAGAACTTCGAAAGCGCCGCCGCGGCGCTCGACAAGGCGACCGAGCTCGACCCGCAGTTCGGCTACGCCCACTATCAGGCGGGTCTCGCGCACTATCGAAACAAGCGTCCCGATCGCATGGCGTCGCATTTCGAGATGTTCCTCACCGTCGCGCCTCAAGCTCCGGAGCGGCCCGAAGTCGAGTCGATTCTGCGCACGCTGCGCGGCCGATAGCCATCCGCAGAATTCCTTCGCAAGGGCCTGCCGGAAGTAGCGACCTCCCGTATCAACAGGGTGGTTTTTCGGCGCGCACTGGTGCAAATCATGCATCGATGTGGCCGGTGCCTCCATGACCGAACCTGTGGAGTCTGCAGCCAATTCTCCGCGAAGCCGTCGAATACGGCGCATCCTGACGATTCTCGCCGTCTCGGTGGGTGTGTTGGCTGCGGCTGCGTATCTTTTGCTTCACCTATCGCCCGGCCGCAGGTTTGTCCAATCTCAAGTCACCGAGCTGCTGCGGCAGCAGCGCATCGATTTCGAGGCGACCGACCTTTCCTACAACCTTGCCGGTCTGAGCGTCTCGATGCGCAATCTGGAGATTCGCTCCCGGGAAGCGCCGGACCTGCCGCCGTTCGCCCGCGTCGGTCGCGTGACCGTGGATCTCGCGGTGATTCCATTGCTTCGAGGGCGGTACGTGCTCCAGTCGGGGCATGCGGAAGGCGTGTCGATTCATTACGTTACAGACGAGGCGGGACGAGACAACGTGCCGCGTCCCCCGAGCGATCCCGATCGGCCCAGCGAACCCCTCGATTATCTCGTCGAGGAGCTCGTCGTCACACGTGGCACCGTCCGCTACGAGCAGCGTGCGGAGGATATCGACGCCTCGATTGCGGTCTCGGCCGTCGAGGTACACGGAAGCGCCGCCACCGATCGCCATTCGGTCCGCCTCGCGGCCGGTCCGGGGAACATCTCGATGGAGAACCGCCGTGTCACCATCGAGGCGTTGACCGCCGTGCTCGATGCCGGTGATGACGACGTGAGGTTCGAAGAGGTCAACCTGACGGGTGAAGGCACCAGAGCCGAGCTGTCCGGGACCATCAGTAATTTCGGAGACCCGTCGCTCGACCTCGATGTGACTGGCGTGGTCGATGCCGCGCGCGCGTCCACGTTGGCAGACATCGACGAGCCCGTGGGCGGTACCGTGGAAATTGACGCGACCGTTGACGGCGCCGTGCGCTCTCCCACGATCGCCGGACGAATCGAGGGCTCGGAACTTCGCTTCCGCGCTCTGATAAACGCCGAGCTGGCGGCCGCAGCGGTGTACGACATGGCCCACCAGCGTGTGACCATTTCCAGCCTCCGTCTGCAGGGACCCGCAGGACAGATCGCGGCCGAAGGGACGGTCGAGCTCACAGACAACGGCATCTCACGTCTCGACGTCTCGATCGCGAACCTCCGCACAGCCGATGTCATGCGCGCTCTCGATCTTCCTTACGTCGTCGCCTCGAAGATCGACGCCCGGGCAGACGCCCGGTGGCCGGGTCTCGAGTACCAACGTGCCACGGGTGAAGGCGCTGCGACATTCGCGCCGACCGCCTCGCGGGCATCAGAAGCGATGATTCCCCTTGGCGGGCGCATCGACGTCAAAGGACACGGCGACACGATTGACGCCGTGCTGACCGACATCAGTACCGGAAGCGCCGGGATTGACGGACGTGTGCGGATCGTCGATCGATCGCAGCTGTCGGGACACGCTCAGGTCGCAATCGACGACGTGGCGAGGACCGTGGCAACCGCCGAGGCGATGCTGGGCCGATCGACTGACGCACTGCTACCCGTGCGGGTGGCGGGCGCACTCACAGGGACCGCCCGACTTGGAGGCACGGTTGCCTTTCCACGCGTCACCGCGCAGGTCTCCTCGTCCTCGCTGACACTCGGCCGTGCGAGCGCGATCGTTCTTGATGCGGACGTGGCGTACTCGCCGGCCCGCGTGACGCTGCGCCATCTGCAGGCGCGGTGGCGGGATGCCGATATCGCAGCGGCCGGCACGATCGCGCTGCAGGGCGATGAGCGGATGAACCTCACCGCGAGCGCTGAGTCGCTTCAGGTGTCCGAGCTGCTGCGAGCGGCGGATCAATCCGATGTGCCAGCGTCGGGAATGCTCTCACTGCAAGGGCGCATCATCGGGACCGCGGCTCGTCCTGCAGCATCCTTCGGCGTGAACGGCAGCGACCTGACGGCCTATGGCGAGAACTGGGGAGCACTCGATGCGACCGTGAACTTCGCCGATCGCCAGCTCGTCGTGGCGGACATGACGCTCGTCAAGCCGCAGCCAGTCGGCGACGGCCGAATATCCGGAACGGGAACGCTCCATCTCGACAGGCGCACTTACACCATTCGGCTGCAGTCCGAGAATCTGCAACTGGTCGATCTGACGCTGCCCAATGGGCGCGAGCTGCGCGGAGACGTGCAGTTCACCGCGCGCGCGGACGGATCGGTGGAGCGACCAGTGGGCACCGTGCGGCTGACCTCGGGAGGGCTGCGGCTGGACCAGTACGATCTGGGCAGCCTTTCCATCGAGGCGGCTGTCGCCGATCAGATGGCGGCCATCACGGCACGCGCGCCGAGATTCGCCGCGACGGCCGATGCGCGTATCGACGTCGAGGCACCGTATCCCGCAACGGGTGAAGTGCGGATCGACAACCTGCAGCTCGAAGCGCTGCCGATCGAGCTGCAGACCTCGCTCGAAGGGCGACTTGCGGCGACCGTGACAGCGAAGGGGACGCTCGAATCGCCGAAAGAGGGGGCCGCCACGGTTCAGCTTCATGCGGTCTCCGGGACGTGGCGCGGCCAGCCCTTCAGCCTCGATGCGCCCGCCCGCCTTGGGTACGCGCGTGAGCGGCTCACGATCGATCGCCTGCAACTCGTCGCGCGGGATTCGACCGTCGAGATCAGCGGAGAGCTTCCGCTGACCGAGCGCGGGGCACCTGGTGCTATCGACCTCGACGCGCGCGCCAACCTCGCAACCCTCGCGGAGTACGCACCGGATGGGACGGAACTGACTGGATCGGGAACGCTGCTGCTGACCGGCGTTGTGCGGGGAACCCTCGAGGCGATTGATCCGACCTTGACCGTCACGATCGAGAACGGCGGGCTTTCGTCGCCCGAGACCTCGCCCGGGCTGTCGAACCTGAATCTGGCAGCCCGTGTCGAACACGGGATCATGTCAATCGAAAAGCTCGACGCGAATTTTGGCGCAGCCGATATCGCGGCCGCGGGAGTGATCCCCCTCGATGTGCTGCCGGAGTGGCCGATCGCCGTGCCGCGCCCCGGCGGAGCCGCCAACGTTGCCGCCAGCATCCAGGGGTTGGAGCTTTCCGAGGTCCCCGGAATCCCTGACGGCGTCGGAGGCCGCATCAGCTTCGGTGCGCAGCTGGCGGCAGACCGAGCCGATCTGGCCGCGATCGACGGTCGCGTCACGTTCGACGAGCTGCAGGTCGCATTCAACGATCTGACGCTGGCTCAGGAGGATCGATCCACGATCGTTCTGACCGACGGTTCGGCACGCATCGAACCGCTCACGCTGAGCGGATCGGTCGGGACGCTCACCGCCGCCGGCACTGCGGCCCTCACACGTAAGGGTGCGCTCGACATCGATGTCGAAGGAGATCTCAATGTTGCCGCCGTTTCGGCGTTTACCGACGTAGTGCGCGCCGAGGGTCAGACGGCGCTGAAGATTGCCGCACGCGGCACCGTCGACTCGCCCGACGTGAATGGATATGTCGACCTCCGTCACGCCACTTTCGTGGTTGACGAGCCCTTGATTGCGGCCGAGAACGTCGACGCGCGGCTCGAGCTGTCGGGCCGCCGGGTCACCTTGGCGCAACTGACGGGAGCCATCAACGGCGGAAGCCTGACCGGCTCCGGGTTTGTCGAGTTGGGTCAAGGGGGGATCGCCGATGCGGCGCTCGAGGTGGGCGCCGAAGACGTTGCCAATGACTTTCCACTCGACCTGCGAAGCCTCTCGGACATCAACCTGCGGCTGTCGAAGAGCGGTGCCAACGAGTTCGCTGTCGATGGCAAGGTCACAATCGACGAGGCCGGCCTGACGGGCGACATCAATTTCGATGAAGGACTGCTGGCGGCGATGACGTCGCGGCGGCGGCTCGATCTGACGGAATCGCGAAATCCCTTCCTCGAGCGCCTTCGGTTCAACGTGAGCGTGGAAACGGCGACGCCGATCCTCGTCGAGAACAACCTCGCGCGTGCGGAGGTGACGGCCGACCTCCGCGTGCTGGGCACGCCGTACGAGCCCGGCCTGGCGGGCCGGCTGACCGTGCTGGACGGCGGCGAGATCGCGCTGAACGAGCGGCGGTACGAGGTGGAACGTGGTGTCATTACTTTCGTCGGAGAGCGCGAGCTCATTCCGTCGCTCGACCTCCAACTGTACACGACCGCCCGGAACTACGACGTCACGCTCGCGGTGTCGGGCACGCCCGGCGACACCGATACCAGCCTGACGTCCGTGCCCGAGCTCCCCGAGCCCGATATCATGGCGCTGCTCGTGACGGGACGGACGCTCGAGGAGATGCGCGGCGAGGAATTCGAGGTCGCCCGTGAGCAGGTGCTCTCGTATCTGGCCGGACGAGTCGGCTCGCAGCTCGGCCGCGGGATCGAACGGGCCACCGGCCTCAGCACCGTCCGCATCGAGCCCAACCTGATCGCCAGCGAGGCCGATCCCGGCGCGCGACTCACCGTCGGCCAGGAGGTCACGCGCGATCTCGAGCTGATCTATTCGGTCGACCTCACCGACAGCAACGATCAGATCTGGGTCGCCGAATACGACATCACGCGCCGATTCCAGACGAATCTGACTCGCCAGAACGACGACAGCTATCGATTCGATTTCCGCCACGACGTGCGTTTCGGCGGAAGACCAGGGCCCGGCCGCATGCCACGCCGGCGTCCGACGGTGTCGGACGTCAGCATCCAGCACAACGGCGTGATTGCGGAGTCGGCGCTGCGCGCGCTGTTCGGCGTCGACGCCGGCGACGAGCTCGATTTTTTTGCGGCACGCGATGGTGTGGAATCGGTGCGCGAGGCGCTGATGGCCGGGCGCCGTCTGCAGTCGCGTGTTCGATTGCAGCGAAAGCCTTCGGGCGGCAGTGTGTCGCTCCATCTCGCCATCGACACGGGGCCTGAAGTCGAGGTGACGGTCGAAGGCGCAACGGTACCGCCGGAGATCATCGATGGGTTGAGGCGTCAATGGCAGCGGGGGGTCTTTGATGCCCAGCGGATCGACGATGGCGTCGAGCTGCTGCGCAGGTGGCTGATGCGCGAGCAATATCTGCAGGCTGAGGTGATCGGTACCGTGGATGACGCCGGCCCGGACCTTCGGCGTGCGCGCTTCGTCGTAGAGCCCAGCACGCGATTCGATACCGTCGTCCTCGCCTTCGAGGGAGCCTCGGGAATCGACGCCGGCGTGCTCGACGACATCATCGAGCAGCAGGATCTCGAGATGCAGCTGTTTACCGATCCGGTTCAGGTGACCGAGCTGCTCGAGCGGTATTACGGCGAGCAGGGCTACCTCGTGGCGGAGGTTGACGCGCCGAAATACGAATTCGACGGCACCATCGCGCGTGTGGTGCTTGCGATCACCGAAGGCCCGCGCTTCCTCATCCGGGATCTCTCGACCTCGGGCAACGGGGTGATGCCCTCATCGGCTCTCGTCGACGAGCTTCCATTGTCGGTCGGCGATCCCTTTCTCCCGTTCGCGGCCGAGCGCGGGCTCCAGCTGCTGCGAAATCAGTACTGGCAGCGCGGGTACAACGAGGTTCGGATCGATTACGAGGTGAGGCTCGATCGCGCCGCGGGCGCGGTCGACGTCGTCTATGAGATAGACGAGGGCGCGCGATCGGTTATCGCAGGTATCTCAGTGGAAGGGAACGAGCAGACCAGCGATCGTCTGGTTCGCGAGCAGGTGGAACTGCACCCGGAGGAAGCACTCGACTTGAAGGCGCTGGCCCGTTCGCGGTCCAACCTATACGCGACTCGCGCGTTTTCACTGGCTGACATCACCCGTGACGAGCAGCCTTCTGAGAATGGAGAGAAGCCGGTCCGGCTGAACGTCACGGTCAGGGAAGTGCAGCCCATCCAGCTGCGCTATGGACTGTCGTTCGATACGGAACGAGGCGTCGGCGGCATCGTCGATCTGTCGAATCACAACACGTTGGGGAAGGCGCGCGTCATCGGAGTGCGGTCGCGCTACGACGCTCAGGTTCGCGAAGCGCGGACCTACTTCAACCAGCCGGCGCTGAGATATTGGCCGGTGGCCACGACGGCGAGTGTGTATTACCGGGACGAGCGCAATCCGGCGACGGAGAAGACCGGACGCTTCGACATCGATCGGCGGGGCGCATCGTTGCAGCAGGAACGGGAGCTGGCCAACTCCTACGTCTGGAGCTATGGCGTCCGGTATGAACGCGCGCGCACCATCGCCGCTCTTCCGGGAGGCGTCGATGAGCGGGTGACCGTCACGCCGCTGAGCAGCACGTTCATACGGGAAACGCGAGACGAGGTACTCGACGCGACACGGGGGTCCTTCACGTCGCAGGGTGTCGAGTACTCGCCGGCATGGCTCGGTGCCGACAACGCCTACCTCAAGTACTTCGGACAGTACTTCCGCTATTTTCCGCTCCAGGCCGAACGCCGCGAGCGTTTTACCGGTGAGCCGCGGCGCCCGCGGCTGGTGTACGCGGCCGGCGTCCGGCTGGGCCTGGCGCGGGCTTTCGGCGGCGTCGTGCCGTTCAGCGAGCGCTTCTTCGCCGGCGGCAGCGCGACGCTGCGCGGGTTCGAACAGAACGCCGTCGGACCTGTCGGCGCCGACGGACTGCCACTGGGAGGCGAGGCGATGCTGGCGATCAACAACGAGCTGCGCTTTCCGCTCGTCAGCATCTTCGACGGCGTGACGTTCGTCGACGTCGGGAATGTGTTTCGCACCGCATCCGACTTCTCGTTCGCCGATCTGCGCAAGTCTGGTGGCGTCGGGCTGCGCGTGCGCACTCCGTGGTTCCTGGGGCGCGTCGACTACGGCATCCCTCTGGATCGCCGCGCAGGCGAGCGGACGAGCCGCGTGTATTTCAGCATCGGACAGGCGTTCTAGCATCCGCCGCATGAGGGAGGAGTGTGATTCATGCGCTCTTCGAAAAGGTCATCGGGCTCGACTTCCAGACCTGCTGAGTCTCGAACCGCCACGAACGCTTGCCCAGCCCCTCCCACATTCGGGATCTCCCACACCAGCTGCGCGGCCGATAGCCATCCTCAGAAGGTCTGTCCCACGGAGAACGACCATCGAAGACGGGGCTCGTCCGGCAGGCGCCGGAGCGGGAACCCGGCGTCGATGCGAATAAGGCCGAAGGGCGAGCTGACGCGCGCGCCGAACCCCAGGCTGCTTCGCAGGTCTCGAATCGAAAGCTGCGAGCGTGGCAGAAACGTATTCCCCGCATCGAAGAAGCCGACGCCTCCGACCCAGCGATAGATCGGAAACCGCAGTTCCTCGTTGAAGATGAGGAGCGCCTCGCCTCCGGCGGGGAGCCCGAGGATGTCTCGCGGGCCGACCGCGTCTTCGGCATACCCGCGCACGCTCCGGGCGCCGCCGGCGAAGAACCGCTCGCTCGGCAGGAGCTCGTCTCCGAAGGCGCCGCCCAGGCCGAGGCGCGCTCCAGATGCGAACACAACCCCGTCGCCGAGCGACCGGTAATAAGCGCCTTGTCCAAAGTACCGGACAAATCGCAAGCCCGAATCGATCTCCGAGCCGTACTCGAAGTTCGACGAATGGAACAGGCCGCGGCTGGGGCTGACGAGATCGTCGCGCGTGTCGATCAACCCCGTAAACGTGAGCCGTGCGATCTGTACCGTGATGTCGAACGGGATCGGATCGCTCGGGTCGGGCTGACGGAACGTGTGGTTGCGCTGAAAGCTGGCGCCGTACGCCAGTTCCACGACGCTCCACGGCCTGAGTCGCTGCTCGGCCGTGAAGTCGGTCACGTCAATCAGCAGGGGTCGGGCCCTTTCGAAGACACGGCGCTCCCGCGCCTTCGACGCGAACAGATTCGACGAGATGGGCAGCCCGAAGAACGACGGCGCGCGCACGAATGCGCGCGCGATCTGGGCCTCGCGCGTGTAGCGCAGCGAGAGCCCGGCGGTTGCGGCGCGGCCGAAGAGATTTCGATGCGTGAGGTCGCTGGCGAGGCCAGGCCCGAACTGGCGCGTATCGCGCGCAGGCTTCTGCTCGTCGAGGACCTGGAGTCCGTACTGAAGCCGCAGCAGTGGCCACTCCTCGAGCTCGACTCGAGCGCGAATGGCCTCTTCCTCCGGCGGGCGTGATTCGGGATCCTCCAGACGCTCGGGACGCACGTCCGCGCGCCGGAAAACGCCGGTGTCGTACAGCCGCTTGCGCGCGCGATACCACTCGACAAGGTTGACCGGCGTGCCGACCTCGAGCTGCAACGCGCGCATGACGAACGCGCGATCGGTGCGGAGGGCACCGGTGATGACCACGTCACGCAGCACCTGTTTCGCGCCTTCCTGAACGGCGAACGTGACATCTACGGCAGCGGATTCCGTACGAACGTCGGTGGCCAGCGTGACCCGCGCACTGTTGAACCCGTGCTCCTGGTACGCGGCCTCGACGGCCTGACGCGCCGCTTCGAGACGTGCCGTCGAGTACGGCGAACCCGCTTCGAGCGTCAGGCGGCGGCGAATCTCGCGCTCGGGCGCGAGCTCGACACCGTCGAAGGCGATGGCGCCGACCCGAAACGCCGCGCCTTCGTTGATGGTCAGCACGAGGCGCGCTGCGCCGTCGGCATCATATGCGGGCCCTTTATGGCCGGCGGTTGCCGAAAGCCATCCTTCCCGATGGTAGTACTCCTCGAGCGCGCGGGCCACGGACGAAGGGTCGAGCCACATCCGATCGTGCAAACCCTCCTGGTCGATCCGGGCGGTCAACTGCTCAGCGCCGAGCGCGTTGTTCCCGACGAACACGATTTCCCGGCTGCGGGTGCGCGTACCAGGTGCCACCGTGAGCACTGCTCGCTTTTCGGCGCCGTCATCCGAGCGCCTCACGGCGACTTCGACCGATGGTTGCAGGTAGTCGTTGGAAACGAGATGCGCGCGCACGATCGCCTGCAGTTCATCCGTGAGGAAGCCGTCGAAGACGCTGCGGCTCCAGGCGTCTTCCAGCGCTTTGCGGACGTCGGGGGACGGCGTGTAGCCGGTAAATTCCAGCAGCGTTCGTGGTCCCCGCTCGATGTCGTACTCGAGCGTCACCCAATCGGTGCCCGACGTGCTGTCCCGCCGGGCCGGACCCTCGTCGCCAAACCGTCGCCCGATGACGGTCGCTTCTCGATATCCGCGGCCGTGGTACAGCGCCAGAAGCCGCTCACGGTCCTGCTGCCACTGGTAAGAGTCGAATTCCTCACCTGCGCTCAGCGACAAGAGGGCTGCCAGCTCGGTCAGGGCAAAGCCGGGGGCGCCGGCGAACCGGACCTCACGAATGCGGCTCGACGATGGGGGCGAGTCGAGGCGCCGGTCGGGCGCGCCATCGAGCTTCACGACGGGGGGGCCCAACTCGACGTCGTGTCGAAATTCGTACGAGCGATTGCCGTTGTCGTTCGACACCACGCGGAGCTCGAGGTTGTTGCGCGGATGGTAGCTGCCAATCCACGTGAGGTCGCCGCTCTCGCGCAGACTCTGCGACAAGGTGAGCTCGAGCTGACGGCTGAGACGCTTCGAGAACGTGAGACGCGCGCTGGGATCGGTCTCGGTGGCCACCAGGCCGGGGTCGAACCGGAAGCCCGGGTTGTCGAAGCCCCGATCGAGGCGCAGCGTGTCGAGTCCGATGGCGCGGCCGGCCACGCCGAACACTTCGCCTGAAAGCAGCATGAGAAGCTGGCCGCTGGCCACGGCCGCCGTCTCACCCGCAAACGAGGTTTGACCGGTGAGGAGCAACGACGTCAACTCGGCCTGGCTGAGGTTCGGATCGTCGGAGGTGAGATCCACGCTGAGGGTATCGGGCGTTCCAGACACCATCAGGCTCACGTCCGTTCCACCCGCGCGCGTACGGGCGCTGATGTTGACGTCCGGCTCGATCCGCGCGGGACTCACGAAATCGATCGATCCGGCCTCGAGCACGTAGCGTTTGCCGCCGAGGTAGATTTCGCCGCCTTCCTGGATGATCGCGCGGCCGGCAAGCGCCGGCTGCGCCACCGTGCCGATGAGCACGAGATCGCCGGCGACGCCGATGCGGCCGTAGTTGTTGTCGATCCTGATGTCGTCGGTGGTGCGAAGCGCGATCTCGAGCGCGGTCCGGTCGATTCTGGTGAGGCGGTCCGGACGAATGGCGCTGTCCGACTGACTTCTGAGCGCGGCGACGAGACCCGAAAGGCTCATGGGCTCGCGATACGAGCCCCGGAGGATCGCGACATCGCCCGTCAATCGCAGATCCTCGTCCGCGATCGCAAGCGTCACCGTCCCGTCCACCGCCGTCCGCAGCCCTTCGGGCCACTCGAGCGCAATGCCCTTGCCGGCTATGTCAATCCGTCCCTCGGTGACGCGGAAATTAGGATAGGAGATCGATCCGTGCATCTCCAGGTCGCCGCCATTGGCCGTTCCAGTGAGCTCCTCGATGACGACCCTGTCGCGTGACAACGCGAGTCGTCCGCCGATTCCAGTCACCGCCAGCCGAGGGTCATCGAGGGCAACCTCCCCGTCGGCGACGCGCAGCTCGCCGTCTACAAGTAGGCTCTCGCGCGGTCCGTGGATGCGCATCCCAAGCGCCGCGCGCCCGCTGGTTCTCATCGTCTGCGGGAGCACGATGCCGACGACACGCAGATCGAGATTGCCGAGCACGGTCGCGTCGATTGGAAGATCGCCCGATGAGGCAATAGTCCCGGTGACGGCCAGCTCGTTGCCTTCGGCTCCCCAGTTCCAACGGGCAATGCGAAGGAGCCCTTCATCGAGCACAAACCGCGTCGGTTGCCGCTGTGCGATGGGGACACCGGCAATGGCGAGCTGCAGCTCATCGAACTGCAGCGATCCCTGAACGTCTTCCGGTCGCAGCGATGCCGCCGTCAGCTCGAACGAAACGGTCGCGTCTGCTTCGAGCTTCGCCAGCAGGTCGGGCTCGACAAACGGTGCGGCGATGGCTGCGGTTATCGATTGCACGCGACCGCTCACCGTACCAACGCCCTCGTCGTTGGTCAGCGATTCGAGGTACGTACGCGGTAGATACTCTTCGAAGAGCCTGGCCGGCAGTATCCCGCTCGCCGACAAGCGTGCCTGCTGCCATTCTCCACTGACGCTCTGCAGAATCAGACTGCCGTTCCGGTATGAGGCGTCGACGCGCAAATCTGTGGCAGGTGGATTCTCCTTCCAGCCAATTCGTCCACCCTCGAGCGCGAGCTCACCGGTGACGATTGGCCGCGCGATGGTGCCGGCGACCGTGACAGCGGCCCGAACCGCGCCGCTCATCGTGACATCGTCTGAGGTGATGAACGGCCTGGTGGCGACAAGGTCGCTCAGATCGCCGGTCAGCGTCAGCGCAAGCGGATTGCCGGAAGCCGTGGATCCAATTGAGCCGGCGGCGCGGAGCACCGACGCACCCAGGACGACCTCGAGATTGGCTGCACTGATGAGGTCGTCCGAGTAGGTCAGACGGGCGGGCGAGGTCAGGCGAACCGTGCGCCCCTCGATCGCCGCGTCGAGTTGCTGCAGCGTCAAGATGGCGGTGCTGTTTCTCACCTGGTCGAGCTCGCCCCGTGCGTCTATGGTGAATGTCGTCGTGCCGCTCAGCGTCACTGGTTCGTCGAGAGCCGCCAGTTTTGCCAGCGTGGCCACCTCGGCGCGGTCTGCGTGTGCGTTGACCGCGGCAGGATACGGCGCGCGCAAGCCGACAGTGCCGGTGAGTCTGCTGTTGAGGATCGGCGCGAGTGCCTCGACGCGTGCGGTTCCATCCATCAGCTCGATGCGGCTCGAGATGTCGCCCAGAAGCCGTTCATCCCACCTGACGTCCGAAGCCTGAATTTCGACGAGCCCGGCCGGTGCTGTGGCTGTGCCCGACACCTTGGCGTCCAAGTCGAACCGCGCTCCGATATCCATGGCAGCTGTGCCGCTTGTCGCATCGCGCGGACCGACGCCGATCAGTGGATCGAGATGCACGCCGCGAGCGTGCGCATCGACCGAAAAATGCCGCCGGCCCACGTGGTAGCTGCCGTCGAGCACCAGCCGGCCGGCGCCCTGCGCGAGGGTGAGCTCGTCGAAGAACACCTCCGTCCCCACCAGGCGCAGGTGCCCGTTGACGTTGTCTGCGCGCTGGCCGGCGAGCTCCAGGTTGCTTCCATGGATAGTCGCGACGACTGATGGACGGGTGAGGGTGCCTGCCATCTTCCCCTCGACAGAAAACGAGCCGCGGGGTTCGAGCGAGGTGACGGTCGATGGCAGCAGCGCGGAAGGGTCGTGAATCTGCGCCTGGAATGTCCCGGCCAGCGTCGGGTCGCCCGAGCCGAATGCCAGCGACGCATCTGCGGCGATCGTATTTTCCGCCGCCCTGGCTTCGAGCACGGCGTGCGCTCGCGGCGAGCGAACGGTGCCAGACACATCGATCGACCCGCGGAGCGCACCGTCAATCTGCTCGAGCCCGGCGAGCTCGCGAAAGCCGGCCTGGGCGATCGCACTGCCGAGATCGTCGGCTCTCACTTGCACGGTGCCTTCAATGGAGGAAGCGGTGTAGTCGTCTGAGGGGAAGTTGCCGTCGATCCGGCCGTCGATGGACATCGACCTGGCGATACGGTGGTCCAGCTGCAACTGCCAGCGTCCTGACCTGGTGGCGAAACGCAGCGAGCCCTCGATCGGGAGGCTGCGAAGGGTGTGCCCGGCGCGATTGCCATTCGAGGCGCGGAATTCGCTCTCGATGGTTGCGTCGATTCGGGCGGGAGACCACGCCTGCCATTGCGCGTCCAACCGGCCATCGATGAGCGCCAGTGGCGCGACGGCGCTCGTTGGCGCCGCGGCCCGGACGATTTCGAGCGCATCGAGGTTGCGCCATGTCAGCGAGACGCCGCTTTGCGCGGTGCCGCCGAGCGCGATCGTCCCGCGCGCCGTCGCGGAGCCGTCTGCGACGCCGAGGACCGCCTCCTCGATGACCATGGTCTCGGATGTGATGTGCGAACGGACCCGCAGCGAAATGCCGTTTAGCGTGGACCATGAGATGTCGCGACCGTCAGCATTCAGATCGATCGCCAGGCTGTTGAGCGGGCCGATGGCACGGCCACTGACCTGCAGCGTCCCCCGGACGCCGGCCACGCCGTTCTCGCGTTCGGCCGTCGCCTGGCCAATCCAACGCTCGATTGATTCGAGGCGCAAGTGAATCTGATAGCTCGCGTCGATATCGGGTTCGGGCACCAGCACGCCGATACTCGCGGCAACCGTCACATCGCCCTCAGGTGCGCGTGCACGCCCGTTGGCAATCGCAACCCTCGAACCGTCGAACGACACGGTTCCTCCCAACTCGGTCAGTGACGTGGTGCTGCCTCTGTGCCGCACGCGAGCAGATCCCGAAGGGCCGTCCAGTCTCACTGAGAGGTCGCCCGAGATGCCGCGGGCGGAAGGTCGAAGGTCGAGGTCGAGGCCTCGCAGATCCAATCCCCAGTGGTTCAATCGGTCATCGATGGTTACCGTGGCATTGCGAGCGATGAGGCGGTGGATGTATACCGGTGCCGGTGCGTCCACTCGTTCACGCGCGGGCGGCGCCGGAAGATTCCAGGTACCGTCGCCAGCGCGGACCAGCTGGATGCGGAGATTCTCGAGCTCCAGGTAATCGATCGTGGACACGCCATTCCAGAGCATCGACCACGGGAGATCGATCCCGATAGCTTGCGCGGAAAGGAACGGATCCTCCATCCGCTGTCTGTCTGCGACTTCGACATCGCGCAGTTCCGCGCGCAGCGTCAGCAGGTTGAACTCGAGCCTCGAGGCTCTTGCCGAGACGGCGTACCGCTGTTCGAGGTAAGTGGCCAGCCACGTGAGCGCGCGGGCGCGCACACGTGTGGAATGAAGCAGCGCGAGCGACGTCGCGGCGAGGACCGCCACAAGGAGCAGGCCGACTATTCGTCGATGGGCTAACGCACTCACGGTTCTGGACTTCGGCTCGATCTCCTTGTGTTCCTATCGCTAGAGTATCACTGCGCGGAGAACGTCATTGACGTCCGAGGTCGGAAATGGGTTTGTCGCGCGCGCACGGCGATCCATCATGGCTTGGGAGGTTCGCATGTCTTCCACCACGATCGGAGACCTGACGCATTTTCGGCCGCGGGATGTTCGCCTGCTGTGTCCTCTTGTGCGCAGATGTCGCGGTGGCCCAAACCATCAAGGGCACCGCGACCTACAAAGAACGCATGGCCTTGCCGGCCGGATCGATCTTCGAGGTGACGCTCGAAGATGTCTCACGCGCGGGTGCGCCGGCGTTGGTCATCGCGACCAGTCGCATCGCTTCTCCGGGTAAGCCGGTGCCGGCTCAGGATGCGAATCGCGAGGCACATCTGGTATTCGAAGCAGGAAACCGGGTGGCGGGCTCTGACGGCTGGATCGCTGCACGATCGGATCGTCAAGCAGTGGGGCTACATCAGATCGTATGTGATGAAGGACGGTCATCTGTTTCTGTCGCTGATGGCAGACGGCGGGATTTACGAGTTCGAGCCGATCATATCGACCAACCCGCCGCCGCCGCTTCCGCGGTAAGATGCGCCGCGGAGGAATCACATGAAGCGCCGGGACTTCCTGAATGTGGCGCCACTCGCGGCAGGCCTGGTCGCGAGCGGCATCGACGCCGACTTCATCGAGGGTTCGCCTGCGTACGCGCAGGCGCCTTTCGCGGATGAAAAGAGCAAGCTGAAGATCACCGGCGTGCGGGTGGTCCAGACCAGGCCGCGCAGGCCGGTCCCGGCCTACACGCCGGCGCCGGGGTCCTGGTCGACCAACAAGGTCGAGGTCGCCAACCCGATGTCGATCTATCCCGAGTACAAGGCCACGCGTTCGCTCTTCCAACCCGACCCGGGCAAGGTTCCGGGCGCAACGGTCGAGATCAGCACGGACAAAGGCATCAAGGGCTACGGCAGCGGTGGCCCCGGCGCCGGCTACGTCGTCGACGAGCACCTGACGAAGCTGCTCATGAACCAAGATCCGTTCAACATCGAACGGCTGTGGGACATCATGTGGCGATCGACCATGTCGTACGGCCGCATGGGCCTCGTCGTCAATGCGATCAGCGCCGTCGATCTGGCGTTGTGGGATATCGCCGGCAAGGCTCTGAACATGCCGGTCTACAAACTGCTTGGCGGCGAAACCAAGCCCCGGCTGCCGGCCTATTGCACCGGCAACGACATCGAGCAGCACGTCGAGTTCGGATACAAACGTCTGAAGCTCGCCATTCCGCACGGTCCCGCCGACGGCCTCGACGGCATGCGCAAGAACGTCGAGCTCGTGCAGCGTGCCCGGAAGGCGCTCGGGCCGGACGGCGAGATCATGCTGGACTGCTGGATGGCGTGGACGGAACGGTACACGATTGAAATCGCCGAGATGATGGAGCCGTACCGGGTGTACTGGATGGAAGAATGCCTGCAGCCGCACGACTACGAAGGGTTCGGGCGGCTCGCCTCGCAAATCACGAGCACGCGCATCGTCACCGGCGAGCACGAGTACACGCGATATGGCTTCCGGCAACTGCTCGAGAACGGGTTGAGGACGATCTGGCAGCCCGATATTCACTGGTGCGGCGGGCTGACGGAGATGCGGCGCATCGCGGCGTTGGCCGCTGCATACGACATCCCGGTGATTCCGCACAGCGGCGGCGGGAGAGATGGCGTTCACTTCATCATGGCCACGCCGAACAGCCCATGGGCCGAGCTCTTCATGCCCGCGCCAGGCGGCCCTAAAGAGGTGTACGACCGCTACGAAGAAGAGAACATGATCACGCGCGGGCCCGAAGGCATCTACGTGCGGCCTTCAGACGCACCTGGGTTCGGGTGGGATTTCCTGGTCAGCTAAATGTCGTTCTATTGAACAGGAGTCTACAAGCGGTTTCAAAACCTGCACGACTGGCCTGCTTTGTAGGAGTCTAGGAGGAGTCAGGAGTCAGAGCATCTTATGATTTGTTGATCTTCCGTTCTTCCGTTCTTCTGTTTGAAGTTTTTGACCCCCCGCCCTCCGTGACCCTGTGTCTCCATGTCGAGACAGCGATTCTGCGCAGCGGATCAGCTGAGAGATCAGGAACCTCCAGATCTCCTTATCTGTTAGACAAGGGAATCAGGCGCGTTCAGTAGGAAATCATTCAACTCATCTCTACTCTATCTCCGCGCTCGGGCTTCCGGTAACGCGAAGGCGACGTAGCTCCGGGTTCCCACCTCGGGTTGGGCCGCTTCGCCTGGTCGGCGGTGGCCTCCTCCGGTGTTGATGGGCGAGGTGGCGGGAACCACCAGATACTGACGCCCGTTCACCTCATACATCGCCGGCACGCCTTCCGAGCCCGCAGGCAGCGCGGCGGTCCACAGAACCCGTCCGGTTTCCTCGTCATGAGCGCGAACCTTGCCGTCGGACGTCGCCACGAAGAGCAGTCCCGTTGACGTCACGATGATTCCGTGGCGCTCGGCCATGAAGACGCCGGCATCCTTTGCACCCTCCCGCGCCGCTCTCGCATCTTCTCCGAGCGGCACCCTCCACTTAATCGTTCCACTGTTCAAGTCGTAGGCCACGATTGCCGACCACGGCGGGCCGATGATGTAGGGCTGGTTCGGATAGAGACCCCAATCGGTGTAGTAGCGATTCGCCGGCGTTTCGACGCCGTCAGGGTAGGCAGGCCCTCCGAGCGGGCTGGGGCGGGGATCGAGTGCGGGGATCTCGAGACCGCCAGGCGCTCCGCCGGACGCCACCACCGGGCCTGCCTCGCCGGAGCGATTCGGAGTGCTGCGCGAAGGCGGGGCTGCCTCACCACCGAGAAACGCATGGATCGCCGCGATCGCGGCCGCATCCAGATCCGCGAACGCGGGCATGTCGGCTCGTCCGCCGGCAACGACCTGGCGAAACGCTTCGAGCTCGAGACGGTTGTCGCGAGCGAGCGCGGGCGGGCCACCGGCCGAGCCGTTGCCGTTTGGACCGTGACACGCCTGGCACCGCTTCTCGTAGATCGCCCGGCCCTGGTCGGCGCCGGTGCCGTCTGTTGCGGCACGGTTTCGCGCGGCAAGCGGATCGTCGAGGCCGAGCTTGTAAATGGTCGGCCAATCCTGCGTGGTGAGATACACCAACCCCTTGGCGGGATTGGCGGCATTCGTCCCCCAGTTCGATCCGCCGCGCGCACCCGGCAGCGAAATCGTCTCGTCGAATCCCGGCGGAGTGAACAGCCCTTCGTTGCGCATCTTCGAAATTCTGTCCTTCCACGCGGCGCGCTCTTCGGCGGTCAGGATGTAAGGGTTCACATCTTCAGCGGTCATCTGCTGGCGCGCGTAGGGAGGAGGAACCGTGGGATGCGGCTGCGTCGGCCAGGCTTGCTCGCCGGGCATCTGGCTCTTCGGCACGGGTCGCTCTTCGATCGGCCACAGGGGCTTTCCGGTGACGCGATCGAAGACGAAAAGGAATCCCTGCTTTGTCGATTGCGAGACGGCGTCAATCAGCCTGCCGTTGTGGCGAACCGTGATGAGCTGCGGCGCCGCATTGGCGTCGTAATCCCACAAATCGTGGTGAACCATCTGGTAGTGCCACAGCCGTTTTCCGGTGCGGGCATCGAGCGCGAGCAGGCAGTTCGCGAAGAGATTGCTGCCGATGCGATCGGCGCCGTAGTAATCGTAAGTGGGCGAGCCTGTCGGGAAGTATGCGATGCCTCGCTTCTCGTCTACCGTAATCTCCCCCCAGGTGTTGGCGCCGCCGGAATACTTCCACGCGTCCTTCGGCCACGTGTCGTATCCCTCTTCGCCGGGGTGTGGAATCGTGTGAAAGCTCCACATCATCCTGCCCGTTCTCACGTCATAGGCGCGGATGTCGCCCGGAGCCGACAGATACGCCTCGCCTGTCGACGATCCCAGCATGATCAGGTTCTCGAACACGCGCCCGGGCGCCTCAGGCTGAATGCGGACGATCGTCCGCGGGTCGCGGCCGAGGCCCTGTCTCAGATCGACGAGCCCCTTGTTGCCAAACGTCAGAATCGACTTCCCGGTCCGCGCGTCGATTTCCTGCAGGTAGTTGTTGATCGCGAAGATCAGCCGCCGATCTTTGCGATCCTTGCTCTCCCAATACGCGATGCCGCGCGTTGCCAGGCCGGGGAGGTTGTCGTGGACCCAGATCTCCTTGCCGGTGGCTGCGTCGAGCGCGACAAGCGAGCTGTTTCGCGCGAGCACATACATCACATTGTCGACGACGATCGGATTGAACACGTACGAACGACTGTCGCCCGTCGGATACGTCCATGCGACGTCGAGCTGGCCCACGTTCGACTTGTCAATCTGCCGCAGATCGACGAAGTGCGACGAATCCGGACCACCGCCATAGTCCTTCCACGTCTTGTAGTCCTGAGCGCCTGTACTCGTCTGGATCGCGACCGCGATGGAAAGGCACAGCCACGCGCGCGTCGTTCTCATGTGAAGTGGCACAACGCTCCGCCCTTTATCAACTGCGTTCGGGTGCGCGGTACAACATATACGTGAAGCGGCCGTGCAGCCACGCCTCGCCGGCCGCGTCGTCGTGTTTTGGACTGAGCTCTTCGTCGTGCACGTGCGCGTAATCGCCTCCGAGGCGCGCGACTTCCTGACTCAGACGGCTCTCGGCACTGGCCATCAGCTCGTCGTAGCAGCGATCCCACAGTTCGTCGCGATGCGCCAGCGTGCCCGGAACACGACCGCTGCTGGCTTCGACCGTGTGCTCCCCGAGCAGGTCCGCTTTCAGCGGCGGCAGATCGCGGTGCCAGTACACGACCTTCGTTCCTTTGCCCGGTGCGCTCACAGCTGGCAAAGGATAGCATCTGACGCATCATGCGACATCGAGAACAGCATCGGACAGAACGCATCGGCTGGCTTCGCGCTGCGGTTCTCGGCGCGAACGATGGCATTGTCTCGACCGCCAGCCTCGTGGTTGGCGTCGCCGCAGCCGGCACGGCGCAAGAAGAGATCCTGCTGGCCGGCGTCGCAGGCATGGTCGCCGGCGCGTTTTCGATGGCCGCCGGCGAGTACGTCTCGGTCAGTTCTCAGGCCGACACCGAGCGCGCCGACCTTGCGTTGGAGCGGGTCGAACTCGCGACCGATATCGCCGCCGAGGAGCGAGAGCTGGCCACCATTTATCAGAATCGCGGGCTCGAGCCGGAGCTCGCCCGGGACGTGGCGAAGAAGTTGATGGCCCATGATGCGCTCGGCGCGCACGCGCGCGACGAGCTCGGCCTGTCCGAGCACCTTACGGCCCGCCCGTTGCAGGCGGCGCTCGCGTCTGCCGCCACCTTTGCCGCCGGCGCTGTGCTGCCCATCCTTGTGGTCATGGTGGCGCCGCCAGGAGAACGTGTGCTCGTCGTGTCCGGAGCGTCGCTGATTTGCCTCGCCGCCCTCGGCGCGCTTGCCGCCCGGGCCGGCGGCGCCGCAGCCTGGAGCGGCGCCGCACGTGTGACGTTCTGGGGCGCCGTGGCGATGGCGGCGACAGCAGCCGTCGGCGCGCTCTTTGGTACGACGGTGGTCTAGCCGTGGTTGGTGTGTTGGTAGTTATCAGTCGTCAGGACAATGTCCGGTCCAGCGTACGATACGGATCTTCGCCGAGATACCCTCCGGCTCCGCGTTTGCAGGAGAGTAGAGTAGCGGTACGCCTCCTCCACTGCGGTTTGCGAAAGGAGTTGGACCATGGCGAACACGATCAGATCCAATGTGCGCACGGCGACGACATGGTCGATCGTGCTGAGTATCCTGATGATGATTGCAGGTGTGCTGGCGATTCTTTCGCCTGCGGTCGCCGGCCTTGCGATAACGGTGGTCGTCGGCTGGTTGTTGGTCTTCAGCGGTTTGTTTCACATCGCCTTTGCCTGGCAGGCGGATAGAGCCGGCAGCGTCGTATGGGAAATCGTCATGGGCCTTCTTTACGGCGCCATCGGGTTCTACCTTCTGGCGCATCCCGCGGTCGGCCTGGCGTCGTTGTCGCTGGCGATCGCCCTCTACCTGGCGATCGAAGGCGCGCTGGAGCTCATGCTGGCATACCAGTTCCGCGGCTCTTCGGGAAATGGCTGGCTGATGGCCGACGGCATCCTCACGCTTCTGCTCGCGGTGATGATTGCGAGCACATGGCCGTCGAACGCGGTCTGGGCGGTCGGTACGATCGTTGGAATCAGCATGTTCTTCAGCGGGATGAGTCGGCTTATGCTCTCTTACGGTGTTCGCCGCGTCGTGGCGTGACCGCGAGAGCATGACCGACAGCCTACCTGCCATCTTCTTCGGGCATGGCAACCCGATGAACGCGCTGATGCGCAACAGCTACACGGAAGGCTGGACGCGCATCGGCGCGCGCATACCCAGGTCACGCGCCATCCTGTCGATTTCGGCGCACTGGTTCGTACCGGGAACCGGCGTGACGATCAGCACCGCGCCGCGCACGATTCATGATTTCGGCGGGTTTCCGCGCGAGCTGTACCAGGTGCAGTACGCGGCGCCGGGCGATCCCGATCTCGCGCGGCGCGTGCAGACCCTGCTGGCTCCGCTGCCGGTTGCGCTCGACAATTCGTGGGGGCTCGATCACGGCACCTGGTCACCTTTCCGGTCGAAGGCGTAGACGGGGGATCGATTTCGATGCTGTCCGTGCAGGTCGGCCAGTCCGAGTGACAACCCGCAGGCCAGGCCGTCAGGGCCACCGATCGTCCACGAGCCTCTCCAGAATTCTCACCAGCGTCCGCTGATCGTCGGCAGAGAGCCGCGAGAGCGGCAGATGCCGTCCCGTCATCCGCTTCAGCAATTGCCCGCGAAGCCGCGATCCGGCCGGCGTCAGCGCCAGCACTTTCACCCGGCGGTCGCCGGGCGAGGGGCAGCGCTGGACGAGACCGCGCGATTCGAGCCGGTCGACGAGCCCGGTGACGTTCGAGGCGTCGCACGAGAGCGTCTCGGCCAGCCGGCTCATCGGCAGCGGCTGGCCGGGCTCGATGAGGTGCAGCACGTGGCACTGGACGGGGGAGAGGTCGAGCTCGGCTGTCGAGGGCAGGCGCCCGCGTTGGGCGAAGAAGAACCTGACAAGGAGCTGCCAGGCGCGCCCGGCGTCGGCGTCCGCTCGCTTCATAACCGGTATTATACTTCAATTGGTCAATAGTTGACATTATCAAGTATATGCCGTATTCTGGTCGCACTATGAACAGACTCAGAATCATTCCCCTCGACGATGCGGTGGTATTCCCCGGAATGCCGGTCACCGTGCCGGCCGACGCGGGTGACGATACGCGCGTGCTCCTCATCCCCCGCAGGGACAACGCGTTTGCGGGCGTCGGCGTCGTGGCGGAGGTGTCCGAGCGTGTGAAGCTGGGCGGGCGCGGCTTCGCCGTCTCGCTGATGCCGTTGCATCGCGCCGTTCCGGGGGGAGCGGCCACCAGCGATGATGGTGTGCTTCGCGTCGATTTCGACGCCCGGCCCGACGTCGCGCCTCCGCCAGCCCTCACCCGGGAGCTCGAGCGCGAGTACCGCGCCCTCGTTGACGAGATTCTCGAACTGCGGGGAGACGACGGGCGGATTCGGGCGTTCGTCCGCTCGATCACCGACGCAGGAGCGCTGGCCGACACCGCTGGCTATTCTCCAGACGTCAATTTCTCCCAGAAGCTGCAGCTCCTCGAAACGTTCGACGTCGTCGAGCGGCTGAAGCTCGCCCTCCAGTTTCAGCGCGAGCGGCTGGCCGAACTCCAGGTGCGCAAGCGCATCCGCGACGACGTGGAAGACGGCGCCCAGAAGCAGCAGCGCGAGTATTTCCTCCGCCGTCAGATGGACGCCATCCGCAAGGAGCTCGGCGAAAACGAGGGATCGGTCGTCGAGGAGTATCGAAAGAAGATTTCCGACGCGGGCATGCCGGACACGGTGCTCCAGCAGGCCGAACGCGAGCTGGCGCGCTTCGAGCGGATGGGAGACGCGAACGCCGAATCCGCGATGGTGCGGACCTATCTCGACTGGCTTCTGGCCGTGCCATGGGGCAAGCGGTCGGAGGAGCGGCTCGACCCGGTGCACGCCCGACAAGTGCTCGACGCCGACCACGAAGGGCTCGACGATGTGAAGCGCCGCATCACCGAGTACCTCGCGGTCCGCAAGCTGCGAACCGATCGCGGGATGACGGAAACCCGCCGGTCGGGCGTCATTCTCACGCTGGTGGGGCCCCCGGGAACGGGCAAAACGTCGATCGGCGAGTCGATCGCGCGGGCGACCGGACGGCAGTTCGTCCGGATGTCGCTGGGCGGTATCCGAGACGAAGCCGAGATCCGCGGCCATCGGCGCACCTATATCGGTGCGCTACCGGGCCGCCTTGTGCGTGCCCTGCGCGACGCCGGCACGATGAATCCGGTGATCATGCTCGACGAGGTCGACAAGATCGGCGCCGACTGGCGCGGCGATCCGTCGGCCGCGCTGCTCGAGGTCCTGGATCCGGCGCAGAACCACGCGTTCCGCGATCACTATCTCGATGTCGAGCTCGACCTGTCGCAGGTGTTGTTCGTCGCGACCGCGAACGTGGCCGATACCATTCCCGGACCGCTCTTCGACCGCATGGAGGTGATTCGGTTCGACGGCTACACGACCGAAGAGAAAGTCGCCATCGCGCGCGGGCATCTGTGGCCGCGCCAGGTCGAACGCAACGGCCTGCGGGGTGATGAAGCGACGATAGACGAAGGAGTGCTGCGCCTTGTCGTCAGCGATTACACGCGCGAAGCCGGCGTAAGGCAGCTCGAGCGCGAGCTCGGGACGCTGCTGCGAAAGACGGCGACCGACATCGCGTCCTCGAGCCGGTCGGCGCCGGTTGTGATCGATGCCGCCGCCGTGCGCAACGCCCTCGGGCGTCCGAAGTTCTTTCACGAAGCGGCGGTTCGTACGGCCGTGCCGGGTGTGGCAACAGGTCTCGCCGTCACGGGTGTCGGCGGCGATGTGTTGTTCGTCGAAGCGGCATCGATGCCTGGCAGCGGCGGGCTCGTGCTGACCGGTCAGCTCGGCGACGTCATGAAGGAGTCGGCGCGCATCGCGCTCACCTACGTGAGGAGCCACGCGGCCGATTTGGGAGTCGACGAGCGTGCGCTCGACAATCGTGAGCTTCACGTCCACGTGCCGGCGGGAGCCATCCCGAAGGACGGGCCGAGTGCGGGCATCACGATGGTGACGGCGATTGCATCGCTGCTGACGCGACGGCCGGTCAGGAGCACGGTGGGCATGACCGGCGAGGTCACGCTGCAGGGCCGCGTGCTGCCGATTGGCGGGCTCAAGCAGAAGGTGCTTGCCGCACATGCGGCGGGCCTTACCGAGATCATCGTGCCCGAGCGCAACCAGCCCGATCTGGACGACGTGCCGGTCGACGTTCGCAACCAGATGCAGTTCCACATCGTCGGGTCTGTGGACGAGGTGCTTGCACTCGCGCTGGAACCGGCGGAGCTGGCGATGGCCGCATAGGCGGCCCTCGCCGATATCTGCTAAAGTCCTCCCGTCCGAATTGCCGCAGAGATGAGGGGACGCCCATGACGAGAAGGCCCGCATCGTTCGCCGTGTTCGCAATCCTCTTGTGGTCGGCGTCCGCATTCGGCCAGAGCATCAACACGCTGACGGCTCAGGAGAAGGCCCAGGGATGGCAACTGCTGTTCGACGGCAAGACCCTGACCGGATGGCATTCGCAGGCGCCGCCGCAGGGCAGGGGTGGCCGAGGCCGAGGCCGAGGTGGGGCACCGCCGCAGGCGACGCCCGGGCAGGTGGGCACGCCG